>Ga0326727_10006137_pt1 | contig 33308 bp, 25 predicted proteins | sample MB2enrmetagenome_FD_207643 | JGI IMG/M metagenome (GOLD analysis project Ga0326727, IMG submission 207643) | Lab enriched peat soil microbial communities from McLean, Ithaca, NY, United States - MB29MY | ecosystem: Environmental > Terrestrial > Soil > Wetlands > Peat | place: USA: New York...
AAACTATTGAAAGCGGCCTGAAACATCGACGGCGGCGCAGCGAGCTCAGGCTCGCAGCCTGCGCCGCCTCCCTTTACCCCGGTGACGACCATGAACACCAATTTGCAGAACTTGACGCACACAACTGTCGCAGGCACGCAATGTGAGAGCCTGGCCTGTCGGAGGGATCAGGTCGGCGCCAGGCTGGCAACGGCGAAGGCGAACGCGCGGGCCGCTGGATCGGCTTCAAAAAAGTGGAGTGCGGCCTCCACACCTTCCTCTCCAAAAAGGCCGAGTTCCAAATCTGAGCCGGAACGATTCAGTTGGTTCCGGGGAGCGCGGTCGTCCCGACCGCTGTTGTCGGCGTCCCGCCGACAACCGTCATGAGGTCAAACCGTACTTTTGCACATTTCTATTGACCCTCGTCCGACGGTTGCAGATGCACCGGAATACATTGAAAAACCTTCTTTGTGCGAGGCGGAAAACAAATGCAGAGGGGAGCAAATTGTGCAAAAGTACGGTTTGACCCTTCGTCCGGACAATTCCTTAAGTAAGTGCCATTCCGGTTTGACCCCTTATACGTCGGTTTTATTTGGCCCTGTGTGCATGCACTCAGTCATACCTGAATTCATTCAAGGCGTTTTGAGCCGGTAAAAACTGTTGTCAGCTGGCAAAGGTAGCGTGACTTGATTTTGCAAATTGTTTGGATTAAGCACTGGTGCGTTCGTAATGTCCGACCAACTAGCCAAATCGAAACTCTGCTGCACAACGAAATCGGTTGAGGTTATCAGCCAGGAAAGTTGAATGCCATTGGTCGGCGAGATGCTCAACGACGGCGTTGGAGTGTTTTGCAATGTCCAGATTCCGCCGGGAGCCGCATCAGCCACCACCAGCTTCGCCCCGTCGGCCGAAGTGGTCACGCCGTGCCAGGAGCCCGTCACGTTGTTTGAAATCCATGACACGCCGGAATTCGTTGAAAGCCAAATCCAATTCAGCTCCACCTCGGCCAGTGTGGCCCCATCGGCTGACGATGCGACCGCAGTGGTCCGCAAAATGGACGCGTTATTGGTAATCCAGGTCGAGCCGGAATCGGTGGAAGTGAAAACATGATGCGTCCCGGATGCAATGACTGCAGCCACCAATTTATTTCCGTCAGCCGACGAGGCCACCGAAACCCATGTGACCGAAGGAATGCCGTTGGAGGTCCATGTGTTCCCGGAGTTGGTGGAGGTATAGTAATTGAATTGAGTTAGCGCAATCAGCTTGTTCCCGTCCGCTGAACTGGCCACCGAAATCCAATGACTAGCCGGCACATTGTTTGAGATCCAGGTCGCGCCGGAATCGGAGGAAGTGTAGATCGGCCCCAAAACTTGACCGCCGCCGGCAACAGCGACCAGCCTGGCTCCATCCGCCGAAGAAGCGACCGAGATCCAAGCGTAGTTGGGAATAATGTTGGACACCCAGGTCGCGCCAGAATTCGTCGATGTAAATATGCCACGGCCGCTATAAGAAGCGGCGGCAATCAACTTGGAACCATCTGCCGAGGCGGCGACGGACCACCATTCAATGGCGGGTACATTGTTGGATGCCCATGTGGCTCCTGAATTGGTGGAAGTGTAGATGGCGTTCGCGTAAGGGATCACCGCGACCAACTTGGTTCCATCAGCCGACGAGGCGATTGAATACCAGCTGTTTTTTGGCGCAGTGGTTTGCGTCCAAGTTTGGGCAGGCGCAGAATTAAAGCCGCAAAAAATCGTAACCCCAAAAGCCACAAGAATTTTTGCTTTCATCAGTCGAGATTTCCCATTTGGTTTCTTGCCCACGAACAGCATGGGCCTTTTTTCTGATTTTCTTCCTGCTTTACAGATTTGCAAGTCCTTTTTCCAGTCCGTTCCGATGTTCCCCTGCAATTTTGGCACGTTCGGCGCACCCAAAAACCCCGGTGCAGGACATCGTGCTTTCCGAGCGGTCGCTTCCGTAATGGTAATGGCTCGCGAGTTGAGTTCCGGGAGGCTCCTCATCCCAAAGACTGCCGCTCTGTTGACCCCTCCTTGCCATCGCCGTTAACGTAAGTCCTTGGCTATCAATGATGAACTTGTTGTTGTCTCTCTGCCGCCAAAAAATGGTCATACCTAAGCCCTTGGCCATCAAGCGTGTAGCGGGTGTTGCAACCGTGTAGCGCTTTTTGTTGGGTTCCTCGCTGTTTTCAGTGGAATTAGACGTGGGGTAGGCGCAGTTTGCCGGCCACGAGGTAAAGCATCGTGATGAGGTATTCCGGCGAGCGATAGCCTCGCGCCTTTCGTTTGACCGCGCTGAAGACGCTGTTGAGCCCTTCCATGAAGGCGTTGGTCAACCCCCATTTCCAATGGGCCAGGATGCCGGCCAAATGGGTTTCCACCATTTGCGCCATGGACACCATCGGCTCGAATATCCAGCTCTTGAACCGGGCCACCCACCGCACCCATCGGCACCACACTTTGAACCGCCATCGCGCCTGCTCCGCATGGGGGCTGCGGTAAATGTCCTGCAGCACCAGGCGCATCTGGTAGGCCTTGGCCGTCTCCAGGTTCTTGTCCTGGATCTTGGCCAGGCGCGCTTTCTCTTCCGGGCTGTGGTTTTCCGGGTTCTTGCGCCAGAGCCATTGGCTCTTTCGCAGCGCCTCCAACACCCCGCCCCGCCCGGAACGAATCTCTCGCCGCCGTATCTTTTCAACTTTCTGGCTGGCGTTGGCAATGACATGGAACTTGTCAAACACCACTTGGGCGTTGCGGCAGTTTTCTTTAACGCCGTGCTCATAGGCCGCGCTCATGTCCATGCTGACTTGGGTGATGGCGTGCCGGTGCCCCTGATGAGCTTCCAACCCTTGGACAAAGGCGGCCCAAGTCTCTTTGCCGTGGCCTTCGGTGGCGAAGATCACTCGCTTGGCCACCAAATCGGCAAACACACTGATATACTCATGGCCTTTGCGCACACTCATCTCATCGACTCCCACGCAGCAGACGTTGCCAAAGTCAGCTTGGGCATAAGCCCCCTCCACATGCTTAAAGAGCATCCGCCACAAGCGAGTGTCGCCTTCTCCAGTCATCTCGGCCACCTTGGCCATCGGCATTTCGCGCATCAGCAGCAGCGCGAACGCTTCAAACTCCTTGCTAAAATGACCGCTCAGTCCCTCCCAGGGCGGACGCACCCTGAAAAGGTGCCCGCAGTGGCGGCATTTGCCGCGCGGCAACCGGCATGTGATCTCGCAGCGATACTGGAAAATATTCAGATGGCGCCAACGCAACACCTCGGTGTGGTCGTAACAGAAAACGAGTCCTCCGTCCTTGGGACAGCGCAACGTTTGCCATAAAGCGGAAGTCTCGCGGATCTCCAAAAAGACCGTGCCGCTGCTGGCCTCAAAGCGGCTCTCCGTGACTTCCCAGTTCAAACCCAAACCCAGCAAATCTTGGAATAATTTTTCAGGTGTCATGCACCCGAGCCTACCGAGAGCCAACGGTTATTCCACCGAAAACAGCGAGGAACCTTTTGTTGAGGGTTAAGTCCTTGAGCGCCAACGATGTAGCGGATGTTGCGGGTTTCAGACGCACATACACTTTTTGTCATTTCCCGTTTCTCTGGGCTGCGCCGGATCCTCCAGCCGCCCAAATCGGCTTGCGAAAAGCCGGGATTGACCAACACTCATCCGTCGGTTTTATTTGACCCTGTTTATGATTATCGCGCGATCCCCTCTTCGCATCACCCTGGGAGGCGGAGGCACAGATTTGCCTTCGTATTACGAGAAACATACCGGCTTCCTCATGGCCGGGGCCATTGACCGCTACGTCTATATCACCGTCCACGACAATTTTGAGAGCGACCTGATCGTGAAGTATTCCAAGCTGGAACGGGTGCCGACGGCGGGGAAGCTGGAGCACCCGATCATCCGGGAGGCGTTCAGTTTGCTGGGCATGACCGGACAATCCATCGAGTTGACTTCGCTGGCGGATATTCCCTCCGGCACGGGTCTGGGATCGTCGGGCAGCTTCACCACCGCCTTGCTCAAGGCGCTTCATGCCTATCGGCACAACCTGGTCCAGCCGGCCGAGCTGGCGGCGCAGGCGTGCGACATCGAGCTGAACCGGCTGAAGGAGCCGATCGGCAAACAGGACCAGTACATCGCGGCTTATGGCGGGTTGACCTGTTTCAAGTTTTTGCCGGACGGCAAAGTGGAGGCGTGGCCGCTGGCGGTTGCGGACGAGACGCGCGCCAACCTGGAGGACAACCTGCTTTTGTTCTTTACAGGTTATTCGCGTTCCGCCTCGGCCATTTTGAAGGAGCAGGACCAGAAATCGAAATCGGAGGACAAGCCGATGATCGAAAACCTGCACTTCGTCAAGGAACTTGCGCAGCAGAGCAGGGCGGCGCTGGAATCGGGGAACTTGCGCGAGTTCGCCCGGCTGATGGACGTCCACTGGCAGCGCAAGAAAGAGCGCAGCGGCGGCATGAGCAACACCCGCATCAACGGCTGGTACGACCTGGCCCTGGCCAACGGCGCGCTGGGGGGCAAGCTCATCGGCGCGGGCGGCGGCGGATTTCTGATGTTTTACGCCGAGGACAAGGCGCGGCTGCGACACGTCATGCGGCAATCCGGCCTGAAAGAAGTGCGCTTCCGGTTTGACTTCGAGGGCACCAAGCTGGTCATCTCGTGAGCGCGCCGCTGGAAATTCCGGTGGCGATCCTGGCGGGGGGCCTGGCCACGCGCCTGCGGCCCGTTACCGAAAAGATTCCCAAGTCGCTCCTGCCGGTGGCCGGCCGGCCGTTCCTGGCCCACCAGCTTGAGTTGCTTTACCGGCGCGGGTTGCGGCGCGCCGTGCTGTGCGTCGGCCACCTGGGCGAATTGATCCAGCGCCAGTTCGGCGCCAGCGCCTGCGGCCTGCAGCTCGATTATTCCTTTGACGGCGACAAACTGCTCGGCACCGGCGGCGCCCTCAAACGCGCCCTGCCCAGGCTGGGGGCGGAATTTTTCACGCTCTACGGCGATTCGTATCTGCCCATTGAATATGCGCCGGTGGCGGAATTTTTTCATCGCAGCGGCAAGCCGGGCCTGATGACCGTGTATCGCAACGAAGGCAAATATGACACGAGCAACGTCGTGTTCCGCGACGGCGAAATCGTGGTCTATGACAAGAGCGCGAGGCTGCCGGAAATGCGGCATATTGATTACGGCCTGGGCCTGTTCAAGGCTTCGGTGTTCGACGCGTATGCCGCCGGCCAGGTCTTCGATTTGGCGGAGGTCATGGGCCGGCTGGCGCGCGAGAAACAACTGGCCGGCTACGAAGTGTTCGAGCGCTTTTACGAAATTGGCTCGCCGGCGGGCTTGCCGGAACTGGAATCATTGCTAAACTTAAAATCACCATGAGCTTTGTCAAAGACTACCTCGCCGAAGTCCAGCAAGTGGTGGCGCAACTGGACCCGGCCGCCATCGAAAAATGCGCCACCGAACTCGCCGCCATCCGCGAGCGCGGCGGGCGGTTGTTTCTCCTGGGCGTCGGCGGCAGCGCGGCCAACGCCTCCCATGCCGTGAATGATTTCCGCAAAATCTGCGGCTTCGAGGCCTATGCGCCGACGGACAATGTCTCCGAATTGACCGCGCGCACCAACGATGAAGGCTGGGCGACGGTTTTTTCCGAGTGGCTCAAAGGCAGCCGCATCAACGCCCGGGACGGCCTGCTCATTTTGTCGGTCGGCGGCGGCAACCTGGAAAAGAACGTCAGCCCGAACCTGGTCAGCGCGATCCAGGTGGCGCGCAAGGCGGGGGCCTCGGTGGTGGGCATCGTGGGCCGGGACGGCGGTTACACGGCCAAGGAAGCGACGGCCTGTGTGCTGGTGCCGGTGGTCAATCCGGCGCATATCACGCCGCACAGCGAGGCTTTCCAGGCGGTCCTCTGGCATCTGCTGGTGTCGCATCCCAAGCTCAAAGCCGCGCAGACCAAATGGGAGAGCACCAAGTAAAAGCCCGCGCTGTTTTCCTCGACCGCGACGGCGTGATCAATCGCGCGTTGGAACGCAATGCCAAACCGTACCCGCCGACGAGCCGGGCGGAGTTTGAGATTCTTCCCGACGTTCCCGCGGCGTGCGCGAAACTGAAGGCCGCCGGGTTCCTGCTCGTCGTGGCCACCAATCAGCCGGACGTTGGCCGCGGCACGCTCCAGCAGGAAGTGGTGGAGGACATTCACGCCTGCATGAGGGCGCAACTGCCGATCGACCGCGTGGAGGTGTGTTTCCATTCCGGCGACGCCGCGTCTGAATGCGATTGCCGGAAGCCCAAGCCCGGCATGTTGCTGCGCGTGGCGGGCGAACTGGGCATCGAGCTGGCCCAAAGCTGGATGGTGGGCGACCGCTGGCGCGACGTGGATTGCGGCCGCAACGCCGGCTGCAAAACCATCTTCATTGACCGCGGTTACGCCGAGGAACTAAAGCACAAGCCCGACTTTTCCGCTCGTAATCTGGGTGAAGCGGCGGATATTATTTTGCGTGAATCAAAACATTATGAGCCGAAGCCTTAAAGACCTGACCGTAAAACTCTATGCCGACGGGGCGGACAAGGAGGGCATGTTGCGGCTCAACGCCGACCCGCTCATCCAGGGCCTGACCACCAACCCGACGCTCATGCGCAAGGCGGGCCTGACGGATTTCGAGGCGTTCGCGCGCGACATCCTGCGCACCATCACGGTCAAGCCGCTGTCGCTGGAGGTTTTTTCCGATGAGTTCGCCGAAATGAAGCGCCAGGCGCTCAAAATCAACGGCTGGGGGAAAAACGTCTATGTCAAGATCCCCATCACCAACACGCGCGGCGAATCCTCCCTGCCGCTCATCCGCGACCTCGCCGGCCAGGGCGTGAAGCTCAACGTCACGGCCATCCTCACCTTGGACCAGGTCAAGGGCGTGGCAGGCGCGTTGAATCCCCAGGCGCCCGCCATCGTTTCGGTCTTCGCCGGGCGCATCGCGGACACGGGCGTTGATCCGGTCGTCATCATGGCGGGCGGCAAAAAGATTTTGAAGGATTTGCCGCAGGCCGGGTTGCTGTGGGCCAGCGTGCGCGAAGTGCTGAACATTTTCCAGGCCAACGATTGCGGCGCGGACATCGTGACGGTGCCGCACGACATTTTGGGCAAGGCGATGAAACTGGCCGGCATGGATTTGGGCGCGCTCTCCCTCGACACGGTGAAGATGTTTGCCGACGACGCCCGCGCCGCCGGCTTCAAGCTCTGAGCGCCGTGTCTTTCCGCCCGCCTCAATCCCGCCAAATCGTAAAGGCGGGGAGGCGCCCCGCCACCTGATAATGGTTGCGCGCCAGGTACTCAGCCAGCGCGCCTTCGGCGTCAAATATATCCGGCTTGGAGGCGAGGATAATGTCGGGTTTTTTCAGCCGGGGGAGGTCGGCGGCGGAAGGATTGTTGATGAGGAGGGCGCTGTTCATGCCGTTGCCTTCCTTGTCCAAGGGCAGCGCGTAGTAACGGGCGCAGGCGCCGTCCGCGTTCCACCACACCGCCTGATTTTGCAGCAGGGCCTCCCTGGCGCACCGGGCGGCGTCGCGATAATCGTCGCGCTCATGCCGAATGGCGAACCGGACGGACAGGCACGACCAGAGGCTGAGCATCAGGTAAGCCGCCACGACCGGTCTTCCCAGCCAGCCCTCCCTGGGCCACAGGGCGGCCAGCCCCAAGGCCAGCAGGCTGAACCAGATTGGCATCAACGGGGCAAAGTGCCTGCCCAGGATCCGGAAATGAGTGGCGCAGGCCATGCCCAGCAGCAGCAGCGCCGGCAGCGCCACGGCCAGGGCCAGGCGGCGGACCCGTTGCGCCGATTCCAGACGCGCGGCTTCCTTGAGGCCGTGGACGAGAAGGATTGCAGTCAACACGAAATAAACCGCCAGCGGCAGGACGTAGGGGCGGAGGCTGCCAATGCCAACCTCGCGCAGCTCCAGGCGTCCCGGCCCCAGGCCCGTCAGGCCCAGTTGCTCGTAAAACACAAAGAGAACGGTCTTCCAGTCTGTTCTTCCCACCGGCGAGGCCCGTTCTCCCATGGACAACGTCCAGAGGTAGTAAATGGCGAGGAGCAACAAGAGCAAAAACGTCAGCGCCAGACGCAGCGGGGCGGATTTCCAAAAGCCGGCGAGGCGGCGCCAGGGAACCAGGATGAGGGCCGCGGCCAGGGCGGCGATGGCCCAGATGGCGCCCAGCAGGTTGCTGCCGCAGAGGATGAGAAGGCCGAGCAGAAATCCGGTGAGCCATCGGGATTGTTGCCGTTCGGTCAAGTCATCGCGGCCCAGCCGGAGCAGGGCGGCAAAAATCAGGCAGGCGGCGCCCAACATCATGGCGTAGGGCCTGGCCTCTCCGGCGTAGTACCAGGCGAACGCGCTGGTGGCCGCCGCCAGCATGAGGGCCAGGCGATGCCGGCGTTGACGGAATCCCGACGCCATTGCGACCAAACCCGGCGCCAGCCAGATCAATCCCGCCGCGCGCAACGCCCATTCGCCGTTGCCAAAAAGCTTTACCCAGCACCACATGCAGAAGAGGTAAAGCGGCATTTGAACCGTTGAACCGGAGACGGCGAGCAATCGGCGCCAGGCTTCCTGGAGGGAGACGGCCATGGAGATGTCGGCGGTGTTGGCCTCGTCGATCCACAAACTCTGCCGGCTGACGGCCAGAACCAAGGCCAGCCCGAGGAGCCACAGCCAGCACCATTCGCGCGGGAGGCACGGGCTTGGAGATTCCGGGGCGTCCGGGCCGGGCTGCTTCTGCGCATCCGCCGCCGGTGTCATAAGAACGAGACCAGGGCTGTTTTCATCCGCCGGCAACGCTGCCTGAGCGGGAGCGAATTGCAAGCGTATTGCCCCGTGCCAGACATTGGTTTCAGCAGGGGCGGGGTGTTTCATCTGGACTCAGGTGCGGGGTCAAAATAGGATTTTGACATGTATCAGGCAGCGACAGGGCAGGCCGTGGAGGGCGGCTCCTGGGAAGGACCGGCAAGGTGGTTCGTGCATTTTATCCAGGCCCTGTTTGTGGGGGTGATGCTGTTCCAGTTGGACGCCCCCTTTCTTTCCGCGCACAATGAGCGGCAGAACCACACCTTCGAGATGGCGCGGCACGTTTTCCATGACGGCTGGCGCTCCATCGTGACGCCAAAGGTCTCCGACACCGTCACCACCCCGGGTTATGAGACGCAGCGTTACACGGCCGTGTTGCAGGAAGTTCCATTTCACGGCGTGATTGGATGGCCGCTGGCGCTGTTCACCAGCCACGAGCGCGCCGTGGTGCGCCTGGTGTCCACGGCCTTTGCGTTGATCGCCATCCAATTGCTCTACTGGATAATTCGCGCGTGGCTGCCGCCCGCGCCGTCGGCGGCCGGCGCCGCCCTCTGGGCCATGGCGCCGCTGACGCTTCATTTCGGCCAGGCGCCGGTGCCGGACATCCTCTGCACGGCCGGGATGCTGGCGGCGTTTTGGTTCGCGCAGCGGGGCAAACTGCCGGCCTCAAGCGGTTGCTTCCTGTTTGCGATCCTGGCCAAGCTGAGCGTCATTCCCTTTGGCTTGCCGGTTTTGGTGGCGCTGCTGGTCGCCAGGGACTGCCGGTCGGTTCGGAGCTTCGCGCGATTGAGCCTGGCTTGGGGCTGGGCGCCGTTGTTGGGCCTGCTGATGTGGCACGCCGCGCTGAAGTGGTTCGCGCCTCCCACGGTAATGACCTTGGGACTGATCCTGCAGAGCCGGGGCAGTTCGGCCAACCTGGTCAGCGCCTCTTTCTACAAATTCCTGGTCGGCTGCTTCTTTCCATTTGGCCTGGGCGTGCTGGGCTTTGCGGGAACGGTCTTCGCCCTGCGGCCGCAGCCGGCCAAAATGGACCCGCGCATCAAATGGGCCGTCATCTATTCGAACCTTTTCTATCTTGTCTCGGTCCTGGTCAAAATAGCCGAGCCGCAATACATGCTGCCGGTGCTGGCCTGGGGCGCGGTGGCGGCGTCCTTTGGCTTCAATCTGCTTCTGGACAAACTGCGCTCCAGCGCGGCGTGGCGCATCGGCTTTGGCGCCCTGCTGGCCATGCATGTTCTGGTGGCGGTGGCGTTCACCATTGACCTGAAGGCCTCGCGCGTCCCGGAGTATCCGGACATCGAGCGCGCCGCCCGGCTCCTCCCGCCGGAAGCGCGCGTCGTGGTGGTGTACCGTTATCTTGCCGGGTGTTCCCCCGTCGTGTGGCTCAACCGCAACACCATCACCGTCTGGGAAGCAGCCGGCATGGCCAAACGGTTCTCCGAGCTGCGCCGCTTCGGATTTACCCATGTGCTCATCATGGATGTGGAGAGCTGGCACAACGACCAAAGCGCGGAGGGCCCGCTGGCATTGGCGCGCCGGCTGCTCAAAGTGCTGCGGGGTGCGCCTCCTGAAACCGGGGCCAATCTGCCCGGCTACGCCAATCCCTCCAGCCCTTTCCGCGTCTATTGCGACCAGCATTTTTGGCCCCTCTTTGTGGCGCCGCATGTGGTCCTTTATTCCATGGATCCGCCGCCCCCGGCCAAATAATGGCGGCGCGGCGCGGGTTGCAAAAACGCCGTCCGGTTGGTAGCCTCGCGCGATGAAACAATTTGATCCGCTCCCGGAACCAAGGCCTCGCCATGACCTCCGAAGCCAATAAACCTCCCGCCATTGGCGAAAGCGCGAATGTGGTTCCGTGTCTGTCGGTGGTCATCCCGGTTTACAATGAGCAGGCGACAATCCGCGAGATCGTGCGGTGCGTGCGCGCGCAGCGGTTGGTCCAGGAAATCATCATCGTGGACGACTTTTCAACCGACGGCACCGGCAAGATCGTGGACGAAATCGCCGCAGAAAAGCCGGGGGTGCGCGTGGCGCACCACGCCGTCAACCGCGGCAAGGGGGCGGCCTTGCGGACCGGCTTTGCCCTGGCCACGGGCCGCTTTGTCATCGTGCAGGACGCGGACCTGGAGTACAACCCGGAAGAGTACGCCAGGCTGCTGGGGCCTCTCCTGGCCAACAAGGCCGACGTGGTGTACGGGAGCCGTTTCGCCGGCGGAGGCCCCAATCGCGTGCTTTATTACTGGCATTCCCTCGGCAACCGGGTCCTGACGACCCTCTCCAACATGTTCACCAATTTGAACATGACCGACATGGAGACCTGCTACAAAGCGTTCCGGCGCGAGATCATTCAAGGCATCAAAATCCAGGAGAACCGCTTCGGATTCGAGCCGGAGATCGTGGCCAAGGTGCGCCGCGTCCAGGGCATCCGCATCTACGAAGTCCCCATTTCCTACTACGGACGGACCTACGCCGAGGGCAAAAAGATTTCCTGGCGGGACGGCGTCTGGGCGCTGTGGTGCATCATCAAGTACAACGCCCTGAGCTGATGCCGTTCTCCTCCCCCAGCGCCGCGCCCGCGGCCCGTGTCAACGTGCTGGGCGTTGGCATCAGCTCCATTAGTCTTGACATGGCAGTGGCGGAAGTCCGGCAGGCCCTGGAGGAGCGGCGCAAGGGCTACATCTGCATCACCGGTGTGCATGGCGTCTCGGAGGCGCAGTCCGACCCGGAATTTCGGCAAATCCTCAACCGCGCCTTCCTCTGCACGCCCGATGGCATGCCGCTGGTTTGGGTGGGATGGCTGCGCGGGCACAAACACATGACCCGGGTTTACGGCCCCGACCTGATGCTGGCCGTGATGGCCTTGTCCGAACAAACCGGCTGGCGGCACTTCCTTTACGGCGGGGGCGGGGGGACGGCGCAGCGGTTGCAGGAGCGATTGCGGCAAAGATTCCCGAAGGCGCGGATCGTGGGAACCTATCAGCCCCCTTTCCGGCCCTTAAACGAGCCGGAGGCGGCGGCCCTGGCCGAGTCCATCCGCCAGGCCCGGCCGGATGCGATGTGGGTCGGTTTGAGCACGCCCAAGCAGGAGCGTTTCATGGCCGGCTACCTGGCAAAACTGGATGTGACATTGATGTTCGGCGTGGGGGCGGCCTTTGATTTTCTCGGCGGGACGGTCCGCCAGGCCCCGCGCTGGATGCAGCGCTCCGGCCTGGAATGGCTCTTCCGCCTTGGCTGCGAGCCGAAGCGGTTGTGGAAACGCTACTTCAAGAACAACCCCCTCTTCATCGCCCGGGTCCTCGCCCAGTTAACCGGCTTGAAGAAATATCCGATACCAGATTGACCGCGCGGCAATTTTGAACTCGATTTCGAGGGTCGGGATGCCCGATAATTTTCGGCACTCAAGATGATCAGAGTGATCAAACTGTGGATTCTCGGTTCAGCAGCCTGTATTTCCGCAGGCTGGATATTATCCGCGTTGCATCAGCTCAATCCAGTCGGCTACACGGTGTTTTTTGCGGTTCTGGCGGCGCTGCTGGCCATCGAGTACCAATGGCCCCGCCAGCCAGGCCGCGCCCCCCACAACGGGACCGCCGCCCAATGGGCGCGACGGATGCTGCGCCGCTTCCGCCGGCCCCTGCCTCTGCTCTTTCTCCTGACGGCCCTGCTCGCCGCCGTCGGCGGAGCGGTGCATGCCCCGAATAATTACGACGCTCTGACCTATCGGTTCCCGCGCATGTTGCATTGGTGGGCCGCCTCCGGCTGGCACTGGATCGCCACCCCCAATGACCGCATGAACCTGGCCGCCGCCAATTTTGAATGGCTGATGATGCCGCTGTTCGCGGTGACCCACAGCGACCGGTTTTTCTTCCTGATCAATATCGCCGGCTATTTATTGCTGCCGAGCCTTGTTTTCCTGGCATTCGTCGCGACTGGCGTGACGCGGCGGGTGGCCTGGTTCTGGATGTGGCTGCTGCCGGCGGCCTTGTGCTACGCCATGCAGGCCGGGAGCATCTCCAACGACACCATTGCGGTCACTTATTTCCTGGCCGCGATCTTCTTTGCCCTCCAGGCGCGCCGCTGCTGCAATGTCCGCAACCTGTGGCTGGCCTTCCTGGCGGCCGGTTTGCTCTCCGGGGTCAAGGCCTCGAATCTGCCCTTGTTGCTGCCGCTCGCCTGGGCCCTCTGGCCCGCTTTGGGACTGATGGAGAAGCGCTTCGCCAGCAGCATTGTCGTCGTTCTCCTGAGTTTGCTCGTCTCTTTTCTGCCCTGCGGCGCGTTGAACCAGCACTACGCGGGTGATTGGACAGGAGACCCCGGCAACGTCGGCCACCTCAAAGTGGAGAAGCCGCTGTCCGGCATTTTGGGCAACGGCCTGCAATTGGGCCTGCAAAGTCTGGAGCCGCCTTTTCTGCCGTTGGCCCGCTCGGTGGAGCTTTGGGTTTGGGACCGGTTCCCCGCCCGGCTGCAGGCCATCTTGAATGAGGGCTTTCCCCGCTTCGGCGTCGGCTTTCGCGAACTGCCCCAGGAAGAATCCGCCGGCATGGGCATTGGCATCACCGTCATCGCCATGGTCTCCCTGGTGGCGGCTTCGCGCTCGCGCTTTTGGAAACAGGGCCCTTCAACCCCGTGGGCACGGCGTCAAGGCTTGGTCATTGGCCTGCTCACCTGGGTCGCTCTGCTGGTCTATATGTCCAAACTCGGCAGTGAATCGACCTCCCGCCTCATTGCCGCCTATTATCCCCTGCTCTTGCTGCCCTTGTTGCTGAACGCGGGGCAGAACCTTTTAATGCGGCGACGCTGGTACAGGGCCTTGGCCCTCTGCGCCAGCGCGATTGCTCTGCTGGCGGTCATTTTGACCCCGTCCCGCCCTCTTTGGCCGGCGGACCGTTTCTTTGCATGGTGCGGGGCGCGCTTCCCCGGCAATGCCTTCGTGGAGCGCGCCCGGACGGTTTTTGCGGTCTACCGCTGCCGGAATGATCTTTTTGCTTCCCTGCGCCGGAGCATCCCGGATTCCGTCCCGGTCATCGGCTTGATCGAAGGCGGCGATGACGCGGAAAGTTCATTGTGGCGCCCCTTTGGCGCCCGGCGCGTCATGCACGTGCGGGAACGCGACCGGCCCCAGGACTCGAACCTCCATTGGCTCGTGGTCAAAAACAACGTCATCGGACGCGGCAAGCCGGAGGATTTCGAGCAATGGCTGCGACGCGGCGGCGGCTCGCTCGTCGCCTGCCAGACCGTCACCGAAAAGGTCAACCGCGGCCCGGAGACATGGAGCGTCGTCCATTTCCCCGCCGTTCCGAACTGAAGCATTACTGAAACATTTCGCTTGAAGTCCCGCCGCTTTGCGCTAACTTGCCGCCCCTGTTCATGAATAACACTAAAGTAATCGTTTGCGGCGGGGGCGGGTTCATCGGCGGCCATCTGGTCGCGGATTTGCGCCGCCAGGGCGTGAAGAATATCAGGTCGGTGGACATTAAACCGCTGGCCGAATGGTATCAGGTCTTTCCCGAGGTGGAGAACTTGCAGCTCGATTTGCAAAAGCGCGACGCCTGCCACAAGGCCCTGCAAGGCGCCGCCATCGTGTATAACCTGGCCGCCGACATGGGCGGCATGGGATTCATCGAAAACAACCGCGCCCTCTGCATGCTCTCGGTCCTCATCAACACCCATTTGCTGATGGAGGCCCGCCAAGCCGGCGTGCAACGCTATTTCTATTCCTCCTCAGCCTGCGTCTATAACGCCGACAAGCAGCGCGACGTCCATGTCACCGCTTTGAAGGAAGAGGACGCTTATCCGGCCATGCCGGAAGACGGTTACGGCTGGGAGAAGCTGTTCAGCGAACGGATGTGCCGCCATTTCCGGGAAGATTTCGGCCTGGTCACCCGCGTGGCGCGTTTCCACAACGTCTATGGGCCTCACGGCACCTGGGACGGCGGACGTGAAAAGGCCCCCGCCGCCATTTGCCGCAAGGTCATCCGCGCCAAGCTCTCCGGCAAACACGACATCGAAATCTGGGGCGACGGCTCGCAGACCCGGAGCTTCATGTATATTGACGATTGCCTCAAAGGCATCGAGGCCATCCTGGGCAGCAACATTTTGGAGCCGATCAACCTGGGCAGCAACGAATTGGTTTCCATCAATCAACTGGTCGATATGGTGGAGGACATTGCCGGCATCAAGTTGAAACGCAGCCATGATTTGAAGGCCCCCAAGGGCGTCAACGGCCGCAACTCCGACAACACCCTGATCAAGAAGTATCTGGGCTGGGAGCCGGGCATCCGTTTGCGCGACGGCATGGAAAAGACCTACGCCTGGATTTACGACCAGATCACAAACCCAGGGAAGGCGCGAGGGAAAGGCTGATCCGCAGTCGCTGCGCTTTGGCGGCGACAAGCTGCTTGTGCTGGACGCGGATTTCGACACATTAGCGGATCGGATTCAACTGTTGCGTCCTTCCGCATCCGCCTAAATTAAACCGTCGTACTTGGAGGTGGACAATGCGATGTTGTGCTCAAGTGCTCCAGTACTTTTGCCACGGCCTCCTCGGCCTTGATTAAGACCAGCGCCCCGCCGCGCGGCTTGAATTCGACCTGCCCCTTGGCCAGCGACTTTTCCCCAATCCCGATCCGCAACGGAAACCCGATCAGTTCGGAATCTTTGAACTTAACGCCGGGCCGTTCATCCCGGTCGTCCAGAATCACCTCCACCCCGCGCGCCGTCAGTTGGGCATAGACTTTTTCGGCCAATTGCATGACCGCGCCTTCCGGCGCGATGCTCAACGGCGTCAGGCACACCGTGTAGGGCGCGACGCTCAACGGCCAGACGATGCCGTCCTTGTCGTTGCATTGCTCGATGACCGCCTGCAGCGTCCGGGTGACGCCGATGCCGTAGCAACCCATGATGGCCGGATGCTGTTTGCCCGCCTCGTCCAGAAAAAGCGCCTTAAAAGCTTCGCTGTATTTGGTGCCGAGCTTGAAGACGTGTCCCACCTCGATGGCGCGGCGGAGCTTCAACGGCCGGCCGCAGTTCACGCAGCCCTCGCCCGCCTGGGCCAGCCGCAGGTCGCTCCATTTGCTCACCTGGATGTCGCGGCCTATCTCGACGTGACGCAGATGAAAGCCGTCTTCGTTGGCGCCGGTGGTCATGTCGGCGGCCTGTCGCAGGGTTTCGTCCGCGTACACCGGCAGGTTCTTCACGCCCACCGCCCCCAGGCTGCCGGGATGCGCCCCCAACGCCGCCACAATTTCCGCCTCTTCCGCCGGCCGGAAAATCCCGGTGCCGAGCGCGCCGGTCAACTTGGCCTCGTTCAATTGGTGGTCGCCTCGCAGCAAAATCAGCGCCGGCTTGTCCTGCGCGAGGTACACCAGCGTTTTGATCTGCCGCAGGGCCGCAACCCCATGGGGCGGCTGCGCCAACGCTTCGATCGTCACCACGCCCGGCGTGGCGAATTTTTCCGGGCCGGCCGCGGCCGGCGGGACCGGTTCCGCCGGGCGGGCGCGGCTGGACGCCTTTTCGATGTTGGCCGCGTAGGAGCAGGACTCACAATAGGCCACTTCATTTTCCCCGCTGTCCGCCGGGACCATGAACTCGTGCGAGAATTTGCCGCCCATCACCCCTGTGTCCGCCTCCACGGCCATGACCTTCAATCCGCACCGTTGGAAAATCCGGGTGTAGGCGTCGTACATTTTCTTGTAGCTCGCTTGCGCGCCCTCGTCAGTGGCGTCGAAGCTGTAAGCGTCCTTCATGATGAATTCCTTGGCGCGCATCAGGCCGAAACGCGGGCGGATCTCGTCGCGGAACTTGGTCTGGATCTGGTAAAAATTCCTGGGCAACTGCCGGTAGGAACTCAGTTCCCCGGCCACCAAAGCCGTAATGACCTCCTCATGGGTGGGGCCGAGAATCCATTCCTTTTTGGCCCGGTCCCGGACCTTGAAAAAGACGCCTTGGGCCGTTTCGTAGCGCCCGCTTTGCTGCCAGATTTCGGGCGGTTGCAGCGCCGGCATCAACACCTCCAGCGCGCCCGCCCGGTCCATTTCCTCGCGCACGATCTGTTCCACCTTGCGCAAGGCGCGCAGGCCCAGCGGCAGGAACGTGTAGAGGCCGCCCGTGAGCTTGCGGATCAAGCCGGCCCGCAGCAGCAATTTGTGCGAGAGGATTTCGGCCTCGGCGGGCGTTTCTTTCAGTGTGGGAATGAATCCCTGGGTCCAACGCATAATATAGATTAGTGGCCGTCAGCGGACTGTATTGACCAGCGGCGCCAGGCCTTGAATCCGCACCTCCAGCCGGTCGCCCGATTGGATCGGCCCCACCCCGCTGGGCGTGCCGGTCATGATGACATCGCCCGGCAACAAGGTCAAATGGGTGGAAACAAAACTGACCAGCGCAAAGCAATTGAAGAGGAGCTGGCTGGTGTTGGAATTTTGCCGGAGCTGGCCGTTTTGAAACAGTTGGATGGTCAGATCGTGCGGGTCCAGTTGCGTTTCAACATAAGGCCCCAGCGGCGTGAAAGTGTCGAAGGATTTGCAGCGTCCCCATTGGCTCTCCGCCTCCTGAATGGTGCGGTCGCTGATGTCCTGCGCCGCCGTGTAGCCGAAAATATGGCGGGCGGCGGCGGCGGGCGGGATGTTGCGCGCGCGCCGGCCGATGACGACGGCCAGTTCCGCCTCGTATTCCGTGCGATGGGCCGGAAAGGGCACTTCGATCTTGCCCCCATCGGGCAGGAGCGAACTGGGAGCCTTGAACCAAAGCAGCGGCTCCTTGGGCAGCGCCTTGCCCTGTTCCCGGGCGTGGTCCGCATAATTGAGGCCGATGGCGATGATTTTCGAAGGGCTGACCGGCGCCAGGGTCTTCAATCCCTTGAAAGGCATCGGCCGCTTGGCAAACGTCGGCGCGCCAAAAACGTCCCCGTGCAGCCGGTACAACTCGCCGTCCACAACCTTCGCATAAAAGATGTCGTCGCCCTTTTGAAACCGGCCAATGGCTGCCATAGTGGGCCTATGCTTAACAAATCCGCTCACGCCCCCGCAAGGTGAAAACGGGTGCCTGAATCCTGATGGGATCAGTTTTTTGCAAGCGATGGGGGGGAAGATGTCGCCCCTAACGGGGCTTTCTACTTTTGTCGATTGTCCTCTACAGAGATTTCGCCCCTGACGGGGCTCGGGAGACATTCGTGGGCAATCCAGCATTAGCCTTTTAGCGCCGTAGGCGCGACATATTTGTAGTAAGGAGCCATGAAAACCCCAGCCCCGTTCAGGGGTGGCATATTCTGAGCAAGAAACTCAGATGCGCCCAATCCTAAAGGTAATCGTAATCCTGATCTTGCTCGTTGAAAGCTGCGCCGCCTTTGCGCAGTTTTTGGCCACAGCGTCGCAACGCCCGATTTCGGTTGTTCCCTTTTTCGAGGCGGCGGACACTATGAAGTGACGATGATGACGTTGGACGACATGGGGTTGCTGCGGAGTTATGCGGCAAACCATTCCGAAGAAGCTTTCAGCGCGCTGGTCTCCCGGCATGTGAACCTCGTTTACGCCGTGGCGCTGCGCGTCTTGCGCGATTCCCACCAGGCGGAAGAAGTCACGCAATCGGTTTTCCTGACCCTGGCGCGCAAAGCCCGCGGCCTCGATGCGGCGACGGTTCTCTCCGGTTGGCTGTATCAAACGGCGCGCCTGACCGCGTCCAACCTTGTGCGCGCGGAAATGCGGCGGCGCCAGCGGGAGCACCAGGCGCAAATCGAAGGCACCATGAACGATCCCAAACCCGATCTTTGGACGCAAGTCGGTCCGCAAATTGAGGAGGCGATGGCCGAATTAAACGAGCAGGAGCGCGACGCCATTGTGCTGCGGTTTTTCGAGGGCAAGCGGCTCAAGGAAGTGGGCGACGCCCTGGGCACGACCGAAGAGGCGGCCCGGATGCGAGTCAGCCGCGCCCTGGTCAAATTACGGACCTTTTTCGTTCGCCGTGGCATCACCATGCCGGAGGCCGCGCTGGCGGCGGCCCTGGCCGAAAGTTCCATCATGGCCGCCCCGGCGGGGTTGGCGGCCTCGGTCACAACCGGCGTTCTGCAAGGCGCGGCGGCGACCGCCTCGGTTCCCGCGCTTTTGAAAGGAGCATTTTGCACCATGAGCACAGCAAAAATGAGCGTGGCCATAGCCGTTGGCGCGGCGGCCATCATCGCAGTCCAATGGGAGCAATCCGCGCTCCAGAAAAAAAGCATCCAAAGCCTTCAAGAGCAATTGGCGATGGCGACGCAAACCTCCCACGCCCAACAACAGGAGATTCAAACCCTGCGCGACCGCGTCGCCGCCAATGCCAAAGCCCTGGAGGCCATGTCCCACGACGCTGCCAAATCCCGCGCCAATGCCGGCGCGGCCCGCGATGCCAGGCGCATGGCCGAAGCCATGCGCAAAGCGCCTCTCTCCGCGCTCTTCCAGGACCCCGACATGATCAAGGCGATGAAGGAACAATCAGCGGCGATGGTCCGAATGCAATACGCTCCGCTGGTCAAACAACTCCACCTCTCCGCCGACCAAGCCGACAAGTTCTATCAAATATTGATCGACAAGAGCGCCCAGGGCATCGAGGCGATCCAATCCGGGAACCTGGCCGCGGCGGCGACCAACTCCATCGAGGGGAACTTGAAGGCGCTGCTGGGAGAGTCCGGTTTCAAGCAATACACCGATTATGTTGCTTCGCTGGCGGACCAGACGATGCTCAGCATGGAAAAAGACAGTTTTGTTGACGACCCATTGACGGATCAGCAACAGCAGCGGCTTCTTCAAGCCATGATGAATGCCCGACAGAGCATCAACAGCAGCGCGGGAAACCCGCCCAACCATTCCACCCTGAACGCGGTCGGCCAGGCGGCCATCATGGATCAGGCCATTGCGCGGGAAGAACAGATCAACCAGAGCGTTCTCCAGCAAGCCGCCGATTTTCTCTCCCCGGCCCAACTGCAGTCGCTGGCCAATTCCCAATCCAACTGGCTTGGGATGGAGAAAGTTGGCATGGTGGTGGCACAGAAGATGTTCACCAACGCCCCGTCCGGAACGCCGCCGGTGCCGCAATCACCCTAGTCAGACCGTTGATGTCACAATCCATGATCCCGCCGAAGTCATCTCAAACTGTGATCTTCCCCTCTGTGTCCCTCCGTCCTGGCGCTTGCGTTCGTCCCCACAATGGCCAAATGTAACGGGTCTGTAACGGGTCTGTAACGGGTTTTGTAACGGTTTAAGTGCCTGAGCATCAACGATGTAACGGATGTAACGGGTTTTAAAACTTCATACATCAATCACCATTAACCTCGAAATAAGCCTTCGAGTCAGTCCGTGAAAATGGTATAATCACCCCGGCATGGAGTCCATCAAACGCACCATCTCGGTCAGCTTTGAGCATCGCGTCTATTTCACGCGCGACGTCTTCGGCGTGGCCAATCCGCTGCTCCAATCCGTCCTGGCTGACCCGCCCCGCGTCCCGAAGGTGTTGGTGGTGCTGGACGAATCGCTCGCCTCCGCCCAGCCGAAGCTGGCTGCATCCATCCAGAGTTATTTCGCCGCCTGCGCCGACCGGCTGCTCTTGGTGGCGCCGCCGCTCATCATGGAAGGCGGCGAACGCGTCAAGGCCTCCTACTTTCACGTCTCGGAAATCCAATCCCTCATCGACCGCCATCATGTGGACCGCCATTCCTACCTGGTGGGTGTCGGCGGCGGCGCCCTCCTGGACGTGGCCGGACTGGCCGCAGCCACCGCCCACCGCGGCGTGCGCCATGTCCGCATCCCCACGACCGTCCTGAGCCAGAATGATTCCGGCGTGGGCGTCAAAAACGGCATCAACGCCTTCGGCAAGAAGAATTTCATCGGCGCCTTTGCCCCCCCGTTCGCCGTCATCAACGATTTCGACCTGCTGGCCACGCTGCCGGACCGCGACAAACGGGCCGGCTACGCCGAAGCCGTCAAAGTGGCGCTCATCCGCGACCGCGACTTTTTCGAGCGGTTGGAGCGGGACGCCGATGCGCTGGCGCGGCTGGAGCCGGAGGCGATGCGGCTGCTGATCGAGCGTTGCGCGGTATTGCACATCGAGCACATCGCCGGGAGCGGGGATCCGTTCGAGCTGGGGTCAATCCGCCCGCTGGATTTCGGCCATTGGGCCGCCCACAAGCTGGAACAGCTCTCCCACTTCCAACTCCGGCATGGCGAAGCGGTGGCCATCGGCATGGCGCTGGATGTGATTTACTCGCGGAACATCGGCCTGCTGGACGGCGCTTCGGCCGACCGCATCCTGGCGCTGTTGCGCCGCCTGGGTTTCGAGCTGTTCGCCCCGGAATTGCTGCATCTGGACTCCAATCAGCAGCCGGTGGTGTTGCAAGGACTGGAGGAATTCCGCGAGCACCTGGGCGGCCCTTTGACGCTGAGCATGCTGCGGGGCATCGGCCAGGCCGTGGAAGTGCATGAAGTCAATCTGAAACCCATGCTGGCCGCCATGCGCGAACTTCCCCAGCGGACCACAAAATTCCTTCGGGCCGGCTGATCGATTTTCCCCTCTCTTTTCAGACGGTTCGGGGCCATGCTGGGGGCGGATGCATCGAACGGCTGTCATTAACATTGTCGGACTGACCGGCTCGCTCATCGGGCCGGCCATGCCGAACCTGGCGCGTTTCGCCGCCCGGGGCAGGACAGCCCGGATCGTGCCGGCGTTTCCGGCCGTCACCTGCGCCGCCCAAGCCAATTACTTGACAGGCCGGACCCCCGTCCATCACGGCATCGTCGGCAACGGCTGGTACGATCGCGCGCTGGCGGAGGTGCATTTTTGGAAGCAATCCAACCACCTGGTGGCGGGGCCGAAAATATGGGAACAAATGCGGCAGGCCGATCCCAAGTTCACCTGCGCGCAGTTGTTTTGGTGGTTCAACATGTATTCCACGGCTGATTACTCGATCACGCCGCGTCCGGCCTACCCGGCAGACGGGCGGAAGGTGTTCGACATCTACTCGTGGCCGGCGAACATCCGTCCGGAGATCAAGCGGGACTTGGGGGAGTTTCCGTTCCCGGCGTTTTGGGGGCCGGCCGCCGGGGTGGCGGCGACGCGCTGGATTGCCGCATCGGCCAAGTGGATCGAAAGCCGTTACTCGCCGACGCTGAGCCTGGTGTATTTGCCGCATCTGGATTACAATTTACAGCGGCACGGCCCGCTCGCGGGGAGCCAAATAAATCCCGCCATTCTCCCCGACCTGGCGCAAATCGACGCGGTTGCGGGCGACTTGATTGCGTTTTTTCAGTCCCGCAGTGTGCGGGTCGTTCTGCTTTCCGAATACGGCATTGCGCCGGTGGACAAGCCCGTCCATGTGAACCGGTTGTTCCGGCAAAAGGGCTGGATCGCCGTGCGCGAGGAACTGGGCTTGGAAGTGCTGGATTGCGGCGCCAGCCGGGCCTTCGCCGTGGCCGATCACCAGGTCGCGCATGTTTATCTCAACGATCCCTCACTGGCCGGGCCGGCGCGCGAACTGTTGCAGGGGCAGCCGGGCGTTGAATCCGTTCTTGGCGACGCGGAAAAGTCGGCGCTGGGCATCAACCATCCGCGCGCGGGCGACTTGATCGCCGTGGCGGCGCAAGGCGCCTGGTTCACGTATTATTACTGGCTGGACGACGCGCTGGCGCCGGATTTCGCGCGCTGCGTCGAGATCCACCGCAAACCCGGCTACGACCCGGTGGAACTTTTTCTGGACCCGCAATTGCCGCTGGTGAAGCTAAGAATCCTGTGGCGGTTGGCGCGCCAGAAGCTCGGTTTTCGGATGCTGATGGATGTCATTCCGCTGGACGCGAGCCTGGTCAAAGGCTCGCATGGCCGCCGCGTCACGGCGCCCGGGGAACGGCCGGTGTTGATCTGCGATCCGTTGGCCGACTCCCTGCCGGAAGAGATCGATTCGACCGCGGTCGCCGCTATCATCAAAGGCCAACTGCGGGAGCGACCGTCTTGACACGGGCCGCCGGCGAAGGAGTTCAACGGCGGACAGGAGCGCTTAACCCATTTTATAGGGCCGGCGATAGGCGCGGGTCATCAAAGCCGTCGCTCCGTTGTCGCCCAGAATCTCCTCCCGTTGCGCGTCCCAGCGCAGCTTGCGTCCGACCAGCATGGAGATCAGGCCCAAATGACCGGGGATGGTGGAATGATGGGCCGCCTCCACCGGCGCAATGGTCGGCTGGCGCGACTTCACGCAATTGATGAAGTTGCGGTAGTGATTGGTGGAACGAGGAAGCCTGATTTTGACCGAGTCGTAGGGCAGCTCGTCCATCTCGTTCCACGCCTCCTCGGAGGAGTCAAAGGAGCCATTGCCGCGATCGACCCACACCCAGCCGTCCGTGCCGATCCATTTGGTTCCCTTTTTGATGTCATTATGGCCGCCCGCAATGGTCACGTGGATGCCGCCGGGATATTGGCATTCGACGCGGTACTTGGTGCAGGTATTCCACACGGCATTCTCGGGAGGAAATACGCCGTGGCCTTCCACCTCATAGGGGCCGCTGTTGTCCAGACCCAGCCCCCAATGGGCGATATCCAGATGATGGCCCACCCAGTCCATTAACTGGCCCCCGCCGGTATTGTAATTCCACCGCCAATTTAAATGGACCTGGCAAGGGATGTAAGGGACCATTTTGGATGGGCCGATCCACGTGTCGTAATCCAGCTCCGGCGGCGGCTGGGTCACTTTGTTTTGCGAGCCGTCCCTGGCAAAATCCGTGTGACCCGAGGGCAGCCCCACTTCAACGCGGGTGACTTTGCCGATCAGGCCGTTGCGGACAATTTCAGCCGCCTTGTGGAAATGCCCGCCCCTGGAGCGCTGCCAGGAGCCGGTTTGCCAGATGCACCCATGCGCCCGCACGGATTTGACGATGGCCTGCTGCTCGGCAATGGTTTTGGCGAGCGGCTTCTCGCCGTAGATGTCCTTGCCTTGTTTGGCCGCTTCGACGGCGATCAATTCGTGCCAATGGTCCGGCACGGCGATCATGACGGCGTCGATGTCCTTTCGCGCCATCATTTCCCGATAGTCGTGGTGAGGCTTGCAATCTTTGTTGCCGTAAAAACCGTTGATGGCATCCAGTGATTGCTGCAAATGACTCTTGTCGATATTGCAGGAGGCGACAACCTGGCAATCGTTCAACTTCATCAGCCCCTCCGTGTTTTCAGGCGCAATCATGCCCCAGCCGACGATGCCTACGACGATGCGTTCGGAAGGAGGGGGGTTGCCGGCGCGGCCCAGGGCGGTGGCGGGGATGAAGTCCGGCATGGCAATGGCCGCGCCCGCGGCGCCCGCCATGCCGATAAAACGGCGGCGGCCCATGGCGGACCCTTTGGAAGTGCCTTTCATAGCAGACGATGATGCCGCCTTGCCTGGCCCAAACCAAGCCAAAAGAGCCGGTCTCCGCCGCCTTCTAAAGGATTTTTTCCAGCGTCTCCACCACCGTCGCCACGCAGCCTTTGCAGGTCTTGTTCACCAGGTCGTTCTGTTTGAAGTATTGCTGGCCCGAGGGGGTGTTCAGATCACAGCCGTTCAACAAAGCGCGGCAGAGGCAGGAGCCGTGCCTGGATTCAAATTGCGACATCAGTTCCCGCACCTTGCGATAGGTCTCCTCCGTCGGCGTCCGGTCCTGGCCCTCGCCGCGTCCGTGCTTGAGCCCGAGCGCGATGATGCCGCCGGTGACCGCGCCGCAAACCTCCTGCTTTCGCGCCATGCCGGCGCCCAGCCCGCAGGCCAGTTTCAGGGCGGTGTTCTTGTCCACGCCCAGATCATCGCAAAAGGAGTAAAGGACCGCTTGGGCGCAGTTGTAACCGGCGAGAAACTTTTCCACCGCAATATCTTTTCTGGCACTCATACATCTCTCCGTGTTGAACGCAATAACAGGGCAAGGACCGGGAAAGCGGCGCCGACGCGCGGCAATCCCGGAAAAACAAGCTTGCCCATGCCGCGCAGCATCCTATGCTTCCGCGCCCGCAAAGGCAAGGATTCATCCGCGGGATTCATGCGCTGGCTCATGGGGTTTGACTTGCTGGCCAAGCCCCGTACTGTGTCCGCATGTTCGAGTTGTCCGCTCCCTACCAGCCGGCCGGGGACCAGCCGCAGGCCATCGCCAAGCTGACCGAGGGCGTCCTGGCGGGGGCGCGGCATCAAACGCTCGTCGGCGTAACGGGGTCGGGCAAGACCTTCACGGTGGCCAATGTCATCCAGGCGGTGCAGAAGCCGACCCTGGTCATTTCCCATAACAAGACGCTGGCCGCCCAGCTTTACGCCGAGTTCAAGGGGTTTTTCCCAAAAAACGCCGTGGAATACTTCGTCAGTTACTTCGATTATTACCAGCCGGAGGCCTACATCCCGCGCACCGACACGTTTATCGAGAAGGATTCCAGCATCAACGAAGAGATCGAGCGGCTGCGGCTTTCGACGATGAGTTCGCTGCTGACGCGGCGGGACGTGGTGGTGGTGGCGAGCGTGTCGTGCATCTACGGCATCGGCAGCCGCGAGGATTACGAGGCGCTGGTGCAGCAGGTGCATGCCGGTTTGCAAATTTCCCGCGACCAATTGCTCTGCCGCCTGGTCGATCTGCAATACTCCCGCAACGACGCCGCCTTCGAGCGCGGCCAGTTCCGCGTGCGGGGCGACGTGGTGGAGTTGCGCCCGTCCTGGAGGGAGGACGGGCTGCGCATCGAGTTTTTTGGCGACGAAATCGAGCGCCTTTCCCGGTTCGACCCGCTGACCGGCCGACGGACGGCTGAGCCGCAGTCGCAGGTGATTTTCCCGGCCAAGCAATTCGTCACGCCGCAATCCAAGATCAACAACGCGCTTCTGGCCATTCGGGAGGAAATGGGCGAGCGCATCGCCTGGTTCGAGGCGCGGGGCAAATTGCTGGAGGCGCAGCGCATCAAGATGCGCACGGAGTACGACCTGGAAATGATGGAGGAGATGGGCTTTTGTTCCGGGATCGAGAATTATTCGCGCCACCTGGCGGGGCGCCCGCCGGGCTCGCGCCCCTGCACGTTGCTGGACTTTTTTCCGCGCGATTATCTGCTGATCGTGGACGAATGCCACGCCACCGTGCCGCAAATCGGCGGGATGTACGCCGGGGACCGTTCGCGCAAGGAGGTGCTGGTGGAGCACGGTTTCCGCCTGCCCAGCGCCCTGGACAACCGGCCGCTGGAGTTCCAGGAATTCCAGGCGTTGCAGGGCCAGACCATCTACGTCAGCGCCACCCCCACCGAGCGTGAGATGGAGTGGTCGCAAGGCCGCGTCGTCGAGCAGATCGTCCGGCCGACGGGATTGGTGGACCCCAAAATCACAGTCAAACCCTTGGAGGGGCAGATTGATGATTTGATCGAGGAAGTGCGCAAACGCAGCGAGGCCAGGGAGCGCACGCTGGTGACGACCCTGACCAAACGTTCGGCGGAAGAGTTGACTGATTACCTGCGCGACCTGGGCATCAACGTCCGCTACCTGCACAGCGAGATTGACGCCATTGAGCGGGTGGAGGTGCTGCGCGCCTTGCGCAAGGGCGACTTTGACGTGCTGGTGGGCATCAATCTGCTGCGGGAGGGATTGGACCTGCCGGAAGTGTCGCTGGTGGCCATATTGGACGCGGACAAGGAAGGCTACCTGCGCAGCGCCACCAGCCTGATTCAAACCGCCGGCCGGGCGGCGCGCCACCTCAACGGCGAAGTGATCCTTTACGCCGGCGTGATGACCCAGAGCATCCAGAAGTTCCTGGCCGTGTCAGAGTACCGGCGGGAAAAGCAACTGGCCTGGAACCGGGAGCACCACATCACGCCCCGCAGCGTCAGCCGGGCCGTCGAGGACAGTCTGGCCGTTTATCAGAACACCCGCTCCCGCGCCTCGATGCTGCTGAACGAGGTCGGCGGGAATTTCGATGTGACAGAGACGCTGCGCGAGTTGCAGGAACAAATGGTCGAGGCTTCCAACGATCTGGAGTTTGAAAAGGCCGCGCTGCTGCGCGACCAGATCAGGGAACTGAAACGCACCTTTGCCCCCGCCCCGGCGGACGGCAAAAGCGCCCCTGCGAAAGCCAGGTACAAATATCCCCGGCGCGGAAAAAAGCAGAGGGCCTAAGCGGAACGTTTGCGCCAGCCGAAGCGGAGGGCGGCGGCTGAACCGGCCAGCAACAAGCCAAAGGTGGAAGGCTCCGGCAGAATGGCCGGGCTGACGCCTTGCGCTGTGGCGGACGGATCGGGCGCATTAACAGGAAACAGAATGTTGGGAACATTCTCACTGTTCAGGCTGCTAACTACCAAGTAACTTCCACCGGCCGGCGGAGTCCATCCGTCCAGCACCGGGGCGCTGCTTTGGCTTGGAGTGATTGCCGATAACTGCAAACCTGAAAAGTCGTGGGAGCCGAAGCTGCTTTGGGCCTGGCACAGGGAGAACGATCCGAGGAGAAAGAAAAGGCCCAGGCAAAGCTTCGCAACCGCCATTTTGATGTTTTGCGCGCTGGTTGTCATATTGATAAGTTGACAATAGGGCAAGCCGGAGAGGGATGCAAGCATTAAAATTCCCTTTTTTTGGGATGCGGCTTCTGTTCAAAATTTGAGCAACTTGGAATGAAAATAAGCCCAGATCAGGCGCTGGCCGGCATTTTGGAGCCGGTCTTTGCCATCCGCACCGAAGAGGACCTCGGCATCGGCGATACCGACGGGGTCCGGCAGATGATGGATTGGTGCAATCGGCACGGCTTGAACATCTTCCAGACGCTGCCCCTGAATGAGACGGGGGATGACAATTGCCCTTACAACGCCGTCAGTTCGCTGGCCATCGATCCGGTGACGCTTGCCGTTTCGCCGCGCACCATCCCCGATCTGTCCCCGCGGCAATTCAACCAAATCGCCCCGCCCGACCTTGTGCGGGAGCTGCGCCGGGGGCCGGTCCAATATGCGCGGGTCAAGGCCCTCAAACGCGCGCTGCTGGAAGCGGCCTTTGATGCGTATGTCCGGGGGCACATCGGCCCCGGGACAACGCGCGCCGGCCTGTTCCGACGTTTTCTGGCGGACAACGAGGGTTGGCTCCAGGACTACGCCTTGTTTCGCGCCTTGCTGGAGGAGAATGGCGGCCAGTCCGCCTGGGAACAATGGCTGCCGGCGCATCAAACGCCGGCCGAGGCCCGCGCCTGGCTCGGTACATTGCCCGACACGCGCCGCGCGGAGCTGGAGCGCAAACAGCTTTTCTTCATGTACGTGCAATGGCTGGCTTATGGCCAATGGGAGGCGCTGAAGAATTACGGCGACAGCCAACAAGTCTGGCTCATGGGCGACATGCCCTTTGGGGTGGGACGCGGCAGCGCCGACGTCTGGGCCAACCGCGACCAGTTCGACCTGGACTGGAGCGGAGGGGCGCCGCCCGAGAGGTTTTTCGACGCCGATGCCTTCACCCGGAAATGGGGGCAGAACTGGGGCATGCCGCTTTATCGCGTGGCGGAGGGGCGGCGGAGGAATTTCAGTTGGTGGCGCGTCCGCGCCGGCGTGATGCGCAAGGTTTTTCATCTCTGCCGCGTGGATCATGCGCCGGGGTTCTTTCGTATTTACTCCTTTCCGTGGACGCCGGACCGCAACGCGGAATTCCTGCCCCTGGACGAAGCCCAAGCGGCGGCCCGCGCGGGAGGGCGGCTGCCCGGGTTCAAGCCTTTTCCCGATGACACGGCGGAGCACAAGGCTGTCAATCAAAAGCAAGGCGAGGAGTTGTTCCGCGTCCTGCTCGAAGCCGCCGGCGACACCACCATCGTGGCCGAGGACCTGGGCGTGGTGCCCGATTACATGCCGGCGACCTTGGAGAAGCTGGGCATTCCGGGATTTCGCATCCCTTCGTTCCTCCGGGAACACGATGGCCGCTACGCCGATCCGTTGCGCTATCCGCGGCTGTCGCTCGCCCAGCCGGCCACGCACGATCATGCGCCCCTGGCGGCGGCCTGGGCGGAGCGTTGGCACAACATCGAGACGGGCCGCAACGTCGAGGGAAACCGGCGCGAATTGCGGCTGCTGATGGAATTCGCCGGGTTGCGCGGAACGGACCCGCCGCGCGAATTCACCGCCCCACTGCGGGAAGGGTATTTGCGCGCCGTGCTGGGGTCCAATTCGTGGCTGGCGGTGGTGATGATCACGGATGTTCTGGGCCTGCGCCTGCGCTTCAACACCCCCGGCACCCTCGGCCCCCACAACTGGTCCGAGCGTCTCCCGGCGACGGTAAAGCAATTGGATGAGGACCCGGCCGTCCAGGCCGCGGCGGAAGCGTATGCGCGCCTGGCGCGCGAAGCGAAACGAGGGGCGGCAGCGCTCTAAGCACGGGTGTTCCGGCGGGCGCCTCGTTGTTTTCGTTGGAATTGATTCGCTTCTGAAAAAGGTCGTAACCGTCAAAAACGCCAGATTGGTAGCTGGTTTCATTGGAAGAGGCTCCTGTTCCGCCGCTCCCGCATCACACGGTTGATATGGCTGTCAATGACAAAGCAACAAGAGCCGCCGGCTTCGCCCTCGCCGGCCCGCAAGGCCAGGGCCAGGGCGGTGCAACGGTCGGCGTGGCCGTCGGCGGAGTGGGGAGCGCGATAGGTCACGCCGCCCGATGAGGTGGTGACCCGATTGATGCTGTGCAAATCCTCGCGCACCAAGCGGCTGATCGGAATTCGCACGCCGCGCTTTTCGAACGTCATGCGCAGTTTGGAGAAGATTTCCACCTTGAGCGTGTTGGTGAAGGTCACGAGTTCGATTCTCCCGTGCTTATGCTCCACCGGCTTCCATTCGCCGAATTCCCGCACCAGATAATCGCCCATGCCGATGCCCGCGCCGGTGTAATCGAGGCAAACGCGCCGCGCCCGTCTCAGGCGGGGCCGAAGAATCTCGATTTGCTCCGGCGTGCTCATGTTGGCCAATTCCAGCACTTCGACGGTCTGGGCCACGTCGCCCAGTTGCGCGTTGGACCAGCAAACGGTCAGATCATGGCGGCGCCCGAAATCGATGCCCATGTCGATGGAGTATGGGGGCCTGGCGTCCCAATATCCGGCTGGGACGGTGGCGGTGGCCTCGGCGCTCTCGCAGGAGCCGATCAATTCGTAGGGGAGCAGGACGGCTTGAATGTCGACGAACTGACATTCAAATTCCTGGGCCCAGCCTTCGGGATCGTCCACGGCGGCTTTGAGTTCTTCGATTTTGACGCGCAGACCTTCTTTGACGGCGGTGTGGATGTCAACGAAATGGCAGGACCAGCGCGAATGGACAGTGGACAACGGATAATTGGCAGTTGGCAATGGACAATTGACAATTGATATTTCCCACGATCCGGCATTATCCATTTTCAGTTGTCCATTATCCATTGCCCTGTAATTTTGGCTCCAGATGTCGTGGGCTTTGTTGCCGATGCCGTTGGGGGTGGTGATGAGGCGGACTTTTTTCTCGCCGCCGCGCAAGGGATTGGTGACGGCGGGGAGAATGGCACGCCAGGTCGCTTCCGGGTTTTCGAAGAAGGCGAATTCGGTCAGGAGCACGTTGGCGCTATAGCCGCGCACCGTGTCGGGGCGGCCCGGCACGGCGATGACGCGGCTGCCGTGTGGAAAAATAATCGTGACCGACCTCAGAAGGGCTTCCGACCCGCCCTCCCGCTCCTCGCGGATGTCGGTGATGGCCATGTCATAAGCTTCGGTCCACTCCTTCCATTTGTTGAGGGATTCGATGGATTGCCGTTCCGAGGGGGCGGCAATCAGCCAGGTGGTTTTGCCGCCGTGACGCTCGTGCTCGAAACAATCGCGCACGCCTTCCTCAGCGGAGCAAAAATCCTTGCCCGTTTGCCGGGCCATGAGGCCGAATTTCCAGCGTGATTTGTCATCGGCCCAGCGGAGCTGGTAGGGCAGCAGGAGGTGGCGCGGTGATTTGGGTTCTCCGTTCATAAGGGTTGCATGCCAAAGATTTGCCTCCACTTGCGTTCCTTTTCCTCATCAGTCAGCACGGGCGCGGCGGATTTCTTCTCCGCTTCCGATTGGGCGGCCTTTTGTTCCCGCTCCTCCCTGCGGAGATGCAAGGCGAGCTTTTCCCGGTCGATGCGCAGCCACTCGGCGAAGTGATCGCCCCGGCGCAAGGCGACCAAGTCGTGGCAAACCTCGCGCAACAGCTTCCAGGCGGCTTGATCGTCTTCGTTTTCAATCAACTTGCGGGTGGCGACGGCATAGCGGCCCAGCATCCAGGCCGCCAGTTTGTCCCCCAGCGCCTGCTCCCCAACTTTGTCCAGTTCCGCGCCCTCGGACACAATGCGCTGAGTCTCGGCCAGGGTCGCCTGGAGCATTTCCCAGTCGTGATAGCCGCCGTGTTTCCATTGCGAGAGATTATCGTCGCTGATTTCGATTCCGCCGAACTCCCTAGCCAGGAGGGCCTTGACCTCGTCGTTTGAATTGAGCCAGGCAATGATGTCCCGGCCGTTTTCACCGTTTTGCAGGCGGAGATTGATTTGCTCACGAAGCGGAGCGGGTAACCTGGCGATTTTTCCATTTCGGCTCATAGATTTGCGCGGATTTGGGGTAATTTTTTTCTTTTTTTGGTCAGAATCGGTCAGAAACGGTCAGAATCGGTCTGAAATCAGCCCACAATTCAGGGTTGGGGGAATGTCCCCGAAAAAACAATCGGATTCCCGTTTTTTCATTTGCAAACCTCCATATTCGTTTGTTCACTAGACCAATATTATAATATAGATATACTTGCGTCAACAGATTTCTTAAAGATTTTTTAAAAAAGATATGATGTTTGAAGAGAATATTCTGTAAGCTTTTGCGGGGCAAGGAGTTGCGAGATTTTTCACCGCTGGACGGGAAATGGGGAATTTTTAACCGCGGACCGTGAACGATGAGCCCACACATCAAGGCTGAAGGCTAAATGCTGAATGCTAAATGAAGATCGAGGAAAACCGGCGTCGTCGAGGCGGCTATGGCGGGAAGACGACGGGAGGCTGCCATGCTCCAGTCCACACGAGGCGAAATGTGCAAAAGTACGGTTTGACCCCTTGGGACGTAAAGGGGAATCAAAGGCCTCAGCCTCGGCGAAGAGGGCACAAAATGGACGAAGCTATGGTACGACCCCTTGGACGACCCCTTGGATGATAAATCTCCTCCCGACGATCCCCGCGCTGCACCCTACGACGAATCATCCCAGCATATTCAATGACCCCCATCCGCTGACACACCATTTCCCCTGTCACACCCTGACCCCCATCCCCTGTCACTTGGCCAGTTAGGACTTGCACGAAACACCCCCAACGCCGGAGAAAGACCGACGCGAACCGGGCAAAAAGGCTTGCAAATCCGGGCGGCGGGAAGATAATCACGAAAACAGCAAAACAGTTCATTTACGCCATGAACATTAAATCAAATGGAGAATCCCGGTTAAAGAGTCTTGCAGTGGGGAAAGCGCTCCAAAAGGGCTGCCGCCGGTTCATTTTGCCTTTAGCACTTGCTTTCTTTACCCCGCTTTTGCTGTCCGGGGCGCCGGGCGGCTTTTCGCTCCTGGTGAGCAACAACCAGACACAATGTTTTGTCAGCGTTAGTGTCACAAGCAACTCCATTGGAAGCACTTACGCAATACTGACCAACGCCAGCCTGGCCTCCACAGGTTGGGGAATCTGGCAGGGAGCTTTACTGGCGTCAAACTTGATTACCCCGGCCCCGCCGATAAATCTCAGTTCCGCCGCGCTCTTTTTCAAAGGGGAGTTTGTTTCGACCCCGGCCGTCTTCACCAACAACGCCATCATCAATATCGGCGACACGACTTACGAGGGCCGGGACATTGTCGTGAGCAACTGCACGCTCACGGTCAACGGGGCGCACAACTTTGCCAGTCTCCATGTCATCAGCAACGCCGTCCTCGCCCATTCCGCCGCGCCGAATGGCGAGGCGGGCAATCTCTTGTCTTTGGCCATTTCCGGCAATCTGGGGTTGGACTCCTCAAGCGAGATTGACGTGAGCGGTCTGGGTTACGCCGCGGATGCCGGTCCCGGCGCAGGCACAAATTATTCCCAAGGTTGCGGCAGCGGCGCCGGGCACGGTGGAAAGGGCGGCTCTCCCATGTTCGGCGGCGTCGGCACAGTCGGTGGCGTGTATGACTCCGTGCTCACGCCCAGCTTGTGGGGCAGCGGTGGCGGTGTCGGCGAATCGGTTGGCGGCGCGGGTGGCGGTGCCGTTTGCCTCGTAGTCGCGGGCAGGTTGCAAGTGGATGGTGTGATTGCTGCGGATGGCATATCGCCCTCCGGTTGGTCTGCCGGTGGCGGCGCGGGCGGAAGCATCCAAATCAGTGCCGGCACGTTGGCTGGCGGCGGCTCGATTTCCGCGCAGGGCGGCAGCAACAGCGGTGGCGGCGGGGGTGGCGGCGGGCGCATTGCGCTTTACCTCACACAGAAGACATTTGGTGGAACCATCACTGCCGCCGGTGGGCTGGGCTATCAAAATGGCGGCGCGGGCACCATTTACAC
>Ga0326727_10006138_pt1 | contig 33303 bp, 35 predicted proteins | sample MB2enrmetagenome_FD_207643 | JGI IMG/M metagenome (GOLD analysis project Ga0326727, IMG submission 207643) | Lab enriched peat soil microbial communities from McLean, Ithaca, NY, United States - MB29MY | ecosystem: Environmental > Terrestrial > Soil > Wetlands > Peat | place: USA: New York...
AACACTTTCGGTATGCGTGACCCCCTGCACCGGAAAATTATATATTCGAATGACAGAAGATCAAAAATCTCTTCTGAAAAACAGGTATTTTTGTGCCCCTGATTGAAGCAAAATATGCTCTCAGTACAGGGGGTCACACGATCCATTTTTGTTTTTGGGCCAAGGGCCCATTCTCCAGAATGCCGGAAAAAGTACAAACATCTCCCCCTTTTTTACGTCGAAAAACCTGCATATCCCAGAGGGAGAACTGCTGCCAGAGGAGGACAGGCCAACAACAGTTTTACACCACGTGACCCCCTGCACGACCACCAAGGCTTTTTAGCATCCCAAAAAAAGTACCGCAGTATATGCCGGTCTTTATCCCCAAACCCGGATCCAAGAGTGCCAGCCGGGCCTTAAAACGCCCGATCCCCGATATCGCCACTTTTGATTCTCTTGTCAGAAATCTCGTCCGGTCAAACCCGCTCGGCTGCACCTCGTACTTCTCCACACGGAAGAACTATCCGCCGGTCACGGTTGTCCGTGAGATGTACACCGCAAAGTTCGCGTACACGAACCCTGCGGGAAAACGTATCGGGACCAGCTCGGAGGTCTATGACTCAATGGACGGCTACGAGACCGGGGTTGCTGCCATGATCTCGAATGTGGCAAACATCACCGCCCACCGGGGAAAGATCCGGCACCGGAAGGACGCTGATCTCTTCTCGGCGATCCTGAAATGCAATGACCCGGACGACGGGATCTACTTTGTCAGCTTTGCCCGGAACCGTATCACGGTATCTTCATACAGGGATGATGCGATCAGGAAGAAGGTCGAGGCGTGGGCAGACGTGGCACTGGGAACTGAATAGCAAAGACCCGGGACGGCCCTCATTGCGATGAATAAAGGAAGTTACTTGTTCTCCCGGCGGGAGAGCGAGACCAGGAATCCCGAGAACGGCGGGCCGGATACACAGGCATCGGTCGCGGCCAAGTGTGCCTATGTCAGGGAGCACAACCTTGCCGGCCTCTTTGAGTGGCGGATGGACAACGACATGCGGCCCGACAACAGCCCGCCGACCTACGGGGTGACCGGCTGGATGTCGGACTGCCTGTCGCAATAACCTCTCTTTTTATTCTCCTTTGCAACGGGAACTGCTGCGGCCAAAGAAATATATGATCAATCAAACAAATAAGAAAAGTATGAAAAATATGAAACGAAAGCAGCAGGAGAACCTGGTCGACGAGATGGTGGCCCCAAGAAAAGAGAAGACCAAGCATCTCTTCGGGAGCGTTAAGGTCGGGGAGCGGGGACAGGTCGTGATCCCCAAGGAGGCCCGCGAGATCTTTAATATCAAACCCGGGGACATCCTTCTCGTTCTTGGTGATGTGGAGCGGGGTATTGCGCTCGTGAAGGCCGATACCCTGCAGGAATTTGCACGGATGATCCTGGAGACATCCAGCCATCCCTCCGATGAATGATCCCGCGGGAGGAGCCTGCAATGAAGATTGTTGTCCTTAACGGGAGCCCGAAAGGGGATCTCAGCGTCACGATGCAGTACGTGGCGTACCTCAAAAAGACGTTCCCGGCGCATACCATTGAAACCGTCAACGTAGCGCATGAGATAAAGAAGATCGGGAAGGACACCGCGTATTTTACGGCCACCCTCGATAATGTCCGGTCCGCAGATCTCGTGCTCTGGGCATTCCCGCTCTATGTCCTGCTCGTCCCGTGCCAGTACAAGCGCTTTATCGAGCTCGTTTTCGGGCGGGGGGCACAGGGCGCCTTTGCCGGGAAGTACGCAGCGGCACTCTCCACCTCGATCCATTACGCCGATATGATCGCCCACGACTACATCCATGCGGTAAGCGACGATCTCGGGATGAAGTACCTTGGGGCGTACTCCGCGGAGATGGACGACCTGCTCGACAAAGGCGAACGGGAGCGGCTCGAAACATTCGCATCCCTCACCTTTGCGGCTGTTGAAAAGAAGATCCCGGTCCAGCGCGAGACGGCCCCGCTCGTCCCGCCGTCCCTTGCCTATGTCCCGGGCAAAGGGCAGGCAAGCGTGCAGTCCGGGGCTAAGAAGATCGTCATCCTCACGGACGATGACGGCAGCTCCAGAAACCTCACGGCAATGGTTGCAAGGCTCACCACGGCATTCCCGGGCAAGGCCGAGGTCATCAACCTCCACGATATCGATATTAAAGGCCCCTGCCTCGGGTGCTGCAGGTGCGCCTATGACAACACCTGTGTCTACACTGACGGGTATGTGGATTTCTACAGGAACCGGCTCGCAACCGCAGACATCCTTGTCTTTGCCGGTGCGGTGCATGACCGGTACCTCTCATCGACATGGAAACTCTTCTTTGACCGGAGTTTCTTCAAGGGTCACACCCCCGGCCTTGGCGGGAAACAGATCGGCTTTGCAATCGCCGGCCCCCTGCACCAGATCCCCTGCTTAAAAGAGGCACTCGTCATGTGGGCGGACAGCGGCAGGTGCAATGCCCGTTTCGTGACCGACGAGGCTGCCACATCCGGGGAGCTCGATGCGCTGCTCGATGCAATGGCCGGAAGGCTGGTACAGGGCGCAGAGGCGGGATATACCCCGCCGCACCTGTTCTATGCTGTCGGCGGCCACAAGATCTTCCGGGACAACATTTACGGGAGTATGAGATTTGTCTTCCAGGCAGATTACCGGTACTACCGCGAACATAAGATGTTCGATTTCCCGCAGGCAGACCTTAAGACCCGGCTCATGAATGCGGTCATGATGCTCTTAACAAAGAGCAAAGCGGTCCGGGAAAAAGTGTACGGCGACACCAAGCACCATATGATAGCGCCGTTTGCACCGGTGCTCAAGGACGGCTGATATGGGCACTCCGGGAGCGGGCAGCAGGATGGGGATCCTGCTCGGGTTTGTCCCCCTGATCGTCTATGGGATCCTTGCAGGGCCTTCCGTCCAGAGCAGGGTCCTGGCACTGGGTGCGGCGACACTGGTCACCGTTGTTGCCGGTTTTGGGGATCTCAAAAAAGGCAGGATCCTGACCTGGGCAAGCCTTGTCCTGTTCGGGGACCTGCTGGTTGCCACGGTCGGGCTGGCCCAGACCGGGATCCTCATCTGGAGCGCGGTCCTGATCTACGCTGCGCTTGCGGCCGTTTCGTTTGGCTCGATCCTGGCCGGCGTCCCGTTCACCCTGCAGTATGCCCGGGAGATGGTGCATCTGGAGCACCACAAAAACCCGGTCTTTCTCCGGGTCAATATCCTGATGACCGGTGTGTGGTGCGGCGTCTTTGTGGTCAATACCCTGCTGGATTACCTTGCGCTGGTTCTCCCGGGCCCCGCAGGGCAGGCTGCCACCCTGATCACGTATGGTTTCCTTATCGCAGGGATCGTATTTACCCTCTGGTACCCGGGGCATATAAAGAAGAAATATGCCAAAACGTCGCCGGGCGGTCAATAGACCACCTGCCCCGGTTTTTTGGTCGCAGGATCCGGTCAGGGCTGCTCGTCTGCCTTTACCACGTGGACGTAGATATCCCCGAAGAACTCCTCCTGCCGGAGGGCGCATTGCCCGTCCAGCGCAAGAAACAGCAGCGGGATATAGACATCGGGGAGCCCCCAGTCAAGATCCCTGCAGAGCTCGGCAAGCGTAATCTCGGTTTCCGGGTCGGCATTTGCCAGGAACTCCTCAATGACCTGCCTAGCCGAGTCCTGGTACCCCTCCTCGTGTGCGATTCCCACGACATCGTCGGCTTCGATCAGGGAATCCTCAAGGGGGGGGAGCCGGCGGCGCCTCCGCTCCTCTTTTTCCAGGTTCTTGAGCTCGATGATCAGCTCAAAGAGGGTGACAGGGCTTTTCCTGAGGCTTTTTCTGTCGAGCCGGCGCTGGATCTCCCGCTCCAGCCGTTCGATGGGCCCGAACCGGCCCTCGTCCTCGAAGTCAAGGTCTCCTGCGAGATCGAAGTCCTCCCCGGCATCACCTTCACTGTCGGCGTCGTCCTCCCCGGCTGCGAGGTCCAGCTGCTCGGACTTCATCCGGAGGAGCGTAGCCGCAAAAAAGAGCGTGCGTCCCGAGATCTGGAGGTTGAGCTGCCGGCACCGCTCCAGCTCGGAAAGGAACCGGTCGGTCACCTCGATGATGTTGATGTTCCACGGGTCGATCTCGCCCCGCTCCGCAAGGCCGACGAGGATCTCGACCGGGTCTTCGACGACCCCCGGTTCCGGTTCTTTGGGAGCGTCGGCTACCGCAGGAGGGACACCCGTCTGGGCTGTATCAGATGTATCGGCAGGCCCGGCCGCACCGGTGTTTTCCGTCCCGGGCTGCTCTATGTCCGGGGCCTCTCCTGGGGCAGGTTCGCCGGCCCTGCCTGCCTTTACACCCTTGCCCGACCGAGGTTTCCCGTTGTTATCCGGTTCAGCCATGGACCTTGACTCCGGTAACAAGCGTGCTCTTGTCCGGCCGGCTCGTCACGCCCATGATCCGTTGCGCCGCCTCGATCATGGGTTTGCGCAGCGAGACAATGACAAACTGCGACGAGGGGGCGAGCTCCTGTACCATCGCCGCGATCCGTTCCACGTTCGCGCCGTCAAGCGACATATCCACCTCGTCCAACGCGTAGAATGGCGCCGGGATGAAGTGCTGGATGGAGAAGATAAAAGCAAGCGTGGTCAGCGACTTCTCCCCTCCCGAGAGGGAAGAGAGAAGGTGAACTTTCTTGTCCCGGGGTTTGACCGCAAACGTGAGCCCGCCGGTGAAGGGATCCTCCTCGTTCTCCAGCACGAGGTTCCCGCTCCCGCTGGTGAGCCGGGCAAAGATCTCCCTGAAGTTGGCATCGATCGCTTTAAAAGCGGTCATGAACGCCTCGAACTTCATCTGCTCGTATTTCTGGATACGTTCGATTAAGGTCTCCCGCTCCATTGAGAGGGTATCTTTCCGTTCCGTTCTTTCATCAACCTGCCGCTGGATCTTCTCGTACTCCTCTATGGCGAGCATGTTGACGGCACCTATCTTATGGATCGCGAGTTCGGCATCGGCGATCTTCCCTTCTATCTCGGTGAGGGAGAGATCGGTCTTTACCTCGCCAACAAGAGCCGTAAGCGTTGCGATCTCGGTCGCAAGCACCTGCGCCCGCTCCTCGAGGGCAGTCAGCTGGATTGAAAAACGCTCCTTGTCGGCATCGAACTTCATCAGTTTCAGTTCAGAGGTATGGATGCTCTCGGATACACCGGCCCGTTTCTTCCGTAGTTCTTCAAGTTCCCCGGAGAACTCCTTCTGCTTCTCTTCGAGCTCGGCAATTACGGTTTTATGGGCAGCGATCTGCCCGTTGGATCCGGCGATCTCCGCATCGATCTGCCGGTTGCGCTCGTCCAGCCGGTTGCGCTCCTCGCCCAGTTCCCCGGTCCGGGCCGTGAAGTGCTGGCGCTCGCGGGAGGCGTCGTTCATGTCCGCCTCCTTGTTCCGCAGGCGCCGCTCCGCTTCCTCGATCTCCTTCTTCTTCTTCTCCATCTGGTCGGTGAGCGCCGGGATGTTGGTGTCGTCCAGTTTCTTCTTTATCGCGTCGATCTGGGCCGTTACCGCGTTGATCGCTTCAGTGACCTTGTCGAGTTCCCCCTCGAGTGCCCCAAGCTCTGCAGCACTGTTGCCGGTCTCCTCTTTCTGCCGGGCAACCGCTGCCTCGATCGTCTGCTTCTCGACCGTGATCGCCTCGAACCGGCGGGTATACTCCTCGGTGACCGCGCCCGCCCGGGCCATGTTCTGGTCGATCTCGTTACGGAGCGCCCGCTTGCCCTCGACCTCTTCGGTCATGCGTTTGACCCCTGCTTCAAGCGTCGAAGCCTCTCCCGCGAGTTCGGCAAGGTGCGACCGGATCCGGACGATTTCGTCGTCCACGGCAGCCCCGAACCCCCGGACCGGCTTCTTTGCCGAGCCACCGGTCATCGCCCCGCTCTTTTCCAGCAGTTCGCCTTCGAGGGTGACCATCCGGTATTTCCCGATCAATTTGCGGGCCCTCTCAAGGGTATCGACCACGACCGTCGCCCCGAGTGCCACGGCAAAGGCCCGGTCGTACACGGGGTCATAGTCGATGAGGTTGACCGCATAATCGATGACGCCGGGTTCTTTGACAGGTGGAAGCGTGGGCGGCCTGAGCTTGTTGAGCGGGAGAAACGTCACTCTGCCCAGCCGTTCGTCTTTTAAGTACCGGATCGCGTCAGCGGCGATCTGGTCGGTGTCGCAGATCACAAACTGGAGCTTGTTGCCCGCAGCGACATTGAGCGCTGTCGCGTACTCCGGGGGCGCCCGGCCCTGGTCTGCAATCGTGCCGTGCACACCCTCGATCGCTTTGACCGCCTCGATCGCTTTCCCGCCGGACTCGCCCCGGGCCTGCTGGGCGGCTTCGAGCCGGATCGCGTCCTGCTCGGCATCCTTCATCTCCCCGCGCAGCCGTTCAAGAGAGGAGCGCTGGGCAAAGAGGCCGCTCTCCAGCTCCGAGAGGTTCCGGTCGAGTTCCTTTTTCTGGCCGGCAAGCGCAGCGACCTCCTTCTCGTTTCCGGATAACTGCTCCTGCTTTGCTGCATACTCTTCATCAAGCTGCTTCTGGAGTGCCACGAGGCGTTCGAGCTCGCTGGTCCGCATCCGGCTCTTCTCGATGAGCATGTCCTGCCGGTGGAGGATCGCAGATCGCTCACCCTTCTTTGCCTCCGCCTCCTCCATCAGGGCAAAAAGCTTCTGCCGGGACTCCTCCGTATCGGAGGAATACTGCCGGATCCCGGTCTCGATCTTCTCCAGCTGTGCCTTTGCGGTCGCCACTTCCATTGCGATATTCGTGCGGTCGATGGTGAGTGTGCGGATCTGGTCGGAGAGCTCCGCGATCCGCGCTTCCGCCCGTTTGGTATCTGCAAAGACCCGGTTGATCGCTTCAAGGTTTCCCTCCTTGTCTTTTTTGAGCCGGGCAATTGTCTGCTCCGCAAGCCTTATCCCGCTCTTTGACTCTTCAAGGTCAGCGATTAGTTTCAGGTAATCGGGCCCGCTTTTTTTGTTGATGAGCTCATCGACATCCCCGAGATCGGCCTTGAGGTAGGAGAGTTCGTTCTCCTCGAGGCCCCGGTCTGCCTCGACCCGTGAGATCTTAATCTTCTGCTCTTCGGCGGACGCAAGGAGCGTGGCCCGTTCCTTCTCCTTGTCGTGGAGCTGGGCGGCCGACCGGCACCCCTGGTAGAAGCCAAGCTCTTTTTGCCACTTCTGGTATTCGAGCGCATGCTCGCGCTCTTTTTTGAGCTCGTTTGCCCTTTTTGTCAGTTCGATGAGCAGGAGTTCCTCGCGCTCGATGCGCTCCCTTACCACGTCAAGCTCGGAGAGCGACTGCTGTTTTTTGGTATCGAACTCGGAGACACCGGCGATCTCATCGATGATCTTCCTGCGCTCGTTGTCGCTCATCTCCATTATCCGGGTCACGTCACCCTGCATTACGACATTGTAGCCGTGCGGGATGATCCCGAACTTTGCAAGGTGATCGACAATATCGCTCTGCTTGCAGAGCCGGTCATTCAGGTAATTATAGCTGTAATAGCCGTTCCCCGTCCTTTTTATCCGGCGGCGGATCTTTGTCCCGTCGGAAAATTCGATAGCGACCTCGGCGGTGTTCTTCCCGGAGTTGAGGTTGATGAGATCGGTGAGTTTCTCGGCACGCAGGTTGCGGGAACTCGAAAGCGCCAGCACAAAAAGGATTGAATCGATGATGTTGCTCTTCCCGGAGCCGTTCGGGCCCGATATAACGGTGAAACCCTCTAAAAAGGGAATTTTTGTCTTTTTTGAAAAAGACTTGAAATTGTCTATCTCCAGCTCTGTGATGTGCAAAGATCCGGCTCCTCGTTGTCCTTACTTCTTTGCTGCATCGGACTTGTCTTCTTCCACAGCGTAAATGAGATCGCTCTGCTTGGGCTTTGCCGAAACTCCTTTCTTGTTCCTGCCATAGCCGGCTGAAGCGATGATGTAGTCCTTTTCCCCGCGCCGGGGCTCAAGCTTCATCGTTCCGTCAGTCTGCATGATCATGTCCATCGCGGGCTCTGCCGGGGCCTGCGGTTCGGCATCCGCCGGGCGGGCTCCTTTGCGTATGACGACCGTACTTCCGCCCTGCTGTGGGGCCGCACCGCCGGCGCCGGGCACCTGCGAGCCCTGAACAATCGGCTGCATGCGTTTAAGTTCCTGGCGGCTGCGCTCCTCGGTCTGCTTGGACATCTTCATTGCAATGGACTTGAGGTCAAGGAGCTCCTGGGTGAGACCCTTGACGAGTGCTTCCATCTCGTTGACCTTTTTCTCGAGAGCTGCTACCCGATCTTCGCCTGCACTGCTTCCTGAACTTTCCATCATTTTAACCATTTTCTCCTTTTCTTCACGTTAGAACTCAAGATACCTGATCTTTGCATCCGGTTGTGCCGTGTCATTCCTGTATACCTTGTGATATATACTGGTGCGGCGCACTCCTTATTAATAATAGTAGTGATCTGCGGATGAGAAAAAAAGGTTTGTGCTTCTTTCTCCCCCAAAAAACAGGATACAGACCCCCTTGGATCCTTTTGATCCGGGCCCTACGCACCTTCTCCGGTGTATTGATAACATGCGCAAAAATCCGGTTTTTGTGGAGGTATTGCTCCCGTTTCTCCCATCGCCGCGCTCATGCTTAAGAAAAGGTATTACCTGATCCAAACGAACGTGTATTCATATGTCGTATCTTTCCCAAACTGATCCAGAAATAGCAGATATCATTGAGAAGGAACGGCTCCGCCAGACAAACGGGCTCGAACTGATCGCGTCCGAGAATATTGTCAGCCGTGCGGTGCTCGAGGCAATGGGGTCAATCATGACCAACAAGTACGCCGAGGGCTACCCGGGAAAGCGGTACTATGGCGGGTGCGAGTTCCACGATATGGCCGAAAACCTTGCCCGCGACCGGTTAAAGGAGCTCTTCGGTGCCGAGCATGCAAACGTCCAGCCCCACTCGGGCACCCAGGCGAACATGGCGGTTTATTTTGCGTACATGAAGCTGGGAGAAAAGATCCTCTCTATGAAACTCAACCAGGGCGGCCACCTCTCGCACGGGTCGCCGGTCAGTTTCACCGGGAAGTTCTATCAGGTCGCCCAGTACGGGGTCGACCCCAAAACCGAAACGCTCGATTACGGTGCTGTCGGCGAGATGGCAAAGAAGGAGAAGCCGCAGATCGTTGTCTGTGGTGCTTCGGCGTACCCCCGTACGATCGATTTCAAGGCCTTCCAGGAGATCGCCGATGATGTCGGTGCCTACTGTATGGCAGATATCGCCCATATCGCCGGGCTGGTCGCTGTCGGCATCCACCCGACATCGGTCGGTGTGACGACCTTTACCACCACCACCACCCACAAGACGCTCCGCGGGCCCCGCGGCGGTGCGATCATGTGCAACAACGAGTACGCCCAGGCAATCGACAAGGCGGTCTTCCCGGGCATGCAGGGCGGGCCCCTGATGCACACGATAACGGCAAAAGCGGTCTGTTTCGAGGAGGCACTCAGGCCCTCGTTTAAGGACTACAACAAGCAGATCGTAAAGAACGCAAAAGAGCTTGCCGAGACATTAATGAACAACGGCATCCGGCTTGTCTCGGGTGGCACGGACAACCACCTGATGCTCATCGACCTCACCAGTCAGAACCTGACCGGCCTTGAAGCGGAAGTGGCGCTCGGTAAAGCCGCTATCACGGTGAACAAGAACACGATCCCGAACGAGACCAAGAGCCCGTTCGTCACGAGCGGTCTCCGGGTCGGCACGCCGGCCGTTACCTCGCGGGGCATGAAAGAGGCTGAGATGCGCCAGATCGGTACTTGGATCTCTGCGGTCGTAAAAGACATCAAAAACGAGACGCTGATCCAGAAGGTCAACCGGGAAGTCACCGCGATGGCACAGAAATTCCCGATTTACCCGGTGACCTGATACTGGATGAGGGTGTAACGATGGCCACCATCCTTGATGGAAAAGCGGTTTCGGAAAAGCGGCTCGAACTCCTCAAGGAGGCGATCGGCGAGTCGGGGTTGTACCCCCGGCTTGCCACCGTGATCGTGGGCAGCGACCCGGCATCGCAGATGTATGTGCGCATGAAGCACCGGGCCTGCGAACGGGTCGGAATCGGTTCCATCGGGATCGAGTGCCCGGGCGACGCCACCACGGAGAAAGTGATTGAAGGCATCACCCGGCTCAACCGGGACCCGGATATCAACGGCATCCTTGTCCAGCTCCCGCTCCCGAAACAGATCGACACCGAACGGGTGATCGCCGCAGTAAACACAGAAAAGGACGTGGATGGTTTCCATCCCACAAGCCTTGGCCTTCTCATGAGCGGCAAGCCCCGGTTTGCTCCCTGTACGCCAAAGGGGATCATGACCCTGCTTGCGGAGTATAAGATCCCCCTTGCCGGTGCCAGGGCTGTCGTTGCCGGGCGGAGCATCGATGTCGGGAGGCCGATGGCGGCGCTCCTGACGAACGCTGACGCAACCGTCACCGTCTGCCACAGCAGAACCCGCGACCTGCCTGCTGAGCTCAGGCGGGCGGATATTCTTATTTCTGCCGTGGGAAAAGCCCATTTCATCACGCCGGAGATGGTAAAACCCGGCGCGGTCGTTATCGATGTCGGTATCAACCGGCTCGACGGAAAACTGGTCGGGGACGTGGATTTTGATGCAGTAAAGGATATCGCATCGGCAATCACCCCGGTCCCCGGTGGCGTGGGCCCCATGACGATTGCAACGCTCATGGAAAATACCTTTGCTGCGGCAACGAGGATGGAATGAAATCCTGCCGGGTCAACAAGCTCGACGTCGGCGGCGATGCCCCGCCCCGCATCATGGGCGTTATCAACTGCAGCGGGGAGTCTTTTTACCTAAATTCATATATCCCCATTGAAGAGGTCCATGCGACTGCAGTGGCGATGGTCGAGCAGGGCGCCGACATGATCGATATCGGTGCCCGGAGTACGGCACCCAATACACAGCCGATTAGCGGGAAGGAAGAGGCGGAACGGATCGATGCAGCATTAAAAGAACTGGACGGCAGTGGGATCACGCTCTCGGTCGACACAATGCACCCGGGCGTGCTCGATGTCTGCCTGAAGCACGATATCCATGCGGCAAACGATATCAGCGGTTTTGTCTCCCCGGCCTATGCAAAAAAGGTCGCGGATGCCGGGCTCCCTGCGTTCGTTATGGCCACAAACCAGGTACCGGGAGATCCGATCGGCGTCGAGGCAACCCTCACCTCACTCGAAGGAGTTATGCGGCGGTGCGATGCGGCCGGTGTGAACGAGTACGTGCTCGACCCGGGGGTCGGCATCTGGACACCGTTCCGCTCGGTTGAGGAGGACTGGGAACTCTGCCGGCACTTCGAAATGTTCCTCCGGTTCGACCGCCCGGTGCTCGCAGCTATTTCACGGAAGACCTTTATCGGAATGCTCCTCAACCGGGAGCCGGAGGACCGGCTACCGGGCACCCTCGCGGTGACCATGAAGCTGCTCGAAAAGGGTGCGTCGGTTATCCGTACTCATGACGTGGCAGCCACCCGGGACACAATCATGGTATACAACCAGATGGTGAAGGGAGCATGAACTCCCCGTTTACCGTCACCGGCCTCTCCACGGGTATCATCCGGCCCCACGACCCGTTCACTGACCGGCTCATCGCGGCGGCTGACGCGGCCTGTGGGGGATTCGCCGATGGTGACATCCTTGTCCTTGCCGAGACCGCGGTCGCAACCGCCGAAGGAAACGTGGTCAGGCTCGATTCGGTCACGCCATCCCCGCATGCACGGGAACTGGCAGAGCGGTACCACATGGATCCCCGGACCGTTGAAGTGGTCCTTGCCGAGAGCGACGAGGTAGTCGGGGGTATCCCGGGCTTCCTGCTCTGCATGAAGCAGGGCACGCTCCTCCCGAACGCGGGTGTGGACGCCTCGAACGCTCCCCCCGGGTGCATCGTGCCCCTGCCAAAAGATCCCGATGCAAGTGCCGTACGCATAAAAGACGAGATCTCCCGCCGGTGCCATGCCCGGATCGGCGTGATCATCGCTGACAGCCGCACGCATGCGATGCGCCTCGGGTGCTCCGGGGTGGCCATTGGCTGTGCCGGCATCACTTCCGTCATCGACGACCGGGGACGATCCGACCTGTTTGGTCGGAAGCTGGAAGTGACCAAAAGGGCAGTTGCCGACAATATCGCATCGGCTGCTGAACTGGTGATGGGCGAGGCTGACGAGTGCACACCTGCCGCGATCGTCCGGGGGCTCGGGATGCCGATCGGGGATCAGGCCGGGGTCGATACCATTGATGCAGACGAATGCCTGTTCATGGGTGTCTTCCGCAACAACCGGACCTGAAACCCGGCACTACCGTTTTTTCCCGGCCCCGGGGCCGGTTTTCCCGGGAGTCCTAGGGTTGATCAGATGTCACCGATGAGGAGAAGTTATAGGCGCAGTCGAGATCGGCGAACTCGGAGAACGAGAAAGTCTCCCTGAGTTTCTGGTAGGGCGTCATCGAAGGGATATCAAAGGTAGCTGACTGCGAGTGGCAGTATGCAGTCGTAGGCATCAGCCTGACCTGAACCTCGATGTTATCAAACGTCCTGTTGGTGGGATTTTCGACGCGGATATCAGCCGTATAAAAATCGAACGACCCAATGTTCACCGGATTGAATGAGTCCAGTTCCTCGCTCAGAACCGTAATCTGAGTATTCTGGGCCCGCGATGAGAGACATCCGGCACCAAAGACGCACACGAACAACACCAGAATGATCCAGAGGTACCATCGCATACTGTTCATCACCTGCTTTTCCTTGGACTTGTATTCAACTGAAATATGTGCATGCAGATCGAGAAAAATTAGACGGTTCCTGCGAGATCCCGGCCGTCATCACTGGATTATGCCCCGGGTTTTCAGGATAGCAATAAATATCCGGTCGCGTGATAACCGGTGAACATCCAGCAGGAACAAGGTACACAGGTTTCCCGACGCTCTGTACCGCCGCTGCAAGGCACATGAGAACTGCCCCTGCGTAAAGGATTTCCCCCCAGCCTTTCAGAAAAACAAAAGACAGCATAACAAAGCCAAGGACTGCCGCAGTGAACCCGGCGATGAGGTAAAACTTTTGCTTGTTCATACGGGTGTCCACGACATCATGCATGTACAGGTTAGTAGTGCCTAGGCAGGTGAAAAATCAACACGCCGGGGGTTACAGGTGGCCAGATGAAAGGGATCCCGAATAAAACCGGCAGAAAAGAGTGCGTGGTGCCCCTGGTGCAGGGCAACAGGCATAACGCTCCGCACGCCAAAAATAACCGGGAAGGCCCTGTGAAAACACTCCCTCGTATCAGAACAGAACACCTCGACCTTGTCCCGGCAACCGTGAAGATCCTGGAGAGCGACCTCCACGACCATGCGAGGCTTGCCCGGCTGCTGGATGCACGGGTACCTTTTGCCTGGCCGCCCGGTGAAATGAATGACGAGGTGCTCACTGAGTTCATCCGTATGGCGACTGAAAAGACCGATCCGTTCTTTGCCGGCTGGTACTGGGTGCTGGACACACCGGTCGCAGAAGATCGCGTCCTTGTCGGCTGCGGCGGGATCGCCTCGGCATTAAACACGCCGGACATGGTCCTCCTCGGGTACGCGGTGCTGGACGAGTACCAGGGGCAGGGGTACGCGACCGATGCCATCCGGCACCTGATCCCCGGGATCTTTGCGGACAGGCGCATTGCACGGATCGTGGCGACCACCTGGCCGGACCACGGTGCATCCATCCGGGTCCTTGAGAAAAACGGGTTTGTCTGCACGGGCATGACCCTCCCCGGCCAGGGACTGGAGGACGGCACGATTGGATATATGCTGGAGAAACGCGGGTGACCGGTTGCTTCATCTCGTACGTAAACAATCCTGTAAGGAAGATCCATGGGCTCACCCGCACCCGAACCACAGGAAGACCCGGACAAGCCCTTCCTCACCGGCCCGCCGTTCTATCTTGAGGAGTTCGAGCAGTCCTACCGGTACATTATCGACGAGTACGAGATACTGCCAAAGGACATTGCGATCTTCATGCCCTGCGCCGTGCGGAAACCCTACAGTACGAGCCCGAGCCACCAGCTCATCCGGATGATCATCTCGCAGGTATTCGACGAGTCCCTGTACCATATTGTCATCTTTGGCACCTGCGGGATCGTTCCTGCCGAGCTTGAGACAATGTACCCTTTCGCTCATTACAAATACATGCTCGGGAAGTGCGACGATGACACGGTCAAAGCGGACTTCCTGAAGATCGAGACCGACCGGGTGGCAGGGTACCTGGAGAAGACCCGGCACCTGTATACGTACCGGATCGCCTACTGTATCGGCCTTTTCCGTGAAGCGCTGATCAGGGGCTCGGAAAAATCAGGAGTTAAGATCGATCTCCTGCTTCCCACAAAGGACCTGATCAACCAGGTGATTGAGGACGAGGAATGCCGGTTCCAGGAAGGGAGCCTCTCGATGGACAGGTACCTGGGTGAGTTCTGCGACGCCCTCATCCGGTTCCGGAATGCACGTCCCGACCTGAGAAAAGACGCATAGGCCCTCTTTCAGGACCGGGCATTCGCATCACCTTGTTCGGTCCGGCGTTTGCGCTGCTCAAAAATGTTTAGCCCCGGCACAGGAGCGCCGATACCATCATACTATACACTAGGACGACCCACATAGAGTACACAAAAGGTTTTGGGTATACACACGATCGCACGCGTTCCTGATCGTCATGTAACGGCGGTCTGTCACCTCCCCAACGAAACCATTTTTGCAAGTATCGAGTGATTAAAAACCAGAGACCACAATCCTTGTTCTGGTAGACCACCCTATCAAAGAATGAAACAATGGCTAAGGAATCCTTAAAATCAGTGATTATGGGAACACGCTCCGGGTACGTCATCCGGTGGACCTGTCCTGTCTGTTATGCAGAAAATGTGATCATCAACAGAACCCCGTCCGAGTTCTTCAAGGCATCCCGGGATTCATCATGCCGGCACTGCAGGAAACGTTCAACCATCTCGACGCCCTGCTTTCATCATTAACCGGCATTTCTTTATACGTCTCTTTTGGAGATAAAAACGGGGCAAAATCCCCAATGCGTGCATTCCGGGCCTCTGTCATTTCTCCTTATCAGGAAGACCCCCTCATAACCAGGGGATCCGGATGCAACCAAAATGGGAAGAAAAATCTCTCCTCACGACGGCAGCGATTTTACCAGCAGGTAGAAGGCGCAGAGCGCAGAGGCAAGGCCTGCCACGGACAGGACCAGCGCGGGTACGGCGGGGAGGCTTACACCGTTGTAGGGCAGCACCTCTTTCACGCCAAATAAAAAAAATGCGAGCGCAAGGAGCCAGCCATAGGTCTTCTTCTCCGTAACAGCTACCCGGAGCCCATATATCACCACCAGTACGTCAATCCCGATAAGGACCGGGGTAAACCAGTCAGGAAGGATCATTACGTACTGATGGACGTCGCATGTTTAAAGGCGTGCGCTGCATACCCCATTCACCGGGTTCCGGCCCGACAATGTGTGCAGGAATAAAAAAATATTGTATTTCCCGCACAGGGGACGGCTGCAGCAGGCATCACCGGTCCCTCACCCGGGTAGCCCGCGATTGCGATGCGGTTACTTCACCACCAGCACCTTGCAGGGCGCAGAGCGAATGATCTCTTCTGCCACACTCCCAAGAAGGAGGCGTTCCAGTCCCTTTTTTCCCTGCGTGCCGATCACGATCAGATCGATCTTTTTTGCCTTGGCAAACTTCACAATCTCGGCCGCAGGATGACCTTCAAGGATCGATGTTTCGATCTTCATATCCCCGGCCAGGGATTTTAACCGGGCAAACGCCTGATCTGCCTCGGCCTGAAAGACGCGGTAGGTGTCCCCGAGCGGGATATCCCCCGACATCGATGAGAACGTGCCCGTATCGATCACGTATGCCGCATAGACAACAGACCCACACGCATGGGCAATCTTTATTCCCTCGTCAAGGGCAGCCCGGTTCTTTTCCGAGCCATCCGTTGCAACCAGGATCCTGCCAAACAACATATCAGTCATTGAACAATTCCTCCTTCTTTTGCAGACAATTCCTACTTCACATTCTCTCCAGATACCTCTTGCGGATCGGTGCTGCTCTCGCCATCCCGGCCGGTCCCGTCGATCTCCTCCACGTACCGGTCTCCCCGCAGTGCGCAGAGCAGCGCGGCAATAAAGGAGATACCTGCCCCTATATAGAACGAGAGGGCAAGGGAGGGCATAAAAGCCTGCGCGAGCGTCGTCGGGAACCAGACCACACCAGTGAGGGTTGCAAGGGTCGCCGGCGCAACCGTGGCAAGCAGGGCCGGGGAGAGACCTGCCAGGATCATATGGACCGGGTTATAGCCAAGGAATGCCGCAAACAATGCCCCGGTAGGTGGAATCGTGCTCATTGCGGGAATGAGCGGCGTTGCATTGGCAGCCGAGAGTGCCGCAGAGAACATGGGAGGGAACGCACCCGTGAGTCCCACGACGATAATGGTAAAGAACATCCCCATGGAGAGGACAAACCCGGAGTTCATCAGGGTCGACATCATGCCGGAGGTGACACCCCGCTCTTCCGGGGGTACCGAGTTCATGATCGCCGCAGCATTGGGGGAAGAAAACATCCCGTTCCCGAGACCCATGATCAGGAGGGCCAGCGCGAAGGGCAGGTAATCGAAGTTATAGGGCAGTATGGCGAGGATCAAGAATGAGATCCCGACAAGCACCATGCCGAGGGTGCTGATCCACCGGGCACCGTACTTGTCGGAAATGATACCCGAGAGCGGGCCCATGATCACAAACCCTACGGTGAGCGGCAGCATGTAGACCCCGGCCCAGAAAGGTGTCGATTCGAAACTGTACCCGTGCAGGGGCAGCCAGACCCCCTGAAGCAGGATGATGAGCACGATCATCACCCCGCCCCGGGCAAGTGCGGAAAGGAAACCGGCCGCATTCCCGAATGCGAAATTGCGGATCTTAAAGAGATCCATCCGGAACATCGGATCCTTCACCCGTGTCTCGATGATGGGGAAGGCAACTAGGAGCAGGATGCCAGTCAGAAGTGCGGCAATAACAAACGGATTTCCCCAGCCCATGGATGCGCTGCCGTACGGGAGCAGGGCATAGGTGATGCCGACGAGAAATATCGTCAGGCCTCCGATAAAGGAAAGGTTCCCCCAGATGTCAATCGTCTGGGTCCGTCTTGGGTAGTCCGGCTCTTTAAGTTTCATAAACGCCCAGATGGTCCCGATAACACCGAACGGCACGCTGATTAAAAAGACATACCGCCAGTGGAAGACTGCAAGGATCCCGCCGATGATGAGACCAACAAACTGGCCAGAGAGCGCCGCTACCTGGTTGAGGCCAAGCGCCTTTCCTCGTTCATCAGGGGGAAATGCATCGGTGAGGATCGCGGCACTGTTGGAGAAAATGAACGCCGCGCCGACCGCCTGGATAAGCCGGAAGACAATAAGTTCGATTGCCCCGGCATCACCGGTATCGGGTGTCAGGAACAAGAGAAGAGAGCCTGCCGTGAAGATGGCAAACCCGATATTGTAGAGACGTACCCGCCCGTACATATCAGAGAGCCGCCCGAAACTGAGGAGGAGCGTGGCGGTCACGATCCCATATCCCATCAGGATCCAGAGCAGGTACTGGAATGACGTGAGCGGATCGATGTTGATGCCGTTAAAGATGGCGGGAAGGGAGATGAGGATGATACTCCCGTTCACCGCCGCCATGAACATGGCGATGGTCGTGTTCGAGAGGGCAATCCACTTGTAACCGGGGTCCCGGGCAGGAGCTGTCGGTTCACCGGCGGGAATGTGGGGTTCCGATATCGGTTGTGCTGTTGTGTCCAAGGTATTCACCGGATCCGGGGGTATCCCGGATTATTTTTGCAGACACTCTGTTTATTGGGAGCGCTATACGTTTAGCATATAGTACCAATCGGGCATAACAAAGGTTGACAATGGGGAGATGTGGGGCTCAAAAAACTTCTGGCGCTACGGGAGAATACCACGTTAAAAATTCCTGAACGAGAGCCAGAAAAACATGAGGTTTTTTTGGAAACCGTGGAGAGAGTGGATCATGTCCTGGACGACGGTGCAGCTTTTCGCTCGACCCCGACTCTCCCGTTCTCTCCCGAGAGCGCAAACCCAAGCCCTTCGAGATACTTCCTGCTTTTGCCCGTCCCGTGGGTCAGGAGTTCCACCAGATCTTCTTTTTCGTCGATGTCCGTGTGGAGTAAAAATGAGTCGATCACTTCACAGGAGAGCCCCGCTTCCTGCGCAATCCGCAGGTGTTTTGAAAAACTCATTCCGTAATAATCGACATGGAATTTTGCCGGTTCCTTGAGGAAGATCGCGTTCGTCCCCCCGCCCCTGCCGGGCACTATTGCCATGTCGCTCGTGGTGGAAATCACGCGCCTGATGGCCGGGCCGGTGGCGAGCGGAAGATCGGCCATAAGGATCAGGATGGATCCGATAGACTGGGGGAGCAGCTCGTTTAAGGTGCCGCTCAGGTCCTTGTCGGCGACCGTAATCTGGATGTCATCGCTGTCGAAGAGCTCGGTCGCGATGATCACCGGGCTGCAGTTCGCATCTTTTGCGGCAGCAATCACGTCCTCGAGCATCGCGCGGGCAAATGCCTCCCGTTCCTCCGGTGAAAGAATCCCGGAGAGCCGGCTCTTGGGACCCGCGGGTTTAAAGGGAATCAGTGCATGGGGACACATGTGATACGCTCATACGCAGGACAATTTTAAAAAAGGTGCTGATTTCTCCCTGACTGGGGGACGCCATATTCGGATACCCGATGCATAAACCGGGGCCGGTCAGGGATCTGCAACCTTCCCTGACCCCTCTCTTCTGTATGCCTCGCACGGTATATGGATCTCGAACCGTGCACCCTTGCCCGGCTCCCCTGTTTCGGCAATTGTCATGCCGGTGAGCGCAAGGATCTCCCGGGCCAGAAAGAGACCCCAGCCGGTATACTTGCCGAACCCGCGCTCGAAGATCCGTTCCTTGTCAGCAGCAGGAATACCGGTGCCATTATCTTCGACAACAAACACCGCACCGTTCTCCACATCATGCACAGATATGCGGACAGACGAGACATTGCCTCCGTGGCGAACAGCGTTGTCCAGCAGCTGGACCATGGCCTTTTCAAGGATCGGATCTGCGAACACGGCGGCGTTCCCGCAGGTACCTGTTATCGTGACGCCTTTTAATGAAACAAGATCGACGGCACGCCGGATCACAGATGCGAGCGACTGCCATTGGGGGGGTTCGGTCCCGAGATTCTGGTAGTCCTTGGCAAACTGGAACTGCCGGCGGATTTTATCCAGGGCTGACCGTATCTTTCCTATATACGATTTCATCTGCAGATCTTCGACCATCATCTGCAGCAGCTCCGTATAACCGCCGACTGCCGTAAGCTGGTTGAGCACATCATGTCGCGTGACGTTTCCCACGAGGTTGAGCTTCCTTTTAAGGAACACCACTTCATCCTGTGCCCGCCGGATTCCCGACACCTTCTCAAGCAGATGCACGAGCACCGGGTACCAGGTATCTGCGGGCCCTGCCATGACCAGGTATTCTGCACGGTTTGCCACCACCGTGCGGAAAGCCTCCGGATCGTATGCCGCTGCAAGGATAATCACCGGAATATCCATATCCCGTTCCCGCAGGTTCTTTAAAAACAGAATTCCGTTTTGCCCCGGTTCGTGTACGGCGATCACTACACCGGGCGATGCGGTCAGGTTCCGGCTGACGGTTGCCTCTGGTAATGCAAAGGTAATCACATGATAGGGAGCGATACCGTAAAGGTATTGCCCGAGAGCGGCACAGCGGTCTGTCTTCGCATCGATAATAATGAGTGGGATCATACCGTATCACGGGAAGCTTTACCGCTCCTCCTACCATTCTATGTCCTCCGGATCCTATAAATGCCATTCAGTGATTCTGCATTCCGGCAGCCTGCAATGTCCTCCGCCAGAGTTTAACATGTACAAAAAGGAATCGTACTTTATGCAGCCTCGGGTGATCACCTACTCAAAAAACGTCTTCCTGCCGCTCACCAGCGTCTGTCGGAACCGGTGCGGGTACTGTTCCTTCCGCACACCGGTGCAGACCGGGTGCGTCATGATGCCGGACGAGGTTGAGAGGATCCTCGTGCGCGGGAAAGATGCCGGGTGTACCGAGGCACTCTTTACCTTCGGCGAGCGCCCGGAGGAAGAGCCCGGATTTTCTGCGTACCTGAAAAAAACGGGTTACGATACCATCCTTGATTACTGCGAGGCGATGTGCCGCCTGAGCATAGAGTACGGGATCCTCCCGCACACGAATGCCGGCATCCTCACCTATGACGAGATGAAACGGCTCCGCAGGGTAAACGCGAGCATGGGGCTGATGCTCGAAACCACCGCACGGATACCGGCGCACAACGGTTCGAAGGGGAAGGCCCCTGAGGTACGCCTCGCCATGATGGAGGATGCGGGAAAACTCAAAACCCCGTTCACCACCGGCCTGCTCCTTGGTATTGGTGAGACCGTGGCCGACCGGGAGAAGTCGCTCGTGGCGATCCGGGACATCCACCGGAAGCACGGACATATCCAGGAGATCATCCTCCAGAACTTCTGCCCCAAGGACACCACCCCCATGGCCGCGTTCAGGGTGCCAGAAACAAAAGAAGTCTGCGACACGATACGGATGGCGCGCCGCATCCTGCCAGCGGAGATCGCCATCCAGATAGCCCCGAACCTCATCGACGCATCCCGGCTCATCGGGTGCGGAGTCAACGATCTGGGGGGCGTATCCCCGGTCACCATCGACTACGTAAACCCGGAGCACCCGTGGCCGGCGGTCGATGATCTTAAAAAAATCGTGGGCGATGCAACGCTCTGTGAGCGCCTCTGCATCTACCCCCGGTTTATCCGCATGGGCTGGTACGACCCCGGCCTGCAACCCCTAATAAACCGGCTCGATCAACGTATTACCACAGGGAGCAGGCAACCGTGAAACAGAAAAAACTCCTGTATACCGGCAAGGCCAAATCGGTCTACCGTACCGATGTGAAAGGAAAACTGATCGTCGAGTTCCGCGATGACATCACCGCGTTTGACGGCGGCAAGAAAGATACGCTCAGGAACAAGGGCTGTTACAATGCCGGCGTTTCCGCATTTTTCTTTTCCTGCCTGGAAAAGAACGGCGTAAAAACGCATTTTTTGGAAATGCTCGACGAGAAGAGGATGGCCGTCCGGGAACTTTCCATGATCCCTCTCGAAGTGATCGTGCGGAACTTCGCGGCAGGCTCGATCGTCAGGAACTACCCGTTTAAAGAGGGGGCTCCCTTAAAACCACCGGTGATCGTGATCGACTACAAGGATGATTCACGGCACGACCCGATGCTCAATGACGATCTCATCGTTGCGCTCAGGCTGGTAACACCGGCGGTGCTTAAGAGGATAAAAACAATCGCGCTTCGGGTCAATACGATCCTCTCTGGCGTGCTTGCAAAACAGGGTATCGCGCTCGTGGACTTCAAAATGGAGTTTGGCTGGCAGGGAAAAACGATCTATCTCGGCGACGAGATCAGCATGGACTCGATGCGGCTCTGGGACAAAAAGACCGGTGAATCCCTCGACAAGGACGTGTACCGGTTCAACAAGGGGGACGTGATGGCAATATACAGCCAGGTAGCAGCACGGATCACAAAAATACCCACCGCTGCGGCAAAAAAAGCAGTGGCAACCCCAAAGAAGTCCAAAAAGAGGGGCCGGTAACGACCAGCCGGCCATACCGGTTTTTCATCACCGGACACAAAACATAAGGGTTCAGAGAAAAATACACGTAGCATCGGAATTTGGCGGATTTTTATGGCACAGGACTCCCAGGATGAAGCGGATATGCTCAAATGGGCGCGAGGGATCGCCCGCAAGAATGGATGGGCACTCAATCCCGATGAAAAACACCTGCATACCGTGATCCGGGGGCTTGTCCGGAACAAGGATAAGTACGGGAGACCCTACTGTCCCTGCCGGATCAGGAGCGGCGACGAGGAACGCGACCGCGCCATCGAATGCCCATGCATCTATCACAAGGACGAGATAGCCCACGACGGACACTGCCACTGCCTGCTCTATTACAAAAAACCATAACGACGATATATCCTTTTTTACCCATATGGACACTGTACGCAGTCCTCGGGAAGATACCGGCCTCGCACCAATCGCGGGGAGCGAGCCTGAGATCCTCATTCTCGGCAGTTACCCCAGCCGCCAGTCGCTTGCAAAGGGCGAATATTATGGTAATCCGCAGAACCAGTTCTGGAAGATTGTAGAGATACTGCTTGGGATAGACCGTACCCTACCGTATACCGTCCGTATTTCCCTGCTCATGGAGCACCGGATCGCTCTCTGGGATATCGTTGCCACCTGCGCCCGCGACGGGAGCGCGGACACCGCGATCCGGGATCCGGTCCAGAACGATATCAGGGGATTTCTTGCTGCACACCCGACAATCTGGTGCGTTGCACTTAACGGGAACACCGCCCGCCGTTATTATGCCCGGATGGACATCAGTATCCCCTATAAGGTACTGCCATCGACAAGCCCGGCATATGCCCGCATGACCCTTGACGAAAAAACGCGGAAGTGGGCCTGCATCCGTACGCAGAATATCCTGTAAAAAAGAAGGGCACCGGCCTTATCGCTCAAGCCGCAGTTTCAGGAAGATGACGTGGTAGATCGCATAGAACCCGCAGAGCACCGCAGCGGTGTACCCGAGCACGGCAACCCACATGACCTCCTTTGGCATGCTGATGGGCGATGCCTGCAACACAAGCGACGATCCAACCACGAGCGCGGCAACCACGAGGCCAATCAAGATCTTGTCACTTGCCCGGTCCAGTGCCATCTGGAGTTTCTTTAAATCGGTATCGACCACTTCAAGCCGTACCGTCCCGGTCGAGAGGCGCTTGAGCATGAGATTGACATTGCGGGGAAGGTCAAACGCCGCGTCGACCGCCTCAAGGAGCGAATTTGACGCCCGCTTCGCATATCCGGCCGAAAGAACGTTGGAGTCAGCAAGCTTGCGCAGGTAGGGCGTGATCTCCCCCCCGAAGCTGAACTTCGGGTCAAGCCACACGGCGACATCAAAGACCATCACAAGCGTCTTTAACAGGAGCATCAGGCTCATGGGCACCTTGAGATTGTACCGCCGCATTACCTCGGTAAGCTCGTTGATCATGAGGCCGAAATTAAACTGAACGATCTCGTCCCCTCCACCGAAATCATGCAGCATGATGTAGAGGTCGTCCCTGAGCGCCTCCCGGTTCTCCTCGGCGACAAAGATGCCAAAGCCCTCAAGCGCCTTGATAATCATGTCGACATCGTCGGTCGTCATCGCAAAGAGCAGGTTGACGAAGAGCTGTTTCTTCTCCGGTCGCAATACCCCTACAATGCCGAAGTCAAGAAAGACCAGATCCCCCATCTCTGAAATGAGGAGGTTGCCGGGATGAGGGTCCCCGTGGAAAAACCCGTCTTCAAAAATCATCTTCAGGTACGCATTGAATCCCCGGACAGCGATATCATGCGGGTTGGATCCCTGTGCGGTGATCGCCTCGACATTGTCAATCCTCACACCTTTAATATATTCCATGACGAGCAGCCGTGAGGAGGAATATTCCCAGTAAATCTTCGGGAAATGGATGCCGGGCACATCCCGGAAGTTGCGTGCCATCCGTTCGGCGTTCCGGCCGTCGCGGGTGAAATCCAGTTCTTTCCTTATCTGGGTTGCGAAGTCCTGCACGAGACCAGTCGGATTATATATCCGGCTCTCGGGAAAGACTGCCTCGATCCTCTCTGCCATGGACTGGAGGATAGCAAGATCGGTTTCAATGAGTTCCGGGATCCCGGGGCGTTGGACCTTGAGAGCCACCACTGTCCCATCCTTGAGCACGGCGCGGTGGACCTGTCCAATCGATGCAGATGCAACCGGTGACTCGTCGATCTCACAGAACCAGTCTTTCAGTTCCGGGCAGGTCTGCCGGATCACGCCAATAACTTCGGAGAACGGCAGCGGTTTTGCATGATCCTGGAGTTTCTTGAGCTCCATGATCAGCTCCGGCGGGAAGATCTCCGTTCTCGTGCTCATGATCTGCCCGAACTTCACAAACGTGGGCCCGAGTTCTTCGAGAGCTAGCCGTATCCTCTCGTACACGGTGGACTTTTCCGGCGCCTGTTCTGTACCCGGAAGACGGAACCGGGTCCTGCCCGGGAAGGCTTTCTCGAGAGCAATGCCAAAACCGTACTTCCACAGAATATCGATGATCTGCGCATACCGCCGGATACGGGTGACCATGGATACAGTTTGGCACTCAGGATACTTAACACTGGCTTTTTCTTACTCATAGTTGGACAGCTGCACAGAAAACCGTGGCAGCAGACCAGGGAAAAAGGGAAAAATAGAGAAAAAGTGAGGGTTTATGATCCTTTGGCCCTGGAAAAGACCACGATCCGGTTCGTATTAGTACCACACTCGTTGTTCCCGATCCCCCAGATATTGGAGGTTTTCGAAAATGCCTGCTGGTTGATGAGGATCCCCTCACAGGTAAACCCGGCAGCGAGGCCGGGGGGCACGACATGTTCTTCAAGCCGGACTGTTTTTTTTCGGACCTCGCCTACCTCAAAAGCGACATACCCCCCGGGAGCCGTGATCCGGAACAGTTCCCGGAAGACCTCCCCCATCACTGCCTCCCAGTCCCCGACAGTCCGCGCCATCGTAATGGTGCGGCCGATGGCGTCCTCGTCAAGGCCGCAGAACCAGCACCGTAGCCAGTTATCCTCCCGGTACTTGACGATATCCAGAAACGGCGGCGACGTGACGGTGAGTCGTACCGTATCTGATACAATTTCCGGCGTTGCCCGGGCATCACCGGTAAAAAAACGGGCATCTACGCCGGCACGGTTCAGGTTCGTCAGGTCAGCTGATGTCAGCCCGGCAAGCAGGCTCTTTGTCTTACGATGAATGAGCCTGTGGGTATCACGGTATTCGGGCACCTGACCACGGTTGCGGTTGATCCGTTCCTGGCTTTTCTGGGATACCGCCTGGTTAGGGGGGAGGGTATACACCGAAAAAAACCCGCTCGAATGCCCGGTCAGCCGGTTGGTTGCCACCATGCCGATCCAGCGGTCAACTGCATCCGCGGTACCATCATCCCTTCTCCCAAGGAGATACTGGCGCAGGGCGACGATCTCGCGCTCGGTGTCCGGGTGATAGAACATCGAGAGATCGCGGTCTGCCCGGTCTCCGTCCCGGGGGATAGCTGCAAGTCGGACTGCCACCTCCTCGGCGAAGGGGGGGAACAACCGCGGTTCGGTCAGGATCCGGGAGAGCGGATTTGCATCGTTTGCGATCACCTGCCGGCCGCGGAGCCCGGCCTCGATCGCAGTGGTTCCCCTTCCGCTGAACGGATCATACACAATGTCCCCCGGCTGTGTCAGCAGATCGATAAAAAACCGGGGCAGTTGTGCCTTGAAGCAGGCACGGTAGGAGATCTCATGGAGTGATGATGCCTGACGCTGGCGGGACGTCCAGAACTCCCCGGTATACTGCCGGATGCGGTGCGGGCCGGACGTCTCTTCCACACGTGCCGGCAATCCCGATGGGCCACGGAATCCTGCAAGGTAGTCGTGGAATGCAGAACTTTTTTTCCGGGACGACCCTGCCGTTTCGATCACTTCCGCAGAATATCAATATGCAGGATAATCGTATATCTCCTACCGTTCCGGCGGGAAGATAAAACGGGGGGAAAGTGAAAATCTTACTCATCCGGCCCTTCGCCTAACGAGAGATCGTCATAAAAATAGTGCTCGTGGACACCTTTGAGCGGAAGTTGCCGGATATAATCGTAGGATCGGGCAATAATTTCAGCGAGCTGATCGGCATCAGGCTGGCCCGCAACCCATTTTTCGATCTCGGTTAAACTGGGAAATTCACCGGTATACTTGTAGTAACCGGATGTATCCGCCATGTATAGTTTATCCGGTATTTTGTTATTAAAATATTATGGATTGCTCTTCGCCGGAAACAGAGTGGATATCGGGGTATATTAAAAACCGGTAAAAATGAACAAATCTTTAAGGAATGTTCCGTCGAATGCACAGTACATCAGCCTGAAAAATACACATGCTGATGAGAAAAAACCCCGGAAGCGATCCAAATCCCGGATAAACCATCTCCCCATAAGGGACCGCATGTACGCAAAACCGGTTGTTTAACTAGCATGTGCCCCTTCCGCATCAAACGCCGGGGGATACCGGACGGTGCCATGGACGCCGTCAAGCGCCCCGGGAACAAGGGGGCATGCCATGAACACTTTATTGTCGCAGGGAAACGGTGCGTTGATCCCCAGTACCGGGGCAGTGGTGAACCCGAACCGGGGGTAATAGGACGGGTGCCCGACCACGATCACAATCCGGTGCCCGAGCTGCCGGCACGCCCGGAGCCCTTCTTCAATAAGGCCGGATCCAACACCCCGACACTGATATTCGAACGCTACAGAAAGTGGTGCAAGGGCAACAGCAGGCGTCTGATCATCATCCGATTCGATCGATACCGGGACAAAAAGGATGTGCCCGATAACCTTGTTGTCATGCACGGCAACGAGCGAGAGCTCATGAATATAGTCTCTATCATTCCGGAGGGCACGGACAAGCCTGGCTTCGCCGTCCTGGCCGAATGCCTGGAGATTAACCTCAAAAATTGCGGGGATATCAGCAGGAATTTCAGATCGAATAAAAAAAGAATCCATCCTGTGTTATAGGACGCCCCGGTAAAAAAAGAAGAGGATCGGGACCTGAGCTGGATAGCCGTGACCCGCAATCCGGTCTTCCTCATTTTCCTGAAAAATTCAGGTATGCGTGAAATACGTCCGAATACCTGATGCGCTGACCGCATCAATCCGGACAAACCCGATCCGCTCGAACTGCACGACTTTTCCCTGCTCTTTTGCCACCGCAGGCTCGCACACACCATGCATCGTTCCCTCCATCGTAAGGAGCGTGCAGGGTACGGCCTGTTGTGCCGGCAGCCACTGGATGATGTGCGCTTTTGCTGCGCGGGCATCGGCAAGCGAATCGCCGCCGTAGGAGAATGACAGCGTCTCCCCGTTCCTGGTCACTTTCACGTTGAAGAGATCCTTGAGCCGGACCATCGCTGTATCCGTTGCGAGCTCAGATTTTGGCAGCACGACCGTTCCTTCAAACGGGAGCTCACGGTTTCCCTTCGACGCATCGCCAGGATGGAGCATTGCATGCGCCATGCGGCGCGGGGCACCGTCCACCACAGCGGTAACCGGCTCCGGCACAAAGAAATACCGGTTTGCCACCGGGTCGACCAGCTTCTTATTCTCGGCATAGAGATTGTCCCACGAGAAGGAGATATCGGTCTCGCCGATTCCTATCGCAAGCATCGCGTTTTTGACTGCATCTGGACCGATGCCCCGGCGGGCGAGCGCCCGGAGCGTTCCGAGATGGATATCGTCCCATCCGGTATATTTCCCCTCGGTGATCCCAAGACGCATCTGGGACGTGGAGAGCACTACGCCCTCGATCCCCATCCGCCCGTAATGCCGGTAGACCGGCACCTTCCAGCCGAAGTGGTCGTAGATGTAGCGCTGGCGCCGGGTGTTGGCGATATGGTCCTTGCCCCGGATCACGTGGCTGACGCCAAGCAGGTGGTCATCAGCGACGACCGAGAAGTTCATGAGCGGGTAGATTCGGGCATCGACCCGGGGGTGTTTCGGGGCGTCGAGGATCCGGAAGATGGGAAAGTCCCGCATTGCCGGGTCCGGGTGCAGGAGATCGGTCTTTACCCTGACCGAGACCTCGCCTTCCTTAAAATCGCCCTCAAGCATCTTCTCCCAGAGGGCAAGCGCCGTCTCTTTTGGCTGGTCGCGGCACGGGCAGGCTTTCTTTGCATCCTTAAGTGCCTTGAAGCGTTCGTTCTCGCAGGTACAGACGTATGCCCCGCCGCGCTCGATGAGCTGTTTGCAGAGATCGTAATAGAGGGAAAGCCGGTCGCTCTGGGTAATCGTCTCGGTGATCCCGAGGCCCAGCCACGCGATATCCTCTTTTACCATCCCGTATGCTTCGGGATCGACTCTTTTCGGGTCCGTATCCTCAATCCGGAGGATATACCGCCCGCCGTACTGCTTCACGTACGCGTCGTTAAGTGCTGCCGCCCGGGCGTGGCCGATGTGGAGCGGTCCCGAGGGGTTGGGTGCAAACCGCATGACCACACCGTGTTCTGCACCTTCAAGATCGGGGAGCACCTTCTTGTGCTCGTGCTTTTCGTGGAGCGCTGCAAACATCTCCGGAGAGAGAGCCTGAAGTTTTGCGACCCGCTCGTCCGGGGAGAGCGCCGCCACATCGGCGATCGCCTCCTTTACGAGGGCCGATACCTTCTTTGCCTGCCTGCGCAGCTCGGGATGCGCTCCCATCACCATGCCGATGACCGCACCGCTCTGGGGGACACCCCCGTGCTTCACCGCATTCTGAAGTGCGCACAGGAAAAGGGCAGCCTTAATTTCGTCCCCGGCCATCCTAGAAGCTCCGGGTTACGAAGAATTCGCCGATATCCATGAGGAGCTGGCGCTCTTTAGTTGCAGGGAGCACGCCAAGCAGACGGTTGCTGTCTGCGACAAGGGCGAACGCTTTTCCTTTTACCACATCGATGACGCCGGCATCGGCGAGTTCCTTAATTGCCGCCCTGATGTCCGCAGGAGAAAGCTCGCACCGGTACTTCAGGAGATCGACGCCCTTTTTCCGCGCAAGGATCATAATCAGGGTCTGCTTTCCTTCCCGGAGGTCCGAGCCCTGGTCCTTCCCGCTCTTCTCTGGGGGAGTCAGGAGATCGATGAGGTCATCCTGGATCTGGAACGCGATACCGGTATTGAGCCCGAACTGGTACAGGGCGCGAACCTGCTCCTCATTCCCCCCGGCAAGGGTGCCGCCGATCGCTGCTGCTGCCGCGTAGAGCACACCGGTCTTCTTTTCGACCATTGTCATGTATTCCTCTTCGGTCACATCGGTCCGGTGCTCAAAGGACATATCCATGTGCTGGCCCTCACAGATATCGGCGCAGGCACGGGCAAGCAGCGCAACCGCCCGGACCTTGGGGCCTTCGCCGGCTTTGGCCTGGCAGATGAACTCGAATGCACGGGCGTACAGGACATCCCCGGCAAGTATGCCGGTCGGCATATCCCATTTCGTGTGAACCGTCGGAACCCCCCGCCGCAGCGAGTCACCGTCCATGATGTCATCATGGATGAGGGTGAAGGTGTGGGTGACTTCGAGCGCCAGTGCCGCCGGCATAATGTCTGGCGAACTGCCGTGCTTGATGGCGTCTGCCGAGAGCATGACCACAGCGGGACGAAGCCTTTTCCCGCCCGCGCTGAGCAGGTGGGAGGATGCCTTGCTGAGTTCCCCGGGGGCATGGGCGAAGTTCTTCTCGATCATGCCATCGATCTGCTGTGCAACCGATTTCAGGTACGGTGAGAGGTCAGACATTTCCTATTCCTCTTGTTAATTCAGTTTGAGCCGCTGGCCGTTGCGCATCACGTGAACGTCGTTACCCAGCACGTAGCCGAGATCGCTTGCGAACTCTGCGTATGAAGCGGTCATCCTGATGTTCCCGTGGGCCGGGATGATGTGCTGCGGGTTTAAGAGGCTGACAAACTCGTAGTGATCCTCGCGGTACGCGTGTCCGCTCACGTGGAGGTCAGGAAGGAGCCGGGCGCCGGCCATTTTCAGGTGGGCTTCGACCATGTAACGCTGCCCGAAGTTCATGGGGTTGGGGATCACGTTAGCCGAGAAGAGGATTTTGTCCCCTTTTACGATCTGGTACGGGGTGTCGCCAAGGGCAATCCGGGTCAGGATGGAGCCGGGTTCTCCCTGGTGGCCGGTGATGATGGGGAGGAACTTCTCTTTTCCCGCCTTCATCATCCGGCGCAGGGTCCGGTCTACCGTCCGCCGGTTCCCGAAGACACTCGTGTCCTGCGGGAACGAGACCATTTTCATCTGCTCGGCAGTGACCGAGTACTTCTCCATTGAGCGGCCCAGGAGGACGGGTTTCCTCCCGATCTCGTGTGCACATTCCGCGATGGTCTTGACCCGGGCGATATGAGATGAGAACGTTGAGACGATGAGGGAATTCTTGTCATCTTCGTAACTGGTGATGGTGTCCCGCACGAGGTCCCGGGCGATCCGCTCGCTCGGGCACCGGCCGGGCCGGTCAATATAGGTGCTCTCCACGATAAGCGCAAGCACGCCTTCCTTTCCGATCTGGCGGAGCCGGGCAAAATCCGGGGGTTCCCCGATCACCGGCGTCCGGTCGAGCTTGAAATCGCAGGCGTAGACAATAGCACCGTGAGGGGTGTGGAGCACCGGTGTCACGGTATCGATGATGGAGTGCTGGGCCCGTACGAATTCGAGCACGAGATGCTGCGAGATCGTGTACCGCTGCCCGGGCCTGAGCGCGAAGAGCTTGTTGTTGACCCCGAACTTTTGCTCGCCGGAGATCTGCTGCCGTATCAGCTCCGTCGCATAGGGCGCGGCGATGATCGGTGCATTGTACCGGTGCGCGAGTTTCGGGATAGCGCCGATATGGTCAAGGTGCCCGTGCGAGCAGACAATCGCCTTTACGGTCCCTTCGACCGAGTTCATCATGGTGTCGTCAGGTATCGCCCCGATCTTGATCAGATCCAGGGAGTGCATATTCTCAAGCTCCGCATCCTCGTGGATCATGACCTGATCAAGGCGGAGCCCCATGTCAAAAATGACAATTTCTTTTCCGCAGCGGACGGCGGTCATATTCCGCCCGACCTCGTCGTAACCGCCCACTGCAATAATCTCTATATCCATCTTTTTTCTCCTGTTTTTTGTTGTCGTACAGGTATTTTTTTCAAAAACCTGCTCGCGTTTTTTGCATTTTTGTGGTCTGTCAAGGTTTGTCCTGCATCACGCAGGATTCCTCTCATCCATCATATGCCGGGTCTTCCCCGTAATATAGAGCCGGGCCCTGCGCATATCGCGCACCCCTGCTGCCCCGCACAGGAACATCGATCCCACCAATTCCCGGTGGACCATCTCGACCCTGCTGGCGAGTGCCTCATCGCTCTCAAGCGCCGGCTTTAGCAGCGGAAGCGCCATGCCACAGAGCTCTGCCCCAAGGGCAAGGCACTTTGCGATATCAATACCATTCCTTATACCTCCCGATGCGATCACCGGGCTTCCTGTACCTGCCACCTCGGTCAGGCTCACGACTGTGGGGATGCCCCAGCCGGCAAAATCCTCACCGAGAAATTTGAGGCGCTTGTCCTGTGCCTTCCCGCTCTCGTCAGCGCGGATGCTCTCGATTGTTGCCCACGAGGTGCCGCCCCAGCCGCCAATATCGATGGCTCCGGCACCTGCACCCCAGCACTGGCGGGCAACCTCCTTTGAGATCCCGCACCCGGTCTCTTTTACAATCACCGGGGTTTTTATCTCCTCACAGAGCGCGGCAATCGCGGCAAGGCAGCCGGTCGCGTTGTGGTCGCCCTCCGGCTGGATGGCCTCCTGCAGGAAATTAAGGTGGATCGCAATCGCGTCCGCCCCGATCATCTCGACAGCCTGTTCGGCCCATGCGGTCCCGTGATCGCGGAGCTGCACTGCGCCGAGGTTTGCGACCAGAAATGCATGAGGGGCCTCGTCGCGGACGACCGAAAACGTGTCTGCAAGCGCCGGGTTTTCAAGGGCGGCCCTCTGTGAGCCGACACCCATCCCCAGACCGAATCGTTCGGCAATCCGGGCAAGACGGGCGTTTGCCTCCCTTGTTCCCGGGTGACCACCGGTCATTGCCGAGATAAAGAGGGGGGATGAGAGGGTATGGCCGAGAAACCGGGTGGACAGGTCGATCGAGCGCAAGTTGCATTCCGGCAGCGCATTATGGACCAGCCTGACATCTCCCAATCCTGTGTCGCCGGACTCGACATCCTTTTCTGCGCAGATACGCAGGTGGTCAAGCTTGCGCGACGACGTGAACCGTTTCTTATCGGCCATTTCCCTTACTCACCCCTCACTTTTGTCCCGCCATGGTCGTTTCCGGCAAGGAAATCGCCAAGGCGCGAGACATGAAAGATATCTGCAACGATGCCTGATTTGGCAAGCCCGAGCAGTTCGTCAATTTTCCCTTTCATTCCACCGGTTACATCGGTATGCGACGAGTTGCCGATCTGGAGTGTGTGCACAGTTTCCGGAGTAATCTCCGGAACAACACGCCCCCCATCCAGCACTCCCGGTACATCGGTGGCGAGTCCCACGCGGGTGCATTTCAGTGCAACCGCAAGATACCGCACGATCTGGTCACCCGATACGATACAGGCTCCGCGTGAAAGGTCCATCACCACGTCTCCGTGGATCACCGGAACCATCCCGAGCGCGAGCATCTGTCCGAGATGCCTGCTCTCGAACGCGACGAGTCGGCCCTTGTCTGCGACACCAACATGGAGCGGGTGGACGCCGAGCGCCGGCATGCCGGTTTCCCGCATGGCGCCCGTAACCGCATCATTCAGGGCACTGACAGCCCGGTGGGTCACGTAGATCCCCTCCGTCTGCCCGGTCGCTGCGCCTTTGTCAAGGTGGAACCGGTGCGCCTCCGGGTGCCCGCAGGAACCAGCGCCGTGGACAACGATAATCTGAGCCGCAGGTGCGCCGGCAATGGCCGCCGCAATGCCGGAAAGTGCCGTTTTATTGACGCGACAGTCTGCACCCTTATTCGTGATCACGCTGCCACCCAGCTTGAGAATGACGCGGTCAGACATTCTTCTCCTTCCGTACTCCTTCAGTGTCGATACCGGTCACAATCGCACGTGCATCGCAGGACTGGATCGCCTGGGCAACCCGGTGCCGGAGCGGCTTTGTGCAGAGGGCCACCATGCACCCTCCCCCACCGGCCCCGGTAATCTTTGCACCGAACGCCCCGGCCGAACGGGCAGCGAGCACCAGCCGGGAGAGCTGAGGGTGCCCGACACCGAGCGCCTCAAGCAGTGCATGGTTCATGTTCATGTACCTGCCCAGTTCCCTGGGGTTACTCAGGTAGTGGATAGCCGCGAGACTTACCCCTTCGATCGCGTCCAGTATTGGCTCAACGATCTCCGGATTCTGTTTTTTAAGATCCGCAACCTGCTCGACCATCTTTG
>Ga0326727_10006141_pt1 | contig 33279 bp, 27 predicted proteins | sample MB2enrmetagenome_FD_207643 | JGI IMG/M metagenome (GOLD analysis project Ga0326727, IMG submission 207643) | Lab enriched peat soil microbial communities from McLean, Ithaca, NY, United States - MB29MY | ecosystem: Environmental > Terrestrial > Soil > Wetlands > Peat | place: USA: New York...
GCCGCCCAGGCTGGCGGTTCTTTCCAGCTTGAGCAGGCGGGCCAGCAAGCGGACGATCATGCCATCGAGGCGGGTGCCACTCAGCCTTGTAAGTTCCGCCATCGCTTGCTCATCGGTCTTGGCAGGAGCGACAAAGCGATCGCTCGTCATGTTCACGTAGGCGTCAGCTACGGCGACGATGCGGCCATGCGGCGGTATATCCTCGCCCTTCAGCCCGAGGGGATAGCCGCTGCCGTCGAAGGCTTCGTGATGGGATTCGACAGCCTGGGCTACGCCCTCGAATTCAGGAATCGCCCGCAATACCTCCGCACCCACGCGCGGGTGGGTCTTGATGAGCGCGAGTTCCTCCTCCGTACGTACACCTGGATTGTTCAGGATTTGCTCCGGGATGAAGAGCCTGCCCACGTCATGTACCCGTCCGGCGAAGGCGACGCTCTCCACCTCCTCCGAGGAGAGATTAAGTCCGCGGGCGATCATCCCGGCATAGTGGGCGCATTGCTCGCCATGTCCCGTGGCGTTGTGCTCCCGGAGTTCGGCCGCGCGCGCCAAGGCTTCGACACCTTCCTTCATCGCCTTCCGATCCGCATCATCATGGCCTCCGCAGAGCTTGCGGAGCGTGCCGACCAGCTCTTCCAAATCCTCCGGCCCATTATGTTCGCGCTGCAGAAATCCCTCGATATAACCGGAGACCAGATGCCGCCGCACCTCGGACCCGTCACCGAGAGCATCGGAGGTGGCCACCTGGTTGCCACCCGCGTGCTTGGCCACGTACATGCCGGCATCCGCCACGCGGATCAGGTCCTCCATGGAAAATCCATGTATGGGGAAACTGGCGACGCCGAAACTGCCGGTGATCTGGTGCTCTTCGAGCATGGGGTCGGTGGCGAGCCAGAGCCGCAGTCTTTCCGCCAGGACTTGTGCCTGCTCGATGCCGGTCTCGGGCATGAGGATGACGAATTCGTCTCCGCCGTAGCGGGCAACCACATTGGATTGGCGGCACTTTTGTTCGAGCAGCCGGCCAACGCGAGCCAGCACCAGATCACCCTCCAGATGGCCAAGTGAATCGTTGACTTCTTTGAATTTATCCAAATCGATCAGCACCACCGAGAACGGCCGCCCCGAGCGGGACGCGCGCTTCCACTCCGAGCTCAGCGCCTCCCAGAAAAAACGCCTCGTCTTGATGCCGGTCAAGCCATCAGTGATCGATTGCTGCTGCAGCCGCTGGAAGACGAAGGAATTGTGCAACGCCGTGGCCAGAAGATCGGCCAGGGTATTCAGGATCAGAACGTCCTGGGGAGCGAACGCATTTTCATCGCGGCTCTCCACGTTGAGCACGCCCAGCAGCGACTCGCCATAGGTGATCGGCAGGCAAAGCACCGCGCGCGATTCCGGCAGCACGCCAGCGAGTTGTCCCGGGCCGGCGTTTTGCACCAGTGCGCTCACCTGGGTGCGCGCGACCTTTCCCAGAACGCCGCTGCCCACCGCGATGCGGCGGCCCAGAGTCTGCGATGTCGTTCCCGCCTCGGCTTTGATCTCGATATCCTTCGCGGCGTAGTCCATGATGCCGATGCCGATGTGATCGTAGCGAAAGTTCTTCTGGATCTCGCGCACGATGTCGGCCATCATCTGTTCGGCGTCTTCGCTGGAGATGGCCATCTTCGAGATGTTGTTGAGAAACGCGAGATGCCGGGCGCGGCGCTGCTCCTCGGTAAATAGGCGCGCATTCTCGATCGCCACTCCCAGTTGACGGGCAACGGTTTGCATGACCTCGAGATCCCTGGCCATGAACTGCGACTCCCGCTCCGTACTCAGCGCGGCCATCACTCCCACCGATTTGCCGCCGAGAAAAATCGGGACGGCGCAGAACGACCGGGCCGGCTGCGGAGGCACGAAATCGACTCCGAGTTTCGCCCGCGTCTGTTCCAGGTCGGACTCGATCAGCAGCGGCTCTCCCGTCCTGATGATGTGCTCGGTCAATCCATTGCCAACCCGGCGCGAGCGCTTGGGAAGAATGATGCCGCCTTCGATCTCCAGCTCGAAGTGAATCTCATCTTCTTCCTGAAATGCGATGTAGAAAGTGCTGGCGTCGAAAATCTGGCCCAGTTCAACCTGCACCGTGCGCAGCACCTCGTCCTGGTTGAGGTGAGAACTGATGGCCTGTCCGATCTCGGTGAGCAGTTCGTATTCCTTGGTTCGCCGCTGTGCTTCGTGCATCACGACATAGTTTTCCAGGGTCAGCGCGATCTGTAGCGCCAGGCCGATCAGCAAGCGCAAGTTCGAGGATCCGAACATCCGCCGTTCCGCGTGGGGAAACAAAAGGACCCCGAAGTTGTGTTCCCGGGTCTGCAGGCTCACCGCCATCAGGTCGGTCATTCCCTCCGCGAGCAGGGTCTGCTTGCCGATCTCGAACTTTCCCTCCGATAGCGCCGGCAAAGGCTCTTCAAGTTCCGCGAGATTCCGGAAGGTGACCACTCCACCACGCCGGTAGGCGAGCTCGGCGATGTAATCGCCAGCGTGCGTCTTTTGCAACTTTTCCAGAAACTCCGCTGAAAATCCCTTTTGTACCGAGGGCACGGTGCCGCGCCATTGCTGGGTAACAAAGAAGACAGCGCGGCGCGAAGGCAGCGGCGCCACTAACCTGTCCACAAAAGTCTGCAAGCTGGGGACCAGGTCGGATGCGGACAATAGCCGGCGCGGATCGACTCCCAGCGTCGAGAACGCCAACGCGTTTTCCTGGACGGCATTGCGCTCGTTTTCAAACAGCACCATCACCATGGCGATGGCCAGTAGCATCTGCGGAATCGGACCCAGGAACCCTCCCAGTTGCCCGACAATATCGAGAAATGGTTGATGGAGCTGGCCCGCGTACATCAGCGCAGCCCATAGCGCCAGGGCGAACGCGAGGGTGCGGAAGGCAACGGAATTCCGGCGGAAAGCGTAACGGTAGAAATGGAACGAACAGTAGAACAGCATCGCCGCCAGTCCTGCTTCCAGCCGCAGATAGATAGGCACTGGCGTCGCCTTCTCGCTGAACACTCCGCTCGCCATTTGCGCCCGTAGGCTCACATATGTCAGCAGAACTCCGGCCGCCGTCAGCGCAACGTCGTACCACTTTAGTTGAAACGGTTCCTTCATCAGGCGGGTCGAGACGATGATGCAGATCGCCATCGCCACCAGCAGCAGCGAACTCAGAAAAAACAAAAACGCGGAAGGGCCCTGAAAATATTCCACCACCTTCAGCGCATAGTGCAGCGTGTAGGCTGCCCAGGCCAGTTGCCACGCGCGAAAATAGCTGTGACGGTTCTGCTCGTACAGGTACGAGAAGACGAGAAAGACCAGCAGGGCCACGGCCCCGGGAATCAGCACCAGCCCTGTGGCAGCGCTATGCATCGGTCAACGTTCCTCGTCACGCGTGATTGTGGGCCCGGGTGGAACTCGCGTAGCCTTATCCTGTCACACCAGACAGATCGAAACAACAGGTGTCTTCTGGCAGGTTCCGCCCTGGGCACGGGTTTCAAAGAGTATCTTCTTATGGGATGCGGTGCCGCCATAATGATCTTCACCCGGAGAGTTACCTTCGTAACCTGTTGGTAACCAGCCTGATTCCCAGTCTTTACAGGGGGAACTGCTAGAGCCGAAAGCCCAATCCCGCTATACTCAAAACTTATGCTTCGCGTTCGATTTGCGCCGTCTCCCACAGGTTTTCTGCACGTCGGCAGTGCCCGGACCTTCATCTTGAACTGGCTCTACGCCCGCCACAACCGAGGAACCATGGTCCTCCGCCTGGATGACACCGATGTCGAGCGCAATACCGACGCCTCCGTCAACTCCATCTTCGACGGTCTGCGCTGGCTCGGCCTCGGTTGGGACGAGGAATACAAGCAATCCGAACGCCTGGCTCTGCATCGCCAGATCGCCGATGCGATCTTTCAGAAGGGCTTGGCCTACAAAGACTTCACGCCCGCCCACGTTGGCGAGAGCGAAAAATCCGGCGCCAATCAGACCTGGCTCTTCAACCCCGGCATGCGCGAACTTTCCCGCGCCGAAAGCGACCGCCGAGCCGCCGCCGGAGAGCCCTTCGCCCTTCGCTTCCGAGTTCCTCGCGGCACCGGCGAACCCGTCCGATTCAATGATGCGGTCTACGGCGAGCAAATCAAGTCCGCCGACGACATCGAAGACTTCGCGCTTCTTCGTTCCGACGGCATGCCCACTTACCACCTCGCTTCGTGTGCCGACGACATCGACCTTCGCATCAGCCACATCATCCGCGGGCAGGACCATCTCTCGAACACCTACAAGCACGTGCTCATTTTCGAAGGCGCCGGCGCCCAGCCGCCGCAGTTCGCGCATCTTCCGCTGCTGGTTGCGCCCGACGGATCGAAGCTTTCCAAGCGCCGCCACGGTCCGGTGGTCAGCGTCACGACTTACCGCGACGCTGGATTTCTTCCCGAAGCCTTCATCAATTTTCTGTGCCTGCTGGGCTGGTCGCCGAAAGACGATCGCGAGAAGATGACTCGCCAGGAGTTGACCGACGCGTTTTCCCTCGAAGGCATCAATCGCGCCAACGCCGTCATTAATTTCAAGGAGCCGGCCGCAACACCCGACGAAACCTTCGATCCGAAAGCCGTTTGGCTGAACGCCGAACACATTCGCGGACTTTCGATTGACGATCTCAGCGCCCGCCTGCTCCCTGTTGTTGGCGCGGCCGGAATCGCAATCACGCCGGAGAAGATGCACGCCATCACTCCGCTCATCCGCGAGCGCATCAAGCTTCTGCGCGACGTCCTCACCGCCGCCGACTTTTTCTTCGTCGACCAACTCCCGCCCTACGACCCAGCCGAACTCATTCCGCAGAAGGGCGATGCCGCCATGGCGCTCAAAGTTCTGACCCGCGCTCAAGAGGTCCTGGCGAAAACGGAATTCAAACACGACCGGCTGAATCAAAGCCTGCGCGCCGCCGCGCAGGAGTTGGGAGTCAAGGCAGGTCAAATGTTTCAGCCGATCCGAGTAGCCGTCTGCGGACGCAAGAATGCCCCGCCGTTGTTTGAGACGCTGGAAGTGCTGGGAAAGGAAACCACTCTGGCGAGAACAGCGACGGCAGCGGGGCTCATCGCGCTGCCGGCCTCGGGAGAGTAGCAAGCCTGGTAGTCCCCGCTGCTCTCGGCAGCGGAACCGCGGCCCGCTTATCTGTAAAACATGAATTCGCGAGTATGCTGCAGCCACATAGCCACGCCCGCCACGATCAGAACCCCAACCAGCAGCACTGCGATCCGGCGCAAAACGTCATCGTGACCCGGAGCAACCTTGGCGATGAGCGCGCCTAGTAGCAGCCCCATGAGCAAGCCGCCGACATGCGCCGCGTTATCGGTGCCAGCCATTACCGCTCCAAAGAAAAGGTTGTAGCCTACAAACACGACCACGCTGCGCAACGTCCCAGCCAGGGCGGCACGCGGCAGCGAAAACTCGCCCAAATAAAAGGATGCGATCAGCGCGCCCGCAATCCCAAAGATCGCTCCGGAAGCCCCGACGCTCAAGACGACGGGATTCCAAACGAGGCTCGCGAGGCTCGCCGACAGCCCACAAATCAAGTAAGCCGCGGCAAATGTCCAGTGGCCGTAGACCGATTCCGCTATTCTACCGAGGCTCCACAGACACCACATATTGAAGCCGATGTGCAGCAAGCCGCCGTGAACGAAGACACAAGTCAGCAGCCGCCACCACTGACCGCTCACGGTAAATGGCCCGAAATTGGCTCCCCAGCGCACCAGGTCCTGGCCCGACGGATTACCCAGCATTGAAACGCCAGCCAGCATCATGGCGACGAACACCGCAACATTGATGCCGAAAATGGCCTGAGTGACCACCATCGAGCTGGACTGCTGCTGCAACCAGGGCGCCGGCTCGACTCGCTGAACGGGGATATCTTCGCCGCGCTGCGCAGCTTCATGCTGCACGCACCATTGGCAAATTTTCCTGCCAAAGGTGAGGGCTGGAAGCTGACGGCCGCATCGAACGCAATTTGCCATGAAAGTTCGAAGCCCGCAGGCCTCTCGACGCAGATTACCACGTTGATCTAAGCTCGTGGGGCGCCGGGCGTCCCCGCCCGGCCACCGCGCTGTCCGCGATAAAGACGCCCATCGACAGTTATCATGGATCGTCCCGCCGCTCCGCCGCGAACCCACTCTTCCATATAAAATACAAGGAGAATGAGCACTGCAAATTCGTCTAACGAAGCTGGCGGGAACTCGCCCTCCGATCCCCGCCCCTCGAACTTTGTCCGCGACCAAGTCATCGAAGACATCAAGACCAAGAAATACGGCGACGCCGTCATCCAGACCCGCTTTCCTCCCGAGCCCAACGGCTACCTGCACATCGGCCATGCCAAATCCATCTGCCTCAATTTTGGATTAGCCGACGAGTTCGGCGGCAAAACCAACCTGCGCTTCGACGATACGAATCCAGAGAAGGAAGAACAGGAGTACGTCGATTCGATCCTGAAAGACGTCCGCTGGCTGGGCTTCGACTGGGACGGCCTCTACTACGCTTCCGATTACTTCGACCAGCTCTACGAATGGGCGGTCAAGCTGATCAGCGAAGGCAAAGCGTACGTTGACGACCTAAGCGCGGAAGAAATTCGCCAGTATCGCGGTACCCTCACCGAGCCCGGCAAAGAGAGTCCGCATCGTAACCGCGACGTAAAGGAGAACCTCGACCTGTTCGAGCGCATGCACAAAGGCGAGTTTCCCGACGGATCGCGCGTCTTGCGCGCCAAGATCGACATGGCGTCGCCCAACCTGAACCTGCGCGATCCGGTCATGTATCGCATCCTGCACGCCGAGCATAACCGCACCGGCGGCAAGTGGTGCATCTATCCCATGTACGACTACGCCCACGGGCAGTCCGATTCCATCGAACACGTGACCCACTCCGTCTGCACGCTCGAATTCGAGGATCATCGCCCGCTTTACAACTGGTTCATCCAGCAGCTCGGAATTTTCCCGTCGCAACAAATGGAGTTCGACCGCCTCAGCCTCACTTACACGCTGCTCAGCAAGCGCAAACTGCTCACCCTGGTGCAGGAAAAGCACGTCACCGGTTGGGACGATCCGCGCATGCCCACGCTGTCTGGCATCCGGCGGCGCGGCTACACGCCGGAGGCGATCCGCCATTTCTGCGCGGCCATCGGAGTCTCAAAGACGAATGGCACGCTGGAATTTGCCATGCTCGAACACTTCGTTCGCGAAGACCTGAACAAGCGTGCACCGCGTGTAATGGCCGTGCTGCGGCCATTGAAGGTTGTGATCGATAACTACCCCGAAGGTCAGGTTGAGGAAGCCGACGCGGTCAACAATCCCGAGGACGAAAGCGCCGGGACGCGCAAAGTGCCATTTTCCAAAGTACTCTACATCGAGCAGGACGATTTCCGCGAAGACCCGCCCAAAAAGTACTATCGCCTATCGCCGGGGCGCGAAGTGCGGCTGCGCTATGGCTATTTCATTACGGCGAAGACGGTGGTGAAGAACGACCGCGGAGAAGTGGTCGAGGTTCACTGTACGTACGACCCCGCCACACGCGGCGGCAATGCTCCGGATGGACGCAAGGTGAAGTCGACCATTCACTGGGTCTCAGCCGCGCACGCCATCGACGCCGAGGTGCGCATCTACGACAAGCTCTTTATCAAGGAAGACCCGAATCAGGTTGAAGAAGGCCAGGAGTTCACTGCGAACTTGAATCCGAATTCGCTGGAAGTGATCGCGCAAGCGAAGTTGGAGCCCTCGCTGACGAATGCGCCGATCGAAGGCCGCTATCAGTTCGAACGCCTCGGATATTTTTGCGTGGACCCGGATTCCAAGCCCGGACATCAGGTATTCAACCGCACCGTGGCGCTGAAAGACGCCTGGGCCAAGATCGAAAAAAAGATCGAGAAGAAATCGGGATCGTAGATTTTCGAGTCTTGACGTTACTGTAAAGACGCGGCTTGCCGCGTCTCCCTCACAGCACCCGGCAAGCCTCGTCAAACTCCAGCCGCGGATTACGAGGATAGAGCTTGCTGCCATCGCCATAGCCGAGATTGCAAAGAAAGTTGACTTTCCATTTGCCGTCAGGAAAAAATTCAGCGTTCACCTTCGCCGCGTCAAAGCCGGACATCGGACCACAATCAAGCCCCACCGCCCGAGCGGCGAGTATGAAGTAGCCGCCCTGCAGCGAACTATTGCGCAAGGCCGATTCGTCGATCAACGGCTGGTTCCCTGCGAAATAAGAGCGCATGTCGGCGTGCGGAAACAACTTGGGCAGCTTCTCGTGGAACTCCGTGTCCCAGGCGACAATTACGGTGATTGGCGCTGCCTTTGTTTTTTCCACGTTGCTCGGCGCAAGAGCAGGCAGAAGCCGCGCCTTCGCCGCCTCGCTTTCGAGAAATACAAAACGTGCGGGAGTTGAGTTCGCGCTGGTCGGACCCAGCCGCGCAAGCTCATAGACTTCGCGCAGCGTTTCGACAGGCACGCGCCTGCGAAGCCACGCATTGTGCGTACGAGCTTGGCGGAATAGCTGGTCTAGGGCATCACTGGAGATTTTGGTTGAGTGCGCGGCGGTATCTACTATTTGTGTCATCGATCCTCTCTCGGTTGATTTAAATCTTTAGATGTTAGAGACCGCCAAGAGATTCGAGGCCAATGAAGAAGATGGCAAGAACATACATCATGCGGGAATCGCCGCGCACTGGATAGTGTTACACAGTTACTTCCACGGCGCGCCCGTGTGCACCATCCACAGATCGGTGTCCGGCGCGCTGATCACGCCAAACGGCATCCAGAAATAACCCCGCTGTCCCCAACTGTCGCCCCAGCTATTCTGGATAAGCGCCAGTTGCTTAGATAAGTCATAGCCGAGACAGAGTACTTCGTGTCCGCCCCGTTGCTGTTCGCCCGGTTTCGGAATCGGCATGACGCCGGTGTCCGCTACCTGCTGCGACATGAACGATTCGTAGACCGTGAACCCGACTGGTACCGGCCACGGCGTTGCGTCGGCCAAGCACCGGAGAAAGTCCGACAAAGTTTCAATGCGATGATAGGCGCCCGTTTTGTACTTGAACGCGTTCTGCGCCTGCTCCGCCGTCGGGGCCGTGAACTTGCCCGCCACGTAGGGATAGAGCGACGTTTCGCAGCAGCCTTTTGCGGTGAGCACCTGGCAACCGGTGCGCGGCATTGCGCCGTCGTCATTCGGGAAATCACCGCTGGCAATCAGTTCCTCGACATACAGACATTGTGGGCTTAGGATCGGCGATGTCTTTTGATACTTCCGCGCAATCCACTCGCGTGCCGACGAGAAGGCGTGTCCGGTGCAACTGCCCTCCTCGCCCTGATCCTTTACCGGTCCGCCGAACTCCCGCAGATCCACCTGTTGCGGAACCGGCTCTGCGCGCGGCGAAGCCCGGTACATCCGATCCCGCACATCGTGAACGTCGCGGAGCGCGCCGAATTTGCGGTTGGTCACTGCAACCGTCCGAACGTCACCGCGCGCACAAACTTCGAGTGTTGGTGAAGTCTTAGTTTCTGGGTTGCCGCGTCGACAGCCGCGTTTCCCGTTGGGCCCACTAGAATGCTGTTGTAATGAGCCGCAAAAGTGGAGACGCTGTAGGGCGGCGCAATCTTCACGCTTCGGATAGCGGCCGCGTTCTGGCACGATGGAATCACCGCTGTGATTGCATTCACCGTGCCCGCCACCAAATCGGCAAGTAGCGTAATCTTCGTCTGCGTGTTCGCATCGCTGACCTGTGCCACCTGAAGCACCAATTGCTGATCGGCTTGGTATGCGCTCACAGCCGCTTGCAACTGTTGGCAAACGCCCGGCGCGGATCTTGACGAGGCCTTGGCGAAATCGGCGGCCAGCGTCTTGATAACGGTTGCATCGGCATCAATCTTCGCCGCAAGGTTGCCGTTTACCGGCTGGCCGTTGGCCACGGCGACGATTTGCAGAATGTCGATCAGTGCCGGCGCGGCAGCGGACAAGATGGAATCGAGCGTCGACACCTAAGCGGTCGAACATGCAGTCGAGAACAGAGCAACGGACAGCGCAACGACAAGAAGTTTCCTCATAAGATGGTTCTCCTTTTGACTTTTTCAGCGTTGATTTACTTACTTTCGCGTGGACGGCGCGCAGGCGGCGCAGGCGGCCCGATTGCGGAGTTCTTGTAGTTCCGTCTGGATGAGCAGCAGTTGTCCCTGAATGCCTTTCACCGTGGCCTCATTGCTGTTTCCCATGGCCTGAAGCGCCGCGATGGCAATATCGCGCACATTGGATTGCGCAGTGTGCTCCTTCTTCCACACCTGATCCGAGATTCTCTGTTCCTCGCGCTGGCCAGCCAGTTTCTGTGCTGCCCCAAATGCCAAGACACCATTGACCAGGAAACCGACGAAGGCAATCGTGGCCGCGCCGTAGTTGTTCCAGAAAGTGGGAGCGATCTGCGTTAGCATCATCATGGTTTCGCGGCCCATTCAACCGCTCAGTTCTTCGGGTTGACGCCGGCATACGGCGAAGGCAGCCAATGCGCCACAATGACGGCCAGCGGCGCAAAGATCGCCGCGGCGGCGGCATGGTTCATCCAAAATGTGGCAATCACCGGCGTGGCAGTGCTCGCAAGTGTGGTAAGCAGCAGCACAACGGTGGGCAGATAAGCAGCGTATTTTTTCAAGATAGTATCTCCTTATAAAGGCGTTACGCCTATGTTGCTCGGGGTAATGGATACAAATCGGTCAGGCCCTGATGCCGGGCTCATAAGCCGCCCTCGGCGAACGCTTCGTCAGAGCCTCCCGCCGGGATGGCAATCCCTCTTGCGCCAGGCCAACGTGCACCCATCCGTACTCGAGGATTAGTTGGTCGTACTCGATATCGGACTTCAAGATAGCTAGTGCTACTTCCGCTGGCGTGCCGAACGCGGAAGAAACGAAGTCACAAGCCCGTCCGAAACAGTGGGCGCTTGTTGCTACCCCGCCAACCGCATTATTGACGTCCGGAGCGCGGTAGCCGCTGTGCACGACGATGGGCTTGTTTCCGAGTAACTCCCTAACTCTTTCCATGACCGCCGCCACCAAAATCAAGTTCTGAATGACGATCGAGGTCGGAGTGTTGTCCAGTCCAAGCCGCGCCCCTGCTTCGGAGAAAGACAATTCCTCCAACGTGAAATGCTCTGAGATTTTCATGGGGTTTTGTTCTTAGTTGCCGTAGAGTTTTACGATAAGAATGTCCGAGCGGCAGTTCGATACGTTATTGGTATTCACCCAGGTGATGTTTCCCGGCGAGGTTTCCGTGACTGTCGCCGATGCACCTTGCGGAAAGGCCGGTTCCGTGGGACCAGTCGCGCAGGGGGCGCCTGAACACGATTGCACTTGATAAATGAAATTGCCGTTGTTGCCGCCGTTCTGCGGCATGATGTAATTGCTGAATGTGCCGGGCCCCGACCCGGAGTATGTTGCGAAATCGGTGCTGTCGGACTTCTGCCAGTCCGGTCCGCCGACATTGCAGGCAGCCGCGTTACTGGTCGATCCGAACTGACCCTCGCCGTCCGTGACCCATACAGCGTACTTCCCCGTATAGGATTCGAGGGCAATTGCATTTTGCGCTTCAAAATTCCAAGACCAGCCGCTATTGAAGTTGTGCGCCGCGCGCCATGTGGTCCCAGGAAGCGTACCGCTTGTCTGTGTGAGGTCAATCTCGTCGTAGTAAGGACACGGAGGAGTTGATCCGCCCAATAAGTTGTGGGTCCCACCCACGTCCTGCCAGCCGATCATTACCGGGTAATCGTCGGCCTGGGTGGCAGTGTCCACATGGTTCCACGAGAAGTGGTCGTCGGCGCAAATGTCAATGCCAGCCCCGAAGATGTTAGCGGCGTTGTTGGGAGACGTGAAGGGCGCGTGCCATTGTTCTCCGACCGCTATCCCGTTGTAGCCTTCCCCGAAGTGGCCGGTGCAGTAGGTCGTCGGGTACAGCCCGCATTTTCCGGCGATGGTGGTTGTGCCTTCCACCCACACCCACGGCCCCTCGGAGTACACGCCATTGAGCATGTAGTTCTGGGCCGAGGCGTCGGCCAGGATGTACGAGTCTCCCGCCGACGCGAACGCTTCGTGCTGCTTGAACATATCCGGCCCGACTTGCGTGCCTACCGTCGTGCCGGCCGTGCTGCAAGCAACTCCAGAAGCGTTGTTCAGAGTCAATGTCGTCGCTGTCGACGCCACGGCGGTGAATGTCCCGTTGTCGCCAGCACATGTCCCCGATACCACAAAGCTGTAGTTGACGTAGGCATTGCCGCCCCCGCCCGCGAATGTGCCCGTATACGCCGTATTGCCGCCCGAAGCCGCCGCAACCGACGAAACGGAAAACGACCCAGTAGCCGGGGCAGTTGGGTAACTCTGATAAGTCATCGGGCAGGGAGTGGTGACGTTACACGACCCGTCATGCTTCCAAAGCGTGCCGGTTACTGTGTTCCATATGTCGCAGCCGCCGTTCAAGCCATAGGCAGGTTTCCAGACGGCAAGGAAGACTCCAACCGAGTTTGCAATGTTGTCATTTCCGTAAGACTCCATGAACACGGTGTCATCTTGCGAGGTCGTAAAGACGCTCGTCCAGTTATCCCCGCTCGGCGTCCATCCCGGATAGCCGTTATAAGGATTCTGGAGGCAGTTATAGTAATTGCCGGTCAAGGGCTGGCCAGAGGCGATGGCGGTGCAGTTCGTGTCACCCGAGTTGCCGTTGTAGCAGGATGTGATGAAGTCGAAGATCATTGTGCTCGACTTCGACCAGTTCGCCGCGTTGGCGAAGCCGCCCGTCATCGTATAAGTGTCTTGATCGAGTTGTTCGGCGTTCAGACCGGCGAGCGAGTAAGCGATGTTGTTCTGCGTGTGGCTGGCTTGGACGTTCTGCTCGCCGTAAGTGATCCCGCTGGCGGCGCATTGGCTGCCATTGAAGGCCAGGATAACCGTGCTGTTGCCGTAGTGTACGCTTACCCAAGAATCGTCGGAGGCAAAGATGTTCGGCTCTCCGTTGTCCCTCGTTCCCCAGAACGAAGCATATCCCAGCGTGGTCGCATCCGTGCAGCGAACGATGGGCATCCCGAAGTCCGAGGGCGTTTGCACCATGCCCGCGCCAACCAGGTTCCCGCACTGCTGGAACAGATACGGATTACTGGACGTGCAGTTAGTATTGTTCGCGGGAGTATTCGTCGTCCCCCAGACGGGAATCTGCGCTGGGAGTGGCACCGCGGTAGTGCTCATGTTGAAACAAGAGTAAGTCGGAGGTCCGCAGACCACTGCACCGTACGTGGCCGCCGATTGGTACAGTGTGGAACCCGAGTAAGCCGCTTGCCCGAAGGCAGGAAGGCAAAACAATACAATTGCCAACAAATTCTTCATCGCTCTTTGCTCCACAAGAAATCGCATGCCTCGCTAAACCAGGTGAGACTTTTGCGCAACGCAAGGACCGCGCTGACCCGTGCGCCCGAGGTCATTCCCGCCTTCGCTATAATGTTTGTTTGCTCTTCCCCCGCAAACTGCGCGGGTTTCATGGAAAGGGAACTATGCCGACTGACGTGGTCATGCCCCAGATGGGCGAATCAATTTTTGAAGGAACCATCACCAAGTGGCTGAAAAAGCCCGGTGACAGGGTCCAACGCGACGAACCCCTGTTCGAGATTTCCACCGACAAGGTCGACGCTGAAATCCCCGCGCCCGCCAGCGGAATCCTTCGGGAGATCAAGGTTTCCGAAGGCAACACGGTTCAGGTCAACACCGTCGTCGCTGTGATCGGCGAAGGCAATGGCGCTTCCGTGCCCGCGCCCGCCAAGGCCGCTGCGCCCGCCCCTGCCGCTCCGCCATCCGCCAAAAAAGAAGTTCCGGCTCCGTCAGTGCCCGCGCCCGCTGCCAGCGCTCCCGAGGATGAAGAAGATTCCGACGTCCGCTCTTCTCCGCTCGTCCGCAAGCTAGCTCGCGAGCACAATGTGGATCTCGCAAAAGTAAGTGGCACCGGAGCCGGCGGGCGAGTTACCAAACAGGACGTCCTCGATTCCGTCGAACGCCGCACCGCCCCTCCAGTCGCCGCCCCCGCGCCGCGCCAAGCCTCAACTTCCGCGCCGGCAGTCATTCCCGGCGAACTCGTGCCCATGTCCCAGATGCGCAAAATCATCGCGCAGCGCATGATTGAATCGCGCCGCACCAGCGCTCACGTCCACTGCATGTTCGAGGTGGACATGACTCGCATTGTTAATTTGCGAAACCAGCTCAAGAACGGTTTCGAGCAGCGTTACGGCGCGCGGCTTACCTTCATGCCGTTCTTCGTGCGCGCCGCCATCATCGCCCTGCAGCAATATCCCATCGTCAACAGCTCGCTCGAAGGCGACAGCGTCCGCTACCACAAGCACGTCAACGCCGGCATCGCCGTCGCGCTCGATTGGGGATTGATCGTTCCCGTTCTCAAGAACGCCGACGAACTCAACTTCCTCGGATTGCAGCGCGGCATCACCGACCTCGGTGAGCGCGCGCGTACCAAGAAGCTGACGCCCGCGGACGTCGAAGGTGCCACCTTCACTATCACCAATCCCGGCCAGTTTGGCGCTGTGTTCGGATTGCCCATCATCAATCAGCCGAACGCGGCTATCATGGGCGTCGGCGGTATCGCCAAACAGCCCATGGTCATCACCGATAAAGATGGATCGGATTCCATCGCCATCCGTTCCATCGTTCATCTCACGCTGGGTTACGACCATCGCATTATCGATGGCGCCCTGGCCGACCAGTTCATGGTCGTCGTGAAGAGGACTCTTGAAAACTGGAGTGAAGAAGTCGGCTAGCCACTGGAGCATTTCTCGATTTGCTGTAGAGGGAGCCTGGAACGGGTAGGGCACGGCTTTAGCCGTGCCACCAGGGCCTGCCATGGTTTCCGGCTTTAGCCGCTGAGGGTGCGCAGTCTACACCATTACGAGAAATGCTCTAGAAGCCGCCGGCGTCCAGGCGAACCACCTTTTCATAGTGGATAGTCAACATGCAGCTTCGTCGAATACCGCGAATACTTCGGCGGCACGCTGCCGTCATAGATCCTTAGAAAGTAGTCTTGCGCCCGCGCGTAACGCGTGAGCGTAAAGCTGCTGCTCGTGAAACGGCCCACCAGGTTGCCGTTGTAACCGGCTCCCCACCCCTCGTCTGAGTACCGCACTTCGATGCCGCCGCCCGCCACGGGAGTGAATCCCACGTCCACCGTCACCGTCGTCGAGCCCACCGCCGTAACCTCCGCTCCGGTGAGATCGGCAAGGTAAACATTTCCCACCGCGCTCACATCGATCGGCGTCAGTATCTCGGTCTGCTTCACCAGGGCCGTCACAAAAGCAAAATCCAAAGAAGGATCTCCCGCATCCACAAACCGCAGAGTATAGCGGCTGTTTTCGCCGGCAATGTCGGCGATCTCCACCTCCACTTCGCGCACGGTCGCCAGGAACGACGCCATCCGCGATGGAACATCGACCGCCAGCCCGTCTCCCGGAAAAATATCCGCCGCCCCGCCCGGCAGAAGCTGGCTCCACGCTTGGTATTCTCCGCTCCACCCCTGCCCGGCGTCGTCCAGCAAAGCCAGCGCCGCAATTTCGCAATCCGCATCGGTCCGCGGAACCGGAAGCCCAATCTCTCGTACACTCCCGCGCACTCCGTCGTCGCCGCCCCGCTGATGAGCCGCGATGCTCGCCGAGTTAGTCACTCGCGCCATCGCATGGCTCTGGCCGCGATAACTCACCTCGATCAACTCGTTCGCCGCCGGTATGTACTCTGCATAAAATTCCAGTTCTGATTCCGTCGATAACTGGCACTCGGCCCCATCCAGCAGCGATCCCATCAACACCGTCGCCGTGTTTTCTCCAGGCAACGTGCTGCGTACCAGTGCGTCGATTGGCAGCCATATAAAAGTGAACGCAAGCGAACACTGAATACTGCCGGCGTTGATAGGCGCGTAAGTACAGAACCCCGGCGCATTCGTAATGACGTCGTCGTACAGAACGGTCGCCGGTGCGATCTGCGTCGCCGGATTCGTCGGATCGATATCCTGCACGGCCAGCACGATTCGTACATCGCCGGCGACCGCGTCGCCGCCCCGCGGAGATCCGGCGGGGTACAGCGCAGAATGAAACACTTGCTGCATTCGGTACGTTTCTGTCGGATACAAACGCGTCGTGAATACGTAATGATGCCCCGGCGTTGTGGCAACCGCCGTCCCGGTGACGGAGCCTCCAACCAGCGCTTGAATGTTGCAGTTGCCGCCGGAGGGCGTTATGCGAAAACCCGCCAGACAGCCCGCAATCGAAACGTTCCCAGCATACAGCCCGCCAATCACCCCATCCGACGCCCCATTGAAGACAACGTCTCCGTGCTCGAGCACCGTGGCTCCGCCCAACTCGACTTTTTCAATGAACTCCAGGAGCGTTTGCCCATCGATCCCGGTTCCTCCCGCAATGTTCAACTGGCCGTTGCCGGCTGTAATCACACCCAGCGGATCGGTCACGGTCCAATGCGTCGGATCCAGTTCCGTATAGATCTCATCAAGGATTACGCGGTTATACAAAGCGACCTGACTGCTGCGCGTGAACGGCTTCTCTGACAGATAGAAGTACGTCGTGTACCCGTCGCCACAAAAGTAATCCTTCACATGCGCGCCCGGCCCCAGCGGCCCCAGAATCGTCAAGTCATTGACCAGTCGGTTCACGCTTTGCAGTTGCAGATCGCCCGGAGAAAACGTAGATGAAGTCTCCGCGAGCGCGTATGTATTAGCCCCGAGTGGCGCAAGGAATAACTTGCCGTTGTCGTCCCGGTAAGAGCACCGCGCCGAGAGCGCAATCTCCGCCGCCGATGCCGTCCACTTTTTCGCCGGATTGACGCTGTAATACGGAATCGTGTCCCCCGTTTCAACGCCGCTCACGTCAAACCACCCCGGCAACGCCTGCGCCGTCAACTGATCGAACGCGCTACCAACGCTCCGTTGCACAAATGGGGGATGCGGGGGAGGTGCTTTCTGATCCATCAACATCACGTCGCTAAGTGCGCCAATCTCGTACCGGTACACTAACCCGGAGTCTGCCCAGCCTAGATACTGATATGTCGGCGTTTCAACAATGTAACCCGTGAACAGATCATTCCCGTCGCTCAAGGTCAGCGTAACGCGGCCGCCGATAACCGGCACTGCCAAACTCTCCTCGCCGGCTATCAGGCCGAATTTCAATTCGGCGGGGCTGTTCAGTTTGCGCACCAGAGTCGGACTCTTACCCGCATCCACAAACGCCGTGTAGTCCTGCGGCCCGATCCCATCGAGATTATCAATCAGTAATTTCATGGCTTGTCGGCCGCCCCCGTACCCCTCTGCGCCCTCTGTGGTTGGAGGGGATTCACCGTTGCCGTATCCCGATCGTGTGGGGACGGGCGCCCCCGCCCGTCCAAGCCGAGCGCAGCTCGGCAGCCGCCGTAGTCACAGCGACGCTGGATTCGCTTTAGTAAACCGCCGCTCCACTCGCCGGGAAATAGCTCCGGTAACACAGCACCACGGCTCCGTCGTTGCTGTCCAGAGTTGGCAGCGCCACAAATGACGCCTGCAACGCCAGCTCTCCGATCGGCTTTTGAATCGTGACCAGACTCTCCCGTGCCCACTCCGATTTCACCGTGCACGGACTCAAAATCGGATAGAAGAAACACACGCGTCCACCCGACTCGTCTTCCGCCACGAACAACCCCGACCACTGCTGTAGAAACGATCCGCCCTCGCGGTCCACAAAAGCGATCACCTGCTGCACCGACGCCCCGGCCGCCGGCACTCCCCCCGGTAACGCCTGCGTTAGCAGCAACGACGTCGCCAGCACCTGCGCCACGCGGCCCACGTTGAACGTCACCCGCCGTACGTAGTTGGCATCCCGTAGCACGTCAGCCGGATTCTTCACATACGCAGCCGCAATGCCCGTGCCCACGTAGCCAACTTGCTGCGCGTAATCCACATCGCATGCCACCAGGTCGCCGCTCTCGAATCCCGCGATGGCGCCTGCTCCCAACACCAGTTCCGAAGCCGTCGAGCCTGCCAGCAATGGCACGGCCGTCAATGGAATTCCACCTGACCCCGCCGGCGAGGCGCTCGGATCCGTAGCCAGCACGTTCATGTGCTCCGCTCCGCCCGCCAGCGCCATCTGCAACTTTCCCCAGTCGCGGAACTCGAAATCGACTCGCGCTCCCAAAGCGTGCCGCGCTTGGCCCGACACCGCGCCCGCCGTCCCGCCGATCAAAGCCTCGATCTGCGATGTGCTCGTGCGCTGAAAATTCTCAATCCACCCCAAGTCGATCCAAGGCGCCGGTGGAGCATCCAACTCGAATCCGCTATTTTGCGATGGATCAAAAACGGCCGTCGGCCCGTTTACCCTGTCCATTGCTGCGAAATAAGCTCGCGTCTGCCGCGATATCGGCCGTAATCCCGCCCGCGTCATGATTCCACCTCGGGCAAAAAGAAATAGATCCTCAACTGCGCATACCGGTCAACCCGCGCTGCGCCCGCACTCCACTGCTGTTTCTGGATCGGCACGTCTCCCGGCGCGTTCCCCATCTCCGGCGCTGTCCAGAAAATCCCCGACCCCAAATCGGCGCTCGGAGTCTGGCTGTAATCGAGCATTTCCGTGTGTGGCGGATCGCAGATTCTGACTAACTCGTCATCCATTTCCGCCAGCACGCGCCCTCGGTCCACTCCCGTTCCGCCGCTGCCTTCGCTGCCATACCAGATGTGGCAATCCAGGCCCAGCATCGGACGCGTGCTTTCCGCAATCAGGATTTCGCCAAAGTCCACATAGAACGCTCCCGGCTGCGCTTCCCCAAACCGCGGTTCCATGTTTTCGCGGACCACGATCGCCGGCACCGTGACTCCGTCGATCACCATCGTTCGCGCCGGATTCAACGCTGTCAGCCGCTCCCGCAGCGTCATATAAAAACTGTCTTTCGCTGCCTGCATATTTCTCCTGTTAGTCGGTGCCAATTCTCCGCCCGCGCCATAGCTCGGCCTGATTCGAGAAATTGACTCGACTTATAACTGATACCTGAAAGCTGAGGGCTGATAGCCGACGGCTACTAAGACATCGCTGCCACCCGATACAGATACGCCACTCCCCCAAGCCGCTCGACGACGAATCCCTGGATGTGAAACATCTCTCCGCAGTAGACCAATCCCAGCGCCGTCTCGAACAACACTTCCGCCGAGGCCACGTTTCGCTGACTTACTTGCTCCGCCATCGCCGCATGTCCCGCCAGTAACTCGATTCGCCGCCGTGGACCGCTGTTCTCCGTGGTCAGCTCCACCACAACCACCGGCGCGATCGACACCTGCTCAACTCCCGGGTCCACCAGGCCTAACTCCGCCACGGCATCGGCTGGCATTCCCGCCGCTGCAAACAGCAGGGTCACCTCCGTTCCGCCTAGAGTTCGTAACATCGCATCCGCCGCCCGCGCTGCCGCTGCTCCAGATATCCCCGTCATGGTCATCCCACTCTCTGCGCCACAAAAGGCGCCAGCAGCTCTTGCACCGTTGCGTCCAGCAGTGAATTGGAGAAGTACCACAACTGCATTCCGTCGGGGACCGCGTTCTTCTTCACATTCAGCGCCGGCGTAGCCTGCGCGTTCTTCACTAATTGCGCGCATGCCACTTTGACCGGGTCGGGAAACGTTGCAAACCCAGCCGTATACACAATCTCTATCTCCGTGAACGCCCACCCCATCACATTCACCGGGAGCGTGACTTCGCCCGTCTCCGGAAATGCATCCAGGTCCGCCACGTTCAAGTCCACCCAGGTTCCCGGAATTCCAAACGCGAGAGCGATGTCCCACAGATCGGCCTCGTAATCTAACTCGCCCCGCCGCGGCGTCGCATACCGGCCACGCGCCGAAACGATCGGCGATGTTGCCGGCGCCACCGTGGATAGGGGCAGATATGTAAGCTGCACCGGTCTTTGTCCGTTCTCCGTGCGCAAGCGCTCTGTGTACTGATTGATCGCCAGCGTGATCCTTCGGCAATGCGCATCGATCATCGCCGACGCTGCCGTCACCCACGCCACGTTAGTCGTTGGTCCCAGTCCATATAACTCGTATTCCGATGGTTGCAAGTAATTCATGATGGGTTCTCAGTTCTTAGTTGCCGGGTGCCCCACTCATTCGCGTTGTTTGCGAATGAGTGGGATTCACCCCCAGCATTCGACTACCGGTCTACTAGCACTTCGTAGTGCGCATAGTTCGCGCCTTTCACCACCACGCCGCCAAATTTCACCACGACGCTTTGCGTCATGAGTGAGTTCGGCAGTCCCAGCGTAAATACCCGCGGATTCGGGTTCGTCAGCCAGTGGTACTCGATCAGGTCCTCGGTCACGATGTAAGCTGGCAACACGGCATTGCCAGTTCCCGGTGTCCCCGTATACGGAAGGGCCCACTCTGGGATCAGCGGCAACTCGCCGGCTTGCGTGCTCAGGGCCTTGACCGTCAGCCCACCCGTGATCTGCACCGTCGAGAGGACCACATTGAACTCCGCCTTCATCTCGCGGTCGATCAGGTCAAGCAGCACCGGATTCGCATAGATCGCCGTCGGCCGCACGTCGAACGACGAACTTGCAACCATCTCCGCAATCGTGCTCTTCAGTCCGTCCACGATGCTGGCCGTGGTTGCGATCGTAGTTGTGTTTCCACCCGCCTCGATCTGCCCGATGGCTCCGAAATACTGCGACGTCGTTGGCGTACTCAATGAAGTGTCGTTGCCGTTCCACAGCGCCACGTCATGCGTGCGCAAGACCCCGTCCACCGCATCGGCCAGGTCCTTGGCTTGCAGATACGCAAACTGGCTCTGTTGTGTCCCCACCTCCATGTCAAACAGGTTGTAGTTGATCTGCGAGACCAGCGCTTTCAGTGGAACCGTGCGCTCCAGCCGCGTCGGCGTTTGCAGCGTCGGCACAATGTTTCGCGGATCGACGAACGCCTGCGTCGCCGTGGGCGAAGCGATCGCCGTCTCCTCGAAAAATCGCGATGGCTGTCCCGTCGCCGGCACCTGCTTCATCCGTTGCCCAAACACGCCGCGCCGCCGCACAATGTCCGTGATCTCGGTCTGATACCGATTGATCTCGATCGCGCCCGGCCCCAGAAAATCCGCTGCTGCATGCAAATCCAGAAAATTCGCTTTCATGTCCTCTCCTCAATTTGAGTTTCATTGCCGTTCTAACCCGCATCTGTTTCAGCTTTCGTCGTGAGCGAAGCGCGGGGTCCGCCATTTGCTCGTTGTCTTCCGGCCCCCTCAGGAAAGCGTGCCAAGAATATTGTTGGTGAGGGTGAGCGCTGCGTCCGCCGAGTCGAGGTTAGCGGCGATGAGCTGCAGCGTCCGCTTTAGGCCGGCGCCGGCTCCCGCCGCAGTACTGGCCATGCCAGCGAGGTCGATGTTGTCGGTGGCGTGCGCTTTGGTGAGGCTGGCTGCGGTGAAGGTTGATCCAGCCAGAGTGTGAAGATCGGTGATGAGTTGTGTGCTGTTGGCCATGCTAATGCCTCCTGTTGGGAAGTGTTGTCCGGTTGTGCGCATCCAGCGCGAAAATGGTTTTGTCTCTGGGTGCCCCACTCATTCGCGTTTCTTGCGAATGAGTGGGTTTTAGTCGGCCAAGCAAAAAAGGACGCGAACTAACTCGCGCCCTTAACGACTAATACCCAATAATCAGCGGCTATCGACCAATCGCGACTTACTCGATCATCCCCGCCCGCGCCAACTCCGCTTTCACCGCGATCCGCTGTTCCACGCTGAGTGACGCAAGCGTCTTATTAAGCACCGCCGGATCCAGCCGTTCGCCTTCGATTTCGTTCTTTCCGATCAGCGCCGACACCACCGGTGACACCGTCTTACGGGCCATCCGCGATGCCTGTGCTTTCAGATCTGCATTCGACTTCTCCAGATCCACTACTCGCTGCTGTAAGTCGGTCCCAGGTCCAGCCGCTTCGCGCCGCTCGGTCGTTTGCGCAATGCTCTCCTCGACCGCCGCCACGATCCGGTCCACTTTCGCATTCAGCATTTCTTGCTGCGCGTCCAGTTTTCCCAATACGCGATCAAGCGTTTCCGTGGCCGTCGCCAGCCGCTCCGCTGCCGCCATCATCTGCTGCACCATCTCTTCGTTCATTTCTTCATCTCCCTTTTGTTTGTTTATCGTTCCAGCGATACCGATCAAGTCCCAACGACTAACGACTAGCGACTAACGACCTTTCTTATCCCAGTTCAATCCACGTCGAGCGATATGCCGCCTTATCCCGCCGCAACACCGCCGCTCCCGTAAAGGTCACCCGGTTCAGCACCCACACGCTCGCCGTGATGTCTTCCACCAGCGCATCCGTAATCTCATACGACATTCCAAGTCCCGCGCGCGAAGAGCGAACCTTCCTGTCCGCGTTCTCCGCTTCCACCGATCCCGATGCTCCCGTCCGCCCCGGCTTGCCGATCTCCGCCACGATCTCAGGAAAATCCCGGGCATACAGAAATCCGCCGACTTCAATGACGCGCCCCACAATTTCAGCTCGCGTGATCACCCCAATTTTCCGCCGCGCGTCGTGACGATCAAGCGCTGGCGAGTAATCGAGCCCCATTCCCATCAGCGACGGAATCGCCGCCTCCGCCGCCCGCCGAGTCAGCAGCACTCGATGCCCCCGCGCGCCCGCCGGCGACTTGTCCGATGCAACGTCGACGATCGTCAATACGCCCCGGAACCCCGCCCGGTTCGGATGCCCATGTACCGCCGGCATCGCAATCGCCATCGACTCCAGTGACAATCCCATTCCCATCCCCCTTGTCATCCTGAGCGGAGCATTGACTTCACGAAGTAAAGTCCATGCGGAGTCGAAGGACCCCTACGCTCTTCAGTGTTTTTTCGTAAGAGCTCTTAGTGGCGCAGACATCGCGCTCTCAGCTCCCTAACTACCGCTCACTGAGAACCTACCTCTGCAATCTGACCTCTAACCTCTGCCCTCAAATAATCTCGGCCAATCCCCTCGCCCGTCTCACTTCATTCACCGTCATCACCCCATTGCGCAGCAGGATCTCTTCAATCTGTGCCTGCTCCATTTCGTCTTGCGCATCGACGTCGGTGAATACAAACTCCAGGTCCGTCCACCCCAGCCTCTTAGCAATCGCATCCCGCGTCAGATACTCAGCCACCAGGCGCGCCGTAGGAACGATCGCCGACCGGAACCCCAAATCGCTCATCTCCCCGGCGGTAGACCGGTTCACGTCCTGCTCGAGTCCCAAAAACTGTGCCGGCAAATCGAACGCATTCGCGATGATCCGCACCAGAAATTCTTGCCACCCCAGCCGCAGATCTGCGTCCGTCCCGGCCGCGAACCGGAGCACTTCCGGCTTCGACTCCGCCGACATAATCGGCACCCGCCCCGTGCCTTCAATCTCGTCCTGCCACCACCGGATCAGCCGCTCATGATGCGCCGGAGTCAGACCCTGCAGCCACAGCGCGTACTGCACCACCGAGTTCGAAGCCAGCCGCCCCGCATACCGGTACGCGCCCAGGAACGCATTGATCGTTTCGAACGCTACCTCCAGCCGCCCCAGCCCAAATGGCGTGTGCGTCCGCGGATTCAGCCGGATGTAACTCAGTTCGTTATCGTTCAGTACGATCTGTCCGTCCGCGCCATTCAACCCCGTCACCTGCGCATACCGCGGCGAGTCGGGACGCCCATCCCAATCCGTCATGATCCGTATCGTCGCCCCGTCCACCGGCCACATCACCAGAGGCGACTTGTCGGTGGAATCCAGAGACCATCCCTCCACCAGGTCGAGTTCGATCGCCCCAAATCCCCCAACGATCACATCCTCCAGTACCTGCTCCGCCAGCGAGCGGAACGAATCGTCTGGATTGGGCGCCTCGAAATTTTCGGTCAGCACCTGGATCCGCTGCGCGCCATCCGGAAGCTGCTCCAGCACCCGCCCACGCCGCGGCTGGATGCGCCATCGCATCCCCACAATCCGATCCTTAATGACGTTGATCGCCCGTCGAGCTACCGGCGTCTCCGCAAACCGCCGCAGATTCGCGGGCGTCGGCTTCGGCATCAGAGTGTGTGGCGCGGATATTCCTGCCCGTGCAAAACCAGGCGAGGAGAACGGAGCCAGGTTCGACCCCGCTCCCGCCGTCCGCCGTCCCTCGCGCCCGGCAAACAAATTCGTGGATAGCAACTCCCGCAAAGACAAAGACACTTCTCCCACCCGGCGCCTGGCGCCGCGCACCCTCTCTCGAATGTTCATGATCTCCTCGTCGCGTGCTTCAACCCCTTGTTATCCTGAGCGAGGATTGCTGCTTACGAATTAAGCGGCAACCGCAGTCGAAGGACCCCTACGTCTCTCATTCTGCCTCGACAGCACCAAGGCATTCTCTCCTCCAAAACAAAACGGCACAGCTTTTCGCCGTGCCGTCCATAACACAATAACCTTTATAAAATTGTCATCCTGAGCGAAGCGAAGGACCTGCCTTCCTGACGGCTGATGGCTGACGGCTAAACTACGCCCGCAGCTCCCGCCGCACCTCGCCCGCAATCTCCGCCATCTCCCCGACCGTCCTCACCCTCACCGAACTCTGCTCCAGCATCCCAATCGCAAACCGCGTCCTCTCCTCCAACAACGCGATTCCCTCGTCCACCACCGCAGTTAATGAAGCCTGCAGTTGCTCCTGCCGCATCCCCGCCTCGACTCGCGAATAACGATAAGCCAGCGCCAGTGCCTGGTCCACATTCGCCGCCACCAGCGGAACCCCCATCAAGCCCGGTTTTGGCTTGAGGGGGTGGAGCGATACCGCGTGGAACATCTTCACCGCGCTTCCCACCCGGTATCCAAAATCGATCCGGAGTGGATCGCCCGGCCCCGTGTACTGAACCACATCCAAGTCTCGCTGCATCAATTCCAGTACGCCGGCGTTAGTGAAGGCCTCTTTCATAATGTTCACAATTGCCGCCCGCCCCGTGCGCTGCTGAACCCGCTCCCCGCGCTCCATCGGAACCAGGTACATGGAAGTCAGCACTTCCATCTCTTTCGCGGGATCCTCTGTGAGCACGGCTTTCGTTGGCGCCACATCGATCATGGTCCCGAATCTCTCGTTCACCAATTGCATCAGATCGTCACGCCGCCGCAAGCTCCCCAACTTTCTGCGGATCTCGCTCTCCACCATCCCGAACCATTCCAACTCCACATCCGGAGCCACGCACTGCAGCATCTTCCAGTCGCGAGTAAGCCGAACCTCGGCAAACCCTCCATCGCTCTCCAGCAGCAACACCCCGACCGTAACGAAGTCGTCCCGCAACGCGTGCGGCAAAAATCGCAGCAGGTAAAGTTCGAGTTGTCTCTTATTAGCCATCGGCTTTCAGCCATCAGCCATCGGTTCCGGTCCTGCGTTGGTCGAGGTATTGAATGAAGCCGCTTAACATTTTCTTAGTTTCGACCACTTGTTCCGATAGACGCTGGCAGATCTCGGGAGCGAGGTAACCCAGATCGCCCGACAATAAGAAGTGATACTCCAATTCACTAGCCGAGCCCAGTGCAATCTGTAAGAACTGTGCAAAGTCAGGCCGCGAGTTCTTCCCGGCTCCCTCCGCAATGTTAGCCCCCATCGACACCGCTGCTCGCCGAATCTGGCTAGTCAGCCCGTACATCTCCTCTCTAGGAAACAACTGAGTCGCCCGATAAACCTCCAGCGTCAACAAGTGCGCCTTATGCCAAACCTTAAGCTCGCGAAAATCGCGCATAGTGTTTTCCTCAAAGCCTTACCTGATGGCTGAAAGCTGACGGCTGACGGCTAGTTCTCCATCCATTCCGGAAACGGCCGCCGCGGCGATCCTCGAAACGCCAGAATCAACTCCCGCACAGCCGTCTTCCTCTCGATCAGCCGCTGCACCAGCGCCTCCAGTTCGTCCCACGATCCGCCATACCAAGCCGGAGGAATCTCTCCCGCCACTCGCCAGATCGCGTCCTCATCCAGCTTTTCGATCCGCGACAACCAGGGTTCGAACGACTCCCATCCATTCACTCGCGCGTAAACTTCATTCCGCGGATACACCCCGCGCAAAGGAAAATCCGGAAACGTCCACTCTCCCGCGTTAAAGCAATATCCCTGATCGATAAACGACGCCGAATATTTTTTTTCCCGCAGCTTCCGCCAGAACGCCGCCTGCCGCCCGTCGGCATTGCAAGTCCATTTATCCAGCGCCAAAATGCCCGCAAACGTATCCAAATTACGCACCCGCTCCAGCATCTCCGGAGGCAGGTAATCCAGCACCTGCCCTTCCACCGGACTCACCACATAGCGCGACCCGAATTGCAGTCCCGCCTCTACCTGAATCTCGTGGCTTCCCAACACAATCGTCAGTTCCGCCGTATGTTCCACCAGCCACGGCGGAACCTCCACCACTTCCGCCGCTGGTACCGGCAGTCCCACTCGCTCCGCCAGCCGCGTCGCCAGAAACTCATTCGCCAGCACCCGCTCATGTTGAGGATTATTCCGAAACTTCACCACGTAGTAATGCCCGTCGTCGCAGCGCATCAAGTGGCCCTGCGCTCCGCCCCGCATCCTCTTCACGTGTTGGACAGCGACAGTAGGCATAAATCCCGGCAGGTTTCCCCTGTGCTCCTCCGTGTCCTCCTGTGGTTCAAGCTCTTGACTTTGGTCACTACCCCACGGACGACTTCCGCCGAACATTGCGGTAGCACCGCCATACGCACTCTACCGTCTGCCCGATACGCCTGCCTGTGACCGCCGCCACACCGGAAATGTTCGTTTTTCCGTCAGGCTGTCTCATCTCGATGTCGCTTTCCCCCGTCCCGCCTCCGCTTTCCGCACCGCCCAGGCAATCCCTAGCGCCATCACGCAATCGTCATGTGTGCCCGTAGTCGCCCTTGAATTCCCATCCGCATCCCTGAGGAATGTCCGGCATTCGCTCAGCAGTCGCTGACTCCTGAACCGTCCCGGCTTCTCCATCAGCGCCGCCGACAGATTTTCAATCATCCTGGGACGGCTCACCGCCGAGGTCCACCATCCTGCTTTCTCCTCCTGTGCGAACACCCGCGGATACTTCAGCGTCTCCAGCCACGCCAGTACCCCACTTCCGTGATTGTTCCTTTCCACCGCCAGCAGCGCCGTGTTGTATTCCTTGCCCAACGCCGCCAGTTTCCGCGCAAACGCCCTCACAGGCCAATGTCCATGCAACTCCGCACACTGCGTTCCCAACTCCCGATCGATTACTTCCGCGCATGAGTAGTCGCCCTCGATCCCGCCTCCCGCCGGATCGGCCCCGATGACATACTCCCGTCCCGCCTGCGCCGGCAACCAGATCGTCAGCTTCTGATTGTCGCGTACCTCCAGCGGCTCGCCCGACTCCGACAACGCCTGCTCCACCGACGCCAGGTCGAACACGCATTCCCCCGACGCCCGAAAACACGCCACTGGGTTCTCCGCAAATTCCTGCACCGCCCGTCCCCGCAGTGAGGCCCATTGTTTCCGCCGCCATGCGATCTGTCCCATGGTCAGCCCGTGAAGCGCCGTCAGTGCCGCTTCTTCTTCCGTGAGCGGCGGAAAATTCGCGCCCGGTTCAATGGTGTAGCCCGCTTCATACCACCAGGGAAAGAAGTGACGCGTATATCCCGTATCCTCCGCCCGCTGCCACTCTTCGTAGAAAAGTCCACCCGCCCCGTTCGGCGTCGACTCCAGCACAATCTCCCCTCCCGGCACCACCGCCGCCCGCAATGACACCAGCGCCTCGTCGCCTTTTCGCCCCCAGCGCGCAACCTCCGAGCAATGCAGATTCTGGATCGTCCGCCCGCGTCCCGCATTCTCTTCCGCCGAAGCCAGACAGTACTCGCTGTCCAACTCCGGGAACACCAGCTGCCGCACATTGCGGTTCGAAGTTCGCAGAGTCCCTTCCCGCGCGTCATCCGGCAAGTTATCCCAGAACCGCCGCACGATCCGAAAAATGTCCTCCGCCGATTGCCTGTCCTGCGTCACTTGCATGGTCATCGTGCCCCGGTGCGTAATCGTCTGCACAAAAAATCTCGCCGCGATGTAAGTCGTAATGCCGACCTGGCGCGCCTTCAGCACGACATTCTGATTCGACCACCGATCGGAATACTCGCGCTGCGCCCGGTTCAATCTGAAGAAGGTCTGGTTTGAGCACTTCGTCCGGATCTTCAGCAACCTCTCGATGAAATCATCCCGCTCCGTCGGCGCCCATATTTCCCCCTGCTCTATTTCTTCCAGGACCGCTGGTTGCACTTTCGCGCGGTCATCCAGATGTCGCCCTAGCCACTCCAAATTTGCGGGCCCGAAGTCAAATGTCAAAACTTCATCCCCCACTCCGCCTTCAGCAGAATTGGGGAACCGCCAACAAGAGCTGAGCGCTGACGGCTGAAGGCTGACGGTTGCTTCTCAATGCATGGCGCTGAAATTCTCCGGCACATACGCGTACGCCCCTATCTCCCACCCCGATCCAAACGAGTTCTGATTAATTCCCAGCAGATCGTATTGATACTCCGCGCCTAAGTTCACACCCGCATCCCTGACCGGCGAGTTCACCGTAGGCCGGAAGTCCGCCTCCGTCCCACTCGATGGGCAAACGTAATAGCTGCCGGACACATACCCCGGCGGCTCAACATCGTTCTTCGCGCACGACAACAGCATGTTCACCATCTGTGTGTTCGACTCCAAAGTCGCGCCCCCCTGCACCAGTGCGTCCATGAAGTTCGCAACTTCATCAGGCCGCAACTCATTCACATGCCAGAAGTACCCGATCGGCCTTCCCCACAATGCGTTCTTAAACACGTCTTGACTAACCTGGTTGCGCATCTGCTGATAACTCAGGTTCTGGTAGTTAGGCACCACCCCCTGGCTTAAAATGTTGAACGCGTCATACCCCTTCGCCAGCGTCGAATCCGCGCCGCCCAATACCCATGTGGAGGTCAGCGATCCGGTACCCCGCACGCCCTTAAATCCAAGCCCGTTCGCGACGTTCTCCGTCAGCGCGTCGCCGTACGTGCCCGGCATGACGTAGATCAGGTTGCTCAGGTTCAGCCCGGAAAGCCCCGACAGGTTTTGGTTAAACCAAGTCAACGCCCAGGTCATCTCGTCGGTTTCGAGGTTGGTTTCGTCAAAGAGCACGCAGCCCGGCGTCGAGGGAGTTGCCGTGCAACTCGAAGCTACAGGCAAGGTACTGGGCAGCGTCATCGGACCCGGAATGCCGGGACTCGAAAACGTGTTTGCCAGCGACCAGCCGTGCGCGCGCCCTTTTGCGAACTCATTGCTGTATGCGGTCGCGCCCACGGCATAGCAACTCGGCTGTCCCTGCAGCGTCGAGATGATATTGGAGAGCGCGTCGATTTGCCCCGCCTCCGCCGTCCCCCCCGGCGGCACGGGAGTCAGATCCCATGAGTGATAGCAAGTCGCGTCGTAGGGCGATGTCGTAAGCGTAAGATTTCCGCCCCCGCCGCTGTGCGTGATGCTCATGGTGTAAGTGCCCGGACCCACATAGGCCAACAGAAAAGCATCACACGGAATAGGTCCGTTGACGTCGTCGCATGGTGTCGTCGAAGGCGGATTCCAATATTGGTGCGAGACCGAGTGCGTGTTGATGTCCCATCCCGCATTGATCCAGCCCTGCACTTCACCGATGATCGACTGCGAGTAACTCCCGTTAGTAACCACCGCAATCGAGAGTGGTATCGCTTTCGCGCTCATAATGGGTAGCAATGAGTTGACATAGGTATCGCTGTACTGCACCAGTCCGGGATCGTCGTAAGTCACCGTCGTATAGGCCGGCCACCGCTGCCATCTGCGGATCCACGGCGGCGTTTCGGCAGCGATGTTGTGCGTCCCTGCCGTCGGTCCTGGCGTTCCCGCAACATCAACGGCGATCGCCGTCGCTATGTAGTTTCCATACAAATGGCAGTAGTCGTAGCTAACTGCTCCCTGCACGTTGTCCATGATCCCGTATGTGCGATTCCCGTATGCCCGGCAGTTCTTGATCTCAAATGCGCACCCGCCACTCGTGCATCCATCGAAGTGGTAACCCACATAGTTCATATTTGCGTCGGTGTTATAAAGATGGATGTCCACCGGCGTTCCTGTCGGTTGCACATAGAATCCCAATGGCGCCGTGCTGTTTTCCACTTCGCTGTTCGCGGCCATGTTCGCCAGCCAAATATGATCGCTCGCGCCCTGTACCTGCACTCCGTAGCCGTCGAACCAGTCGATTTGCAGATGCTGAATTTCCAGCCACGATACGCTGTTCAGATTCAGCAGCGTCTCGCCGCTGAGCACAATCGGCGCAACTGTGTAGGCATACGCCAAATTCCCCGAGGGATTGCCCTCGGCGCTGTACACATACAAAATGTAATTCGTCGCGTCGTACCAGAAGTCCCGGTCCTGACTAAGTGCCGCCTGGCTCCCCTGCGCTGTCCCCCATGTCGTTCCGAACCGCACATACTCCAACTGTGTTGGCGGCTGCGTCAGGCAGTAGAAACCTCGAATCCCGCACTGCACGACACCTCCCACCCCGCTCGTGGCCGAATAGAGTGTTGCCGACCAGACGTTTGTGTTTGGAACCTGCGTCCACCATTTCGCCGCGATCGGCATATAGCCAGTCAAGTGCGGCGGTTGGCCATTGCCATAGCTGTCGATCTTGATAAGCGCGCCGCCCGTAGCCGGACTCGTCCCACTCGATGGCGGAGTCAGAGTCTCATTCCAGGTACAGTCCCGAAGCAGGCTGATCGTGTCACCCGCCTGAAAGCTTGAGATCCCAACTTTCAACAGAGTGCGCCATGCCTGCTGTGGACTAGTCCCAGGATTTCCATTCGACCCGTAATTGCAATCGACGTAGTAGTTCGAGGCACACGCCAGCGGGGCTCCCAGGCACAGAAGCAACAATACTTTTCTAATCATGGTTTTCTTGATTCCGTGGTTCGGCAAGAAGCCGTCTTATAAGTCGTTTTGCAAAGGGCACGGCTTCACAGCCTGCGGAAAAACTCGACTTTGTACTTGATTTTGGGGTGGCGCACCGGTTCACCGCTGCGATAAGAGTATTGTTTTGAATCCGGCTTTAGCTGCCGAGGGCGCGCTTTCTCCCCTTGAACTAGTGTAGTGCGTCAAACAGATCGACATTTATGATTCGCTGACTTCCCCCGTGATTCCCTGTGTCCCCCGTGGTTAAAGCCTTTGACTTCCTCGTCAAACACTACACTTCGTATCGGATCGAGACGAAACAAACCACCGCTATCTTCAACGCACGACACTAATTTGTCCACAGCCTCTTCGGCCGTGCTGCTAGCCGGAGAATGGTGACATTTCCGTCGCTCCCCTTCTCCGCTCCGCCACAAGCACGGCACTTACTCGAGTATCACCGAGAGCACGTTGGCGCTGAAGCTCTCATATCCCGAACCGGGAGCAATGATCGAAGAAGCCAACGTTCCCCCGGAAGCGACCGAAGAAGCGGCGGTATTTGAATAATAGGTGGTCGTCGTGCCGCCACTGGTATAGAACGTCGCACAGGACGACGTGCAGCCGCTGCTCAAAGCCAGGTAGTACTTGCCCGGCGCCAGTGTCGTGGCTCCCTGTGACCAGCCCTGCCTGTAGACGGTGGAAGCGGTTGGCGCGAAAGCTGTGCCTGCCGCCTGGTACGACAACACTAACGTGCCGCTGGAGTTGTAAACGCCAATTTCATAGGTGTTTGCGGTATTGTCTGCGGTCGTCCCGACTTTGTAAGCCACCTTTGAAGTTGTAACCGCGAATGGGACCGTGAACTGCCAGATGGCCGCCGTGCTGCCAGATGTAGGAAACACCGGCTGATTGGTCGTGCTATATCCGGCAAAGGGGACTAACTGAGTTGCGCCGGAGACTATGCTCGACGCCACAAAGCCGTCCGTCGCCAGCTTCGCACTGTTATCGCCAGCGGTCTGCGTCGTTGCCGTCGTCCCATTCGGAAGCGTCGGCGTTCCGTTAAGGTTCGCCGCCGTCCCGCTAGTGTTAGCCGCATTGTTCGGAATATCACCACTTACTAGCGACGGTAACTGTGCATGCGGAAGCGTTCCCGTAGTCAAGTCTGACGCCGATACAGTTACATTAGACGAAAGTCCGTGCCCGTTAACAGTAGTGCCGGTAGGAACGTAACCCGGCACCGTAGGAGTACCCGTGAAGACCGGTGATGCAGTGAGTGCCAGCGTAGCTCCGCTTCCTGATGTCCCGTAGGACGTTCCCCACGCAGATCCCGTCGAGTTAGAAATTCCTGCGCCCGGATAAACCATTCCTCCGCCAGACGCCGGCATGCATGACGCCCCGCTCGATAACTGGCACCTGAACGTGCTATCCGACCCCACTCCCAGAGAGAAAGCCATCCCGCTTGGCACCGTGACCGTCGTTCCCGTCCACTCCTGTCCCGACCACTGCGTTGGCCCGCTGCCCGTCTGGTTAATAGTCCCCGCTACGTTCAGATTCCCGCTGAGCGTCACATTGCTGGAAAATGTCTTCGCCCCCGTGATGGTCTCCGCGCCCGCCAGGTGAACGACGGCAGCGTCCACCGCCGCCCCGGTAACCTGACTCACCGAGTAGTCTCCGCTCACTGCCGTCACGGTCCCCGACCGTCCAAACACCGAGTTAACCGCACCGCCTGTGCCGCTCCCGCTAGGAGGCGCAAGACTAACTCGCAAACCGCCACCTTCAATCCGTCCAATCGCCTGCACCCCAGTCGGGCGAGTCGTTGATCCACTATCGTGGCACTTCCCAGCCTGCGTCGTGCTGGCGACCACATAGTCTCCCGCAATTGGACTGGCAGCATCGAAGTTACATGCCGCGAACCCAGCCCATGTGATCACGGCCTTGTTAGACGTGCCGGCCCCTCCGCTGACCACGCCAACCACGCCATCCGTGCTCGAAGTCGCCGCCGTCTGCACCCCCGTGGCACTGCTGTTGTAAATTGCGAGCTGGTTTAGCGTCGTACCGTTCGTGGCGTCGTTGAGGAACTCAAAATCCTGGCGGCCTGAGTTATGCATATTGAATGAGGTCTTCGCGAATACGCTCTGGAGAGCATTCCCCGTGTCACTGCCAAGATTGAATTGATTGTCAGTCCACGGTTTCAAATTACCTGTTGAGTCCACCACCCATTTCAGGCCGCTCCCAATCCAAAACCCCAATCCTAGCGCCGATGACGACATCGCGTTCTCGCTCTTTACCACGGCATAGTTATCCGTCGC
>Ga0326727_10006142_pt1 | contig 33277 bp, 20 predicted proteins | sample MB2enrmetagenome_FD_207643 | JGI IMG/M metagenome (GOLD analysis project Ga0326727, IMG submission 207643) | Lab enriched peat soil microbial communities from McLean, Ithaca, NY, United States - MB29MY | ecosystem: Environmental > Terrestrial > Soil > Wetlands > Peat | place: USA: New York...
TCCTCAGCGCCGCGGCGAGACTTAGAATCAGGTATCCCATTTCATCCCAGACCGTTAAGCCATGAGTCTCCAGCGCGTTTTTGTGCTCTAGCCTCGTGATGCTTTGTGGGAGCCCGGTCGCGGGATTACCCGCCGCAACGGCGGATATGTCGAGCACCTTCAGTCTCTCCGGTGTGTCGGCGACCAGGCATTCCTCCGGTCCCAAGCCGACTTGGGGCACGCAAGTGAGGTGATTCAGTTTGAACATGAACTGTTTGGGAGCCAAGCGGGTATCCAGGACTAAGCGGAAGTCGGGATAGACAACACCCAGTTCCGGAAACAGTCCTTCTCGCAGGAATGCAAGCAAGCCGACGCGATTGTCGGCATCGATGGTCGTCAACTGCCGCAGGTATTCTTCTGGTAAATGAATCTCGACCGTATTGGGGTACAGCACATCAATCAAGTCTTCGCAGGCATCGGACCACGATCTTTCAATACTCTGGGCTAATCGATTGGCCACTGCCTGTGTGTCGGCAATCGAGATTCTCAGGTCGAGCACCCGGCTCAGGATCGGAAGCAGCCACTCCTGATCGGGAGGCCACTTTCCGGGTTTGACCGACGGAGCCGGCAGCGCGGCCAGGTATGCCTGCAGCTGAGGCCGTTTCAGCAGAACGGAGGGTTGAGTCTTGACGATCGCCACGCTTATTTCGCGGAAGAAGGCTGCCACCATTTGGTGATCCGATTCAGATGCTCCAGGCTCAGAGATTCTAAGTAGCCAAGCCAGGACTTCGGAGGGAGATACGTCTGCCCTGAAGACGCTGCCGTTCAACCAGCAATAAACCGACCGCAGAGTCTCATCGGAGTAGCGCAGAACTTGGTCCTCCACTGCGATTCTCAGGAAGCGGCCGTCGGGCAGCGGGCGTTGGAGAGCGGTGATCGCGACCGCCGGTGCGCCCGGAATCCCCAGCGTTTCCATGAGTTCGTGCAATGCTTGCCCCAGCGCCTGCTGCACGGATTCATGCAGCGGATCCCCGAGCGTGACCACCGTCTGCAAAAGCGAATCAACCTGCAACTCCAACGAAAACGTCAAAGGTGGTACTTCTTTGCCGGTCCGATCAGGCTCCATGGGTTTTCAACCTTTCTTTCAATCTCGCTTTCTTCGCCGCTTCCAGGAGGCTGCGGGAAAGCTGTTCCCGAGCAGAAAGCGCGACCTCAGCGGCTAAAGCCGGATTCAAAACAATGCTCTTACCGCAGCGGTAAACCGCTGCGCCACCCAAAATCAAGTGCAAAATCGAGCTTTTCCGCAGCCTTCTAGGCCGCCGAGGACACGGCTTCGTTTTGCGCAAGAAGTTCTTCCCTCGATAGCAGCATTAACCACGGAAACCGCGGCTCGACCAGTCTTCGCACATACGGTCTGCTCTCTGGGCTGTCCACCACCAACGCGGCTTTCGTTTCACCCGATGGCAGCAGACCTGCGAGCATCACCAGGAAATGATGGGTCTGCTCCGCCGACGGGGCGAAAGAGTTTCCCACGCGGCTGGGTTTAAGCCATGATTCCGGCGCTTGTTTCCACTCCGCGGGAAGTTCATAGCGCCGCGTTCCAGAATCATTTCCGGGAAGTTGCTCCTTCAACTGGAGACGAACGGCACGAACGGCAGCCTCCAGGTTCTCCAGCCCGGAAGCTTGCGCGGAAGCCAGGATTTCCCGCCATGCCGTGATTGGGACTTGCTCTCTCACCAGTGCGCGCAGCAAGCGGGCGAAGCGCACATGGGCCTGTTCATCGGGAAGAACCTTCAGGATAAGAGCATAATCCGGCTCACTCTTTGCCCAGCCTTCCAGCAGGTTCTCCACTTCCTGGACGCCCAGATAATCCGCGAGGTTTTGGCGCAGCACTGCCTCGAGGTGATGGATGATGAAAACCAGCGGCTCTTCCCACAATTCGAGGCCATGGCTTTGTATGGCATCCCAGTGTTCCTGCGGCACCCAGGAACCGCGCTCACCTGTAAGCGGATTCTCAGCGCTCTTCAAAGCCGTGTTTGGAATGCCCAGCGCTTGAAGAACACCTGGAGCGGCCGGGCAATAGCGCATTTGGAGATTAGTGTTCCCCCCGGCCACCGGTTGCTCATACAGCAGGAGAGCATAGCCGTCGCCCGACATCACATTGTTGCCGCGCACCCGCACTCCCGGGAGCCGGACCCCCATTTGATTTTCAAGACGCTCGCGCATCTGAGGAATATACGTCTTCAGCAAGGGCCAATTCTCACTCGTGTCGGCAGGGACCAGTCCCGCCCCGATCTCCATCACGATGGGAGTGACCATTGGGACTAGCAATTCGGGGCTGGAGCGAACTGGACGCTCCAACCAGTCGACCACAAAAGCCGCCAGCGATTTCCTGGCCGCCATCAGATCGCTCTTTAGCACCTCATCCTGGTTCACCGCGCCGGCCAAGGCATTCCATTCATCTTCAAGCGCCCAATATTGTTTTGGATCATTGAGCAATTGACGGCAAATTTGTCCCAAGACTTGGCCGGGACTGTCTGAACCCAGTTGCCGACGAATCTGAAGCGTTTTGCTGAACTCGGAGCGGGCGTGGTCGAGATCTGAGTTGAGAAAAAAGGCGAGCCCAAGGCTGCCGCGCAAGCTCGCTTGCCGCGCCATCCCTTCCGATGCGATATCGGACAAAATGTCCAACCCATTCCGGTACTGTTGGATCGCGCCAGCGAGATCACTGGATTTCAACAGCCGGTCTCCTTCCGCTTCAAATCCCGCTGCCACCTGTAGTATGCCGATGACAACCTCAGGAATCTTTTCGCGGTACTTCAACAACATGCGATAGGCGGCTGCGGCGTCGGCATAGCGCTCAGCTTTGGTATGCAAACGGCCCAGTGCCGCATAGACACTTATCCAAGGCCAGCCCTCCGGCTCATTCTTGCCGGCCAGTTTGTCCAGGATTTCCTTGAGCTCATTTTCAGGAGGACGCACGGATTTGAGCTCGACCTGGCGCGCCTCGAGCTGTTGCCGAATTCGCTCCAGGACTTCGCGGGTTTGCTCCTTATGGGGCCAGCCTTCGGAAGACGCGCTCAAGCCCGGCAGATCCTCGCGGAGCGTATCGTCCAATTCCCGGGCGTTCTTTGCCAGGGCTACGCTCCGTGCGAGATGCCGTTCCCCGTCCGGGAGTTTGTTCTGCGACAGGTAGCAGGCACCCAAGTACCAGTTCGCCGCAAGATCGTCGTTGATTCCGGGGTAGTCGCTGAAGATCTTGATGGCTCGCTCGATATCGCCCAGATAGTAAGCCGCCGTTCCAAAGGTACTTTGGTTCTCGAAGGCTTTTGCGTCGTAGCGACTCCAGATTGTTTTATAGTCCTGTTCCGCATGTTCCTTCTCGCCCAGCATCCGGAAACAGCGCGCGCGCAGATCGAGATCCCAGAGATTTTCAGGTTCAGCCTGGACCACCTGGCGAATCAGTTCCAGTGCCTCCTTGTACTGACGCTTCTCCGAGAGAATGTATGCCTTCACCCCGTCTGCCCAAACGTTCGCGGCTGCCGCTCGGCGCTTATCGACCAGCTCTTCCGCAGCATCAAATTCCCCCACGTTGGCAAGGATAGCGGCCCGTTCGTCCAGGACCGCAAGACTGTCGGGAACCAGCTCCAATCCTCTTGCCGTGGCCTGCAAAGCATTGGCCTCGTTCATCAGGAACCGGTGATCGCGGCCCAGCGCGGCCCAGGCATCCGCGTCCGGTTCGTACAGCAGAAGCGCCCGCTCGAGAAACGCGGCGCCTTCCCACCACCACGTCCGTTGCTGTTGCGGATCGGTTGCCGCCAAGCTAGCCAGCTGCTCGCTGATCAATGCCCGGACCATATAAGCCCATGAATTACGCTGGTCCGGAAGTCCCAAGTCCGTGCCTTTGTCCCAGATTCGAGCGCTCTCTTTGGCGGCTGCCTTTCTCTCTTCCGGACGAAGCGTCGTCTGGTAGCTGAGCATTCTCAGGGCATCGGCACAGTACCAGTAAGTGGCCTGGCCCTTCGGGTCCAGCTCAATCGAGCGGCGCAGTTGCTCGACGGCGGTCTCATAGTCATTTCGCCACAAGAAGCGGCGTCCGGCCTCGTACAGAAACGTGGCCGCCTGGTCTTTCTGTCCCGACTGCTCGAGCAATTCGCCTTTCAGTTGTTGGGCGGGAGCTTCTCGATAGTCAGCTTCCGCGCCCAGGCCGATCGCCAAGGCCTGATCGACCATCTTCAGGGCCTCGTCGGGATGGTCGACCGCACGATACAGCTCCGCCACGAAATACAACGCCTTGCCGTCGGATTTTCTCGCCGCCAGCGCAAGCGGCAGAGTCTTCGGGGAGACGGCATCGGCGCCGGCGCGTTTTGCGTAGCGAGTCAGCAACTGCCGGCCTTGGCGCACTTCGATCTGACCTTCGAGGAGCGCCTGGGCCTTGTACAGCAGGAGATCCGGCCGCTGCGGATCGTTTTGCAGCGCCTCATCAATGACCTGCAGTGCGTCCGGACAGCGGCCCAGCGCGATGAGCGCCTGCGTCCGCAAAATTCGCGCTTCGACAGAAGCTGGCGCTCGCCGTTGCGCAGCCTCGGCTGCCTCCAGGGCCTTGTCGGGTTGCGCCAGCGCGAGATAACACTGGCTGCGGCTCAGCAGGAGTTCGTCGGCGAACCGGTCTCCTTTGGCCAGGCTTTCCGCGATCCGATCCAGGGCGGGCTGGTATTCGCCGGCCTCCACCAGCACCTGCGCTAGCTTCGCGTCAATCGCCATCAGCCGCTCTTTATGGTCTCCCTTCCCGGCCATCTCATGCGCGCGGGTCAGGAACTCCAAAGCTTCCTGGACATTGTGGATGCGCCAGTGAGTTTCCCCGAGGCCCTCCAGTAGCCGCGGATCGTCGCCACTAATCGCAAGAGCCTCGCCAAACAATTTCGCGGCACCCGCGTAGTCGCTTCGATACAAACTCACACGGCCCAGGAATCTCGCCAGGTCCGCTCGCAGGCCCGCAGTAAGATCTTCGGTCCTGATCTGGGTTTTCCACTGGCTGTCGAGCCACTCGCCTTCGGCCACGGCAAGCTCCGGCGTCAGGATTTTGTGGACGGACGGGAGAATTTCTGCCATGCGCCGCGGCGCCACTGCGATGGCTTCCAGATAACTCCTGAAAGCACGATCGGGCTGGTTGTCCTGCTCGCAGGCCACGGCCAAATTGAAAAGCACGACGTCACGATCGGGGCTTGCGCCTTCTTCCTTCAGCGCCTGTTCGAACGCCTGCACGGCATCGGCGTAACGGTTGTGCGCCAAGAGGGCCAGGCCCAGTTCAAAGTAGAGTTCGCGGAGAGGCCGGAGACTCTCGAGATTCGCGGAGTTCGATACGCTGGCTGCAATACTCATGGTGTCGGTCCTATGCTGCTCCCACTACTGTTGCCCCCACTCCCAACCTTGGGCGCAAAGCTATCGCCTGCGGACGGAGCGGCCGCAGGCTGGGTGGCACTCGCCGCGGAGGCGCCGGGAATGAGAGCGGCGCTGCACTCTCCACAAAACTTCCTCGGCTGATCGACGCGCGTCTTGCAATTGGAGCAGACGAGCGACCCCGAGCAGTTTCCACAGAATTTATCCGTGATCTTGTTGCGTGCCTGGCACCATGGACAAGGAACGAATTCGGAAAGAGGTGCTTTTTCCTGCGCGGCGGCCGGTCCCCCGGGAGCAAACATGGAGTCGGATTCGCGCAGGTAAAGCACGGGAAGACCAAACCCCAGTTTCTGAGTCTGGTCCGAGAACTCTTCTTTGATTGTCCTCCGTGCGTTCTGGAGGGCAGCGTCGACCGTATGTCTCTGGGCCAAGGCCTCGTAAAATGCCCTGGCGAATCGATTGGCGACCTGCTGGTTAATCTTGTACTGCATCCCGACCACGGCGGGGATTGCCTTTTGCGCAAGCTGTTGCGCAACCCCGGAGAAGGCCTGGTAAGGATCGCTCTGCGCGCTTTCGCAGGCCTGCAGGAACACCAGACGGAGCGAAGAATAACCCATCAGAGTGGTAGCCACTTCGTTGTCCGAGCGGGGATCGGCGGTTCCATCCTTCTTCATGAAGAGGATGGTCCCGGCCTTGGTCCCGGCGTCCCATTTTCCATGGCCCAGAAAGTGGATGGCGTGGAACTCTTCATTGTCCACCATGGCAGTGAAGTTCAGCCAAGTTGCCTTCGGAGTGATCCCGTCAGGTTCATAGGGCAACAGCGGCGTCACCTTGATCATCTCTGGACCGAAACTCTCGAGCAGTTCCAGGACGTTCTCGTATTCAACGTCAAATCCTTTGGGACTGGAGGCCACAAACAGAACCTTCATGGGCAGTTTGTCGATGCGCAGGCTGCGCAGAGGAAGATCGAGGCGAAGACGTCGCGTCAGGATCAGCTTGACTTGATCGGCAAGGAAATATCCGGTGCCTCCCTGCCCCTCCTCCTCGGGACAATAAAGGTACTCCCAAGGCCAACTGGAAAGAGTCTCCTGGCCCTTCTCGAACTCCAGTTCGACTCTCATGAACCGCATGCGCTGATAGAAAGTTTTTGTTACGGCCTCCCCTATCTCGTTCTCGAAAAGCACCCTGTACAAATTTGCTCCCAGAACCTTGAATTCTTCCTCGCCCGCCAGGCGCCCCTCGCGCAGCATCGTAACCAAAACCTGGGTGGTGCGGCGCTGCAAATCGTCGACCTTGACCGTGCAGTTGGGAAGATCCCCACTGCCCTGCTCTCGTTCCACCCTGATCGTGCCGTCCTTGCCGACTTTCACGCGAAAGACTTTGATGGGATCGTCCAATGGCATAGCTCAACCTCCCTTGGCCAGATTTACAAGCGCGCGGAAATGTCCCACAACTGCCGGTCCTGGATCGGAGTGCCGGCCTCGAAGAAGCTGCGAATCCGCAGTGCCAGTTCCTTGACTGCATCCTGCAAGTTGGCACTGAGAAACGAGAAAGAACGGGAGGCTTGCATCGCGCCCGCCACTTTCACTTCCTTCGTTCCCTTGGGAACCTGCAGGACGACCACCAGAGGGAAGTCATCTTCCTGGAAGAACTCGGCTCCATCCACCCGCCAGAAGACCTTCTCCAATCCGACGGCCGAGTGATCGATTTTGGCCTTCTTCACTTTGTACGCGAAGGGGCCGGCGAGAACGTTGAACCCGGCAGTCGCTTTCGCACCGGCGCCGGCACTCGCGGAAACTTCGGCATCCCCTGCTCGGGCCCCCAGGGCACCGCTCTGAGCGCTGAAGTCCAGATTTTCGTCGAGCCCGAATTCCAGATGCGTTCCCGCCTGCAGTTGAGTCTGGAATTGCTTGTCCGGCAAAATCCGAATCGCTTTGGGCCGGGTCATGGGGTCGGCACTCTCCGGGCTGAATTCGACAATCGCTTCGAGCTTATTGAATCCCCACCCGGGCTTGGCATGAAGATAAACGGGAAAATCCACGCAATAGAGATTGTGGGTCTTGGTCAGTTCCTTGAAGCGGTCACCAATCTTCAGATTGCTGCTGGCGAATTTTTCTTCTGTAATTTTCTGCACGACCGGCGACTTGGCAAACTCCGCCGCATCGCCTTGCAGTTCCTTCACCAGGGCGGCGAGAGGCGAGTCGTTCCCTTGCAGAACCTCCTCTCCCAAGTCGCGGCTCAGCACGTTCAGCCGGTCGGCGGCCTCGTTGAGCAGAGCATTGCGGTCCAGCCCCTCCATGTTGAAACTGAAATCGAGAGATGTCGCGGACATTGGTACCTCCTGAAATAGAAGATAGGTTGCCCTTTTGTTGCCACTTTCCAGTTGACGCCACCACCACCAGGCTGCAGAGAGGGGAAGGGAAAAGCAGAGCCCACTCGGAGAAAATGTTCTCCGAATACAAAATCATGGCATCCAATGATGCCAAGAATGGCGATAATTCTACTCCCACCACGCAAGTAATTACAAAAGGGGGCCGTTAGCGTGTGCGTGAGAACTCATTTTCGGGCAACTTGGCGGAACCTGATGTTCGAGAATCCAGCCCCAGAGGGGCGACCAAGCTTAGCCCAGCGCTTCAGCGCTGGGAAGAGTGGAAGAAATGACCCAAGTCCCGGAGGGACGACCCAGTTCTCACGCACCCTCGTTAGCCCGTTGCGAGTGAGCGATTTGGTAAACTAAAGGGAGCGAACCAGAAGCCGACGTAGCTCAGTTGGTAGAGCAGCCGATTCGTAATCGGCAGGTCATCAGTTCAAGTCTGATCGTCGGCTCCAGTTTTTCCGCACTGTTCGGTTTCCGTGTCTCGGTTCGATTTTCGGCTTTGTCTTCCGGCCTTACTTCGTCTGGAACAGCAGCGGAGCGAAATTGCTGAGGTTGTCGCGCCAGACCATCCAGGCGTGCATGCCCGGCGTGTGCACGGCCGTGGGTTGCATACCATTCTTATTGAGCCAGGCAATAAAGTCCTGGTTCGGCTGATTCAGGCTGTCTTCGATGCCGCAGGCTACCCAGAACAGTCTCAGCTTCGACTGGATCTGCGCTCCAGATTGTGGCGTGATTGCCGGGAAGCGTGGCTCGAAGTGATCGCTGCCGAGGCCGCCGGCGCTGAAGCTGCCGATCCAGGCGAAGTCATCGGTATGGTTGAGGCCGACGAGCAGGGTTTCTGAGCCGCCCATGGACAGGCCGGCGATGGCGTGCTCCTCGCGCTGGCCGGAGAGTGGATACTGCCGCTTCACCATCGGCATCAGCTCCTGATATAAGGCTTCGCCGAACTTGGTAAAGTTGCTGACGACTAGCGACGGATCGTCCCAGGAAGCCCAGCCTCGCTCGATGACTCGCATGTCGCCATAGCCCCAGGGCATGACCACGATCATCGGCTTCGCCTTTCCGGCAGCGATGAGGTTGTCGAGGATGACGTTCGCCTTGCCCATAGCTGTCCATGCACTGGGATCGTCACTGAAGCCATGCAGCAGGTAGAGCACGGGATATTTCTGGCTGCTGTGCGGATCGAAGCCTGGCGGCGTATAGACGTAGTACTGGCTCTCGATGCCGACAATCTTCGACTTGTAGTAATGATGGTGCACGACGCCGTGCGGAACGTCTGCTATCTCCCAGGGCATTGCGGGCTGGCCGGGAACGAGGAAGATGTTCTGGTTGACGAAGAAGCTGGTCTTGATGTCGGTGTTGTGGGGATCGAGGACTTCGGTGCCGTCCACCAGGAAGACATAACTGTAATACTGCGGAGCGAGGCCGGGTACGGTGATCGTCCAGGCGCCATCCACTGACTTCGTCATGGGAAGAGGATCATGCCGGCCTTCGAGGTCGAGCTCTACTTTCTGAGCGTTGGGCAGCGCGAGGCGGAAGGTGGCAGTGCCGTCGGGATGAATTTCGGGATCTGCCGCGGGGGCGGCGACGAGTGGAACGGGAGCGGCCTTCTCTGCGGAAGGTTGGGGCGTGGAAGGGGCTGCCGTCTGGGACAGGGCGGTAGTTCCGAAAGCAAATGCCGAAATCATAATCAAGCGAAAAAAGACGGTGGTTGGGGCAGTGCGAAACGGCTGAATCATACAGGGTTCCTTTTATTAGGATATGCCGTGCCCCACAGTCTACACGGGGACTCGCCATCCCGGCAGGACTCAACGCAGCGAGTGTAGTGCGTCAAACAGTCCGACGTTTATGATTCCCGCGTGATCCTTGGTGTCCCCCCGTGGTTAAAGCCTTTGACCTCCTCGTCAAACACCAAATTTCGTATCGGATCAAGACGAGACATAACCGTCGCTATCTTCGACGCACTACGCTAGCGGCGATGCGGACGTATAATTCTTCCGTTTTCGATTTCAGAAAGTGTCAAAAAAGAAATTGCGGTCCGATACAACGTCGCGAGTAAGGCCACAGTGAGGCACTGGTGAAGCCTATGATGAAAACACGCCGACAATTCCTGACCCAATCCGCCATGCTGACCGCCGGCGCGATGCTATCTTCTTTCGACGCCACAGCGTATCCAACGCAACCGAACATCACTTTTCCCGCCAACCCGCGCGACCGCCTGGCCGTGGCCTCCTATCCCTTTCGCGACTTCATTCTCCCCGCCGAGGATGTGAGCGCTTCGGTCTCTGTTGCGCCCAAGATGGAGCTGATCGAATTCGCCGCGCACGTAAAGTCCCGCTTCAACCTCAACAAGATCGAGCCCTGGAGCAGTCATTTCCGGTCGCTCGAACCGAAGTATCTGGACGATCTCCGCGCGGCGTTCGACCGGGCAAAGTCTCTGGTCGTCGACATCGCGTACGATGGACAGCACAGCTTCTACGCCGCCGACCGCGCCGAGCGCGAGCGGGCCGTCGCCGACAACAAGCAGTGGATCGATGCCGCCGCCGTCCTCGGCTCTCCCAGCATCCGCACCCACGTTGCCTCGGCTGATAATCAGCCACCCGATCTCGACCGGTCCACTGATACGCTCCTCAGGATTGTGGAACACGCCGCCGCGCGCAATGTCGTCGTCCATCTGGAAAACGACGATGGCATCACCGAAGACCCGGTGTTTCTGGTCAAGCTGATTGAAAAGGTGAACAGTCCGTGGCTGCGTGGCCTGCCTGATTTTGGAAATTCACTGATGCATAAGCCTCCCGAGGATGCCTACGCCGGCCTCGAGGCCATGTTCAACCACGCCTACGGCATCTGCCATGTCAAACAATCGGAGGCAACGGAAAAAGGGGCCAACGTGCAGGTGGACTTGGCGTATGTTTTCGCAATGCTCAAGAGGACCGGATTCCGCGGCTACCTTTCGATGGAGTACGACAACTCCGGCGACCCTTACAAGGAGACCGAGGAGCTGATCGCCAAGTCGCTGCAGTTTCTGTCCGCCTGAATCTGCCGGTCTGAATCTGTCGGTCTGAAGATTGGCTCCAGCCGACAGCCGGTATATGATTCCGACGACTATGGAAGCTTTCGATCCGGCAGCGGAATGGCTGCAGCTCTCCGAGCGTTATCGCCAGATGAGCGACAACGAGCTCCTGGCTCTGGCACGGCAAATCACCGAGTTGACCGATGCCGCGCAGCAGATTCTGACGTCCGAGATGTCCCGGCGCGGGTTGAAGCTGCAGCCCGAGGAACCTCCGGGTCCGCCAATCCCCGCTCGGCAGCTCGATCCCTCCTACGACGAGGACAGAAAGTTGGTCGAGATCCTCACCGTGTGGAGTTTGTCGGATGCAGTTCAGTTGCAGACGCTGCTCGACGGGGCGGGGATTCCGTTTTTCATGGGACCGGAGAAAGCTACCAGTGTTGAGACGGTGACCTCAAGTTTCGTCAATGGCGTCAGCGTGCAGATCATGCAGGTTGGCCTGCCTTGGGCGCGCCAGGTACTAATGAATTACTCTCCAGCGAACGACCCGGGTCCAAGACCGGGGGAAGAACTTCGCGACCTTTCTGTACGCTGCCCCAAATGCCATTCCACGGAAATTGTCTTGGAGCGTCTGCTCAGTGAGCCTGCAATCGCGGCGGACGATTCGCAAAAATACGAATGGACCTGCGATTCATGCGGCCACCATTGGGAAGATGACGGCGTTGTAGAAGAAGAATAAACGCCTTAGGCTGAAATTTAAAAACGAACCGGCGTTATACTTCCGCGGTAAGCTGGCACACGATCGCGGATTCTGTATGCGATTGCCAATTCAGTGATCTGCAAGGGCGACAATGGGCACTGGCAGCCAAGTTACTCGGGTATCATCGGAAGCCTTGCGGCGGGCGGCATCTCGAATCTCTACTATCCGGCGCAAAATCGCAATGGAGCGGAATTAATGTTCGAAAACGCACTAATCGGGACTGGCATAAGTGCCGCCACCAAAGTCTTGCAGGAATTTTACATCCGGAGGCTGACCTTGAAAGTTCCTAACAACGCCCCGGCTCAACCCTAAAGCTCGAACGGCAAAAGATCACCTTGTTGGCGTAACATCGCGATGGCGCTCAATGACCCGGGCAGTCAAAACGTTTTGCATTTTGACTTATTCCGATTACACAGGCAATTGCCGGTCGCCAAAACTGACGATTACACCGCCCTTGACCCTCCCAGTTTTTCGTAGGATACTTTCTGTCCCTCCATTTCGAGAACGTCGGACCCTTCTAATGTTCTCCTACGAGCTGTATCGCCTCTGCAGGGTCACACTACTTCCGGTCGTATTGCTGGTTGCTCCAATAACATTCTCACAAGGCATCTCCAGCTCCAGTGTAATTTCGGACACTTCCAAGAGTAAGTATGCTGCGAATCACGTTCTGGTGAAGTTTCGCGCGACAGCGAGCGCGGAAGATCGAGAAGCCGTGCATGCCGCACTTGGAAGCTACACTCTCCGCCGGTACGCAGCGGTACGAGATCTGGAAGTGGTCTTGCTGCCCCAGAATTTGGAATTGAGTAAGGCGCTGCGCGCTTACCGGCAGCGACCCGAGGTGGAATACGCGGAGCCCGACTTCATCGTTCATTCGTTCAGTACGCCGAACGATCCGCTGTTTCCCCAAATGTGGAACCTGCTCAATACCGGTCAAAACGGGGGAACTCCGGGCGACGATGTGGGCGCCAGTCTGGCATGGAATTTGAGTACCGGCGATCACAGCATTGTAGTTGCCACACTGGATACGGGTATTGATTACACCCACCCCGATCTCATTCCGAATCTTTTCCATAACCTTGCGGTCTGCAATGGCGTCAATGATGACACGAATGGCTGCTACGGAATCGCACCTGTATATAACAACTCTAATCCATTCGACGACAACGGCCATGGCACGCATGTCGCTGGAATTATCGGCGCAGCGGGCAACAATAACCTGGGAGTGGCCGGGATCAACTGGACCGTACAAGTACTGGCCTGTAAGTTCCTGGATTCGTCGGGGAGCGGGCAGGTTTCCGATGCCATAACTTGCCTCGACTACGTCCAGCAGATGAAAAGTAATGGCTACAATATCGTGGCCACAAATAACAGTTGGGGCGGAGGAGAATATTCGCAGGCGCTGACAGACGCCATCCAGGCTCAACAACAGGCGGGCATTCTGTTCGTTGCTGCCGCGGGGAATGGATTCGGCGACAACGACGTAGCCCCGACTTATCCGGCAAATACGCTCCTTCCTAATGTCATCTCGGTAGCGGCTACCACGAACATGGATGCTTTGGCAGCGTTCTCCAACACGGGAAGACACACCGTGCACATGGGCGCTCCGGGGCAGCAAATTCTCAGCACGTGGCCGGGCAGCAACTACGCGGTGCTGTCAGGAACGTCGATGGCAACCCCGCATGTGGCGGGCGCCGTTGCATTGTTGGCTGCCCAAAATCCAAACCTGGACTGGCGTGCGTTAAAGAACCTGGTTTTGGCGGGAGGCGATTCGCGATCGTCCCTGGCGCAAACCGTTACCGGAAGCCGGTTGAACCTGAATGGATCGATGAGTTGCTCCGGAAAGAGCGCACAGAGCCGGCTTCAACCCGTCAACGACGTGGTTGCGGGAACGGTGGGCGTTCCTTTGACGCTCGAAGAGCTCAACGTGAACTGCTCGCAGCCGGCTGGGAGTGTGCAAGTGACGGTGTCGCCAAGCGGGTCAATCGTGACCTTAGTGGACGATGGAAGTGGCGCCGACCAGGCTTCCGGAGACGGAATCTACACGGGACAATGGACACCTTCCGCCATTGGGAGTTATACCCTCACCTTTCCGGGAGGTGACGTGGTACCGGTGGAAGTTCTGAACGATTATGTTGTCGCGCCCACTCCTTACAACTATGTCAGCATCACGGGAACGAACCTCAACCTGGGAGACGACAGCGTCGCACAGATCACGTCACCATTCGCCATTGCTTTTGGCGGTGGGAGTTTCACCACGCTGCAGATCGGAAGCAACGGAACGATCAGTTTTACCGATGCGTATTCGCCAGTCAGCAACAACGTGATTCCGACTCTGGCTCCGGTACCTGTGACTCTCATCGCGCCGTTTTGGCAGGATCTTTATCCGGTGGCGGGTTCCCCGCAGAACGTGTATTGGGCCGTGATGGGAAGCGCGCCGAACCGGCAGCTCATCGTGGAATGGAGAAACGTAAGAAGTTTCGTCTGCCACAGCGATTCTTCTGCCACGATCACGTTCGAGGTGATTTTTTCCGAGTCCAGCAGCAACATTCTTTTCGAATACGCCGACACCACGTTCGGCGATTACTGTTACTTTCAGGATGCCGGAGCAGAAGCGACTGTCGGAGTGCAAGTCTCGCCTTCGGTCGGAACCATGTGGACGGTGAACGATCCCGTCATCGTGAGCGGCAGCGCTCTGTTGTGGACGATCGGAAGCAACAGCCCGCCCAACAACCCAACTCCCACGATCACGACTGTATCGCCGCCAACTGTGCCGGTGGGTGGGCCCGCCTTCACGCTCACGGTTAATGGCACCGGCTTTGTACCGACTTCCGCCGTGAACTTCGACCTCTACGAGCGTCCGACGACTTACGTCAGCAGCACAAAACTCACAGCCGAGATTCCTGCCGATGCTATCGGACCAGAAGTTGCCCCCAGCACATACATCTGGGTTCAGAATCCGCCGCCCGGAGGGGGACAGTCCAACAATGTAACCTACCCGCTATCCAACGGCGTTCCCACGATAACGTCGATTTCACCCACTTCTGTTACGGCCGGATCCTTTAGCTTCTCCTTGATTATCAACGGAACAGGGTTCAGCCAATCGGCGGTCTATTGGAATGGAACGCTGCTGAACCAGGGCGGCGCTGGAAACCCCAACCAGATGTGGCTCGACATTTCGTACACTATGATTGAAAACCCAGGCACTGTTCAAATCACCGTGGTCAATGCCGCGCCTGGCGGAGGGACTTCCAACGCCGCGACCTTTACGATTCTTTCCCAGGCGCAAGCACCACTTTACTTGCAACAGCATCCCTTGCTTAACGGGACTGGATCGCCTTCGAACGCGTCTCCCGCCACACCCACACGATTTCTCGGATGGAAATACGCAGCTCGGGGAGGGGAAGACTATCTGAAAGCTTTCTCGCGTCCCCGTGCGCAGTCGCCATTACCCTCCCCGAGTCCAGCTTTGTCGGCGCCGATTGGCAACAGCATAGGCCCGTCATCCCCTTCGGGCACACCGTCCCCTGCAGGCCTGGGATTGCGCGCGCTTTTGCCGGCTGACTTTATTCCAAGTGGAGTCGCGGCTGGCGACTTCAATGGCGATGGGATACCGGACTGGGTCGTTTCGAATGGTGGGAGCAACAACCTCTGGGTGTATTTGGGGCGCGGCGATGGGACCTTCAGCCAGGCCACGGTCATTCCGCTGACCGGGCAATCTCCGGTGGCGGTGGCGGCCGCGGACCTGCGCGGTATTGGCAGACTCGACATCATTGTGGCCGAAGCGGACAGCGAAAGCATCGGCGTATTGTTGGGCAACGGCGACGGGACGTTCGCGGCAGAGAGAACCTACTTCGTCCCCGGGGCTCCGATTTCGCTCGCCGTCGCGGACATGAACCATGATGGCCACCTCGACGTAGTTGCGGGCGTGATACCCGATTTCAATGTTTCTCTTGTTGGCTCGTTAGTCACACTTCTGGGAGACGGTACGGGAGGCTTTGCGCCACCTTTGTTCGAGCCGTACCTGACTTTCGGAGTTCAAACGCCGGAGTCCATAGCGGTTGCCGACTTTGAACAAAACGGCAAGCCGGATGCTGTTGTAGTGGATCCCAGCGTGGGCGCGATCGTTTATGTAAATGATGGAACGGGGCTGCTCAAGGAAGCCCAGCCTGTAGATGAGACCCAGATCCTGGCCGGGGTTGGTCCCTTAACGGTGGCTGCAGGAGACGTGAATGAGGACGGGTGCCCCGACGCCGTCACCTTCGATAATCTGGGTATTGCCAGAGTCTACCTGGGGAACTGCGACAGCACGTTCCAGCCTCAGTCCACAGAAGTGGGCGAGGGCGACTTTGGTTGGGCGTCAACTTTGGTCGACGTAAACGGCGACGGCCATCTCGATCTTGTCTATTCGGGGATCAGCGCTCAAACCGGCTACGGGCAAGTCGCCGGAAACCTGCTTGCCGTTCATTTCGGAGACGGAAAAGGAAACTTTGGACCCGCCCACGTCTATCGCGGCGGACAAACGTCCTTTGCATTAGCCGTCGCCGACTTCAATCGCGACGGTCACCCGGATGTGATCACCGCCAATCAGGACAGCGACTCCGCCACCATATTCTTAAACGACGGCCAGGGCGGATTCGGTATGCCTTCCGGCGAGTACATCGGATACATCAGCGACAACAATTCCTCGGGACCCGTCAATGCTCCTTATACCAGCTACACTCCCGCGGACGTGAACGGAGACGGGAAGCCGGATCTGGTTGTGCTGGAAGTGGGTCCGGGGTATCCCAATCCTTTTCAGGCCACCGTCATGCTGAACGATGGCACGGGGCACTTCGGTCCTGCTGTCCACTCGCCTGTCGCCGAGGGCACGTCCAGCGTCTTCGATTATCTGCTGGGAGATTTCCGCAACACGGGACAATTGGATCTCGTCACGCTTGCGTCGTATGAAGGATCGAATTCGCAGTTGGTCTTCGCGCCCAACGCCGGAGCGGGCAGCTTCGGACCTCCAAGGATCACCAATATTCCCCAAAGCGGAGCCCTCGCCGCGGGAGACTTCAATCATGACGGCAATCTTGACTTGGCGGTGGCTTCGAGTTCCCCAACCGGCACGATAACCATAACCATCTACCTCGGGCACGGGGACGGCACGTTCACCGCCCAGAAGCCGGTCAGCTTTAACACCAATAGTCCGGGACACTGGGTACAGGGCCTCTGGGTCGGCGATTTCAATGGCGACGGGAAACTGGATCTCCTGGCGTGGCTCTACGTCAATGTAGATCCTCCGCAGAATAATGATGTGTACGAACTTCTCGGTAATGGAGACGGGACCTTTGCGCCCGCGAAGCTGGTACTCCAGAATCTGACCAGCCCGGCGGTGGCGGATTTCAACCACGACGGCCTGCCCGATGTGGTGGACAACCGCGACCAGTTCACAGACTATCCGAACTTCACCGTTCCCCAGTTCAGAATTTTTCTCTGCCAGCCCGATGGCAGTTTCGTTCTGAGCAACACCTACATGCCCTACACCGGACAGGCCACGTTCCAACCCACCCTGGGGACCGTAAATGGCGCTCGTTATCCCACCTATCTCGGTGATTTCAATGGCGACGGCAATATGGATCTGGCAGCCATCCAGAAAGCAACCGGGTACCCCACGCCCGTCTTCTACGTGCAGTTCCTGCTGGGAAATGGCGATGGCAGCTTTACTCCTTCGTATGAGCCGTACCTCTTGTATGGATCGCTGCCCACAACGGCTTTCGACGTCACCGGCGACGGCCGCGCGGATTTGATCGAGAGCGACATATACACATCCTCTTTTCAGGTGATCCCCGGTTCTCCCGGTTCCGCTCTGCAAGTTCAAATGGTCAGTGATCCGGTCATTGGAAGCAATGGAGCGATTCAGATCTCCCTCGCTACCCTGGCATCCGCCGGCACGCAAGTGTCGCTCACGGCAAGCGATCCCGCGATCGAGATCCCGGCAAGCGTCACCATCCCGGCGGGATCTCTCACCCAGGACGTTAACTTCACCATTAAAAGCTCGTTCAACTCCACGCACGTGTTTTGGATTCAGGGAACGATTGGCAGCAGCACTGCCACTGCCTATGGGACGCAAGCCACTGCTCAGGGCCAATACGGAGTTGCGGTGTACATTAACAACGCCACCGAGTCGGTTTTCCCGGGCCTCACCACCTCGGATTACCAACTCGGGATCACTTCCTTAAGCGGATATTCCACGACTCTGAGTTTGAGCTGCCAGGGTCTTCCCGCCGGCGCCTCCTGCCAGTTCGGCCAGAGTCCTCTCAGCGTCGCCCCTGGAGGCAATGCGACGACATCGCTGGTCATAAACACGACCTCCAGCACGGCCCTGGGCGAATATCCTTTTACGATTCAGGGCTCGGACGGGACAATCGTTGCAACCGTGAAAGCAACGCTTGATGTGGGCGATTACAGCGTCAGCATCACGCCCAGCACACTTACGGCCCTTGCGGGTACGACCGCTGTCTACACGGTCAATGTGACATCCATCGGCAATTCTTCAGCCAGTCTCACAGGAACCTGCAGCGGGATTCCCGCGCCAGCCGTCTGCAGTTTCAATGGCCCCATTAGTACGGGTGGATCAACCGTACTGAACGTCCAAACCAACACTCTCGCCGTGGGAAGCTACAACTTTACGGTAACGGTATCGAATGGCGTGGCCACGAGTTCCGCGTTAGCCCAACTCAACGTTGGGGACTTCAACGCGGCTCTCTCCACTAATTCTCTTTCGGTCGCGGTCGGACAATCTGGCAACGTCACCATCAACGTAACTGGGCAGAATGGTTTCACGGACCTGGTTACGTTGTCCTGCGGTGGCGCACCCAGCGGCACAAGCTGTGCGATCAGTCCGGCCGCTGTGAACCCATCCCCGAACGGAACCGCAGCAACCATGATCGTGACGGTGAATGCCACGCCGTCGCCGCAAAATTCGCGCTATTCGGATACTGGGCGGACAGTTCTATCAGCATCGATTTCGGGGCTGCTCCTTGGCTGTTTCGTGATCCTGACTTCTGCTTTTCGCAAAGGCAGAGGTTTCGTCGCGTGCCTGATGCTGCTGGCTGCCATAGGATTAGTGGTTTCGTGCGGCGGAAGTAGCGGAGGCGGCGGTGGCGGGGGCGGCGGTACATCGTTCAACCTGACTGTTCAGGCTAGCGCCGACGGCGTGATCAAGAACGCTGGTACGGTAAAGGTCACAGTGCCATGATGTTGTCATGAGCGAGACATGGCGTTCACCGCAGAGAATTGGCGAGCGAAATGGAGACTCCGCCGGACATTCTCCAAGTGCTTGAAAGTAATGGTGGCGGCGGTAGGACTCGAACCTACGACCTACGGATTATGAGACCGTCGCTCTAACCACCTGAGCTACACCGCCAAGGTCTGTGTACAACAACTTAAGAGAATGTGACCGATGCGCCATTGTACTATCCATATACGATGGCGCAGACTGATCGGACGTCGCACGGGCCGCTATCAGCGCGGTCACATTTACGAGGCATTTGGAGCTTTCACGTTCGATTCTACCAAACCGAACTGCGTGACGGACAGCCGCGCGCCTGCAGAAGTCGCACAGCACCGATCTTCCTATTTGATCCTACTTCACGAATCGTGGAAGGCCAGGGTAAGTGGACGTCACGGCGGGAAGAATGTGCGTGGTCGTTTGTCCGTGGATCTTCCTATCGACGATTCTTCTTATCGATCGTAGAGGTTGACCAGTGCTCGAAGTCTCGCGCTCAACTCATCGCTCAAGTCGCCCGGTCGATAACGCCATTTCCAGTTTCCGCTGACCGTGCCGGGAAGATTCATGCGCGCCGCGCTGCCCAAGCCCAGCACATCCTGCAACGGGATAATCGCAACGTCGGCGAGCGACGCCAGCACCGCCCTGATCATGACCCAGTTAATCTCGGAATCGTCGCGTAAGTCGAGATACGCGCGAGCGAAGGCGTGCTCTTCGCGGACATCTTCCGGAGTGCGCGTGCTGTCGCCTGCGCCGGAACTCGACCACCAGCCGACGGTCGTGTCATTGTCGTGGCCGCCGGTGTAGGCTACGAGATCGCGACTGTAATTATGCGGACGAAACGATGGACCCTGCGGATCATTGCCGAACGCAAATTGCAAAAGACTCATGCCCGGCAAGCCGAACTGCTGCCGCAGTTTCTCCACTGGCGGAGTGATCACGCCCAGGTTCTCCGCCACAATCGGCAATCCGCCAAACGCGTTCTGCATGGCCGATAGAAAATTTTCACCCGGCCCTTTGACCCAGCGCCCGTGAATGGCGGTGGTCTCGCCGGCGGGAACCTCCCAGTACGATTCAAAGCCACGGAAATGATCGAGCCGCACCATATCGAAAAGCGCGAACGAGGCACGGAAGCGCTCGATCCACCACTGGTATCCGCTGGCGGCCAGCAAGTCCCAGCGATAAATCGGATTTCCCCAAAGCTGTCCGGTGGCGCTGAAATAATCCGGCGGCACACCGGAGACCACGGTCGGGCGCCCCTGATCGTCGAGATAGAACAGTTCGGGATGAGCCCACACATCCGCGCTGTCGTGCGCAACATAGATCGGGAGGTCGCCCATAAAACGGATGCCGCGCTGCTGGCAATAAGCCTTGAGATGTTCCCACTGCTGGAAGAATTCGAATTGCCAATATTTGTAGGCTTGTATTTCCGGCGCTAGTTTCTTCGACCACTCGCTGACGGCGCGCGGGTCGCGTTTGCGAATCTGCGCGTCCCATAGCGTCCACATCGTTCCGCGATGCATATCCTTGCAGGCCATGAAGAGCGCGTAATCGTCGAGCCATGGACTGGCGCTTTCGCAAAAGCGATCGAAGGCGGCGCGATCGGCGCGGGAACCGTCGGCAAAGAAAACCTGCGCCGCCCGGCGCAAGGCCGCCATGCGGAATTCGATTACTGGACCATAATCGACGAATCCTTCGGGAAACGGCGGCGGCTGAGCGAGGTCCGAGTCCTGAAGCAAGCCCCGGTCGCGCAGACGCTCAAGACTGAGCAACATCGGATTTCCAGCGAAAGCGGAGAAGCATTGATACGGGGAATCGGCGTACCCCGTGGGATTCAGCGGCAAGACCTGCCACAGCTTCTGTCCGGAGGCGAAGAGAAAGTCCGCGAACTGGTAAGCACACGGACCGAGATCCCCGATGCCGAAGCGGCCGGGCAGAGAACTGAAGTGCAGGAGGATTCCACTGCATCGCGGGAATTTCATTCCGTAACCATACGCAGGCCGGCGGCGTCAGGGCAAGACGTCACCAATTCACTTCATGGGCGCTCTTGGTAGTTCACCCCATTAGTTCACTTCCGCGATCAGCAGTCCGAAGGGTTCAAGGGTAACTTCGTTGCCTTTTGCCGATGCCGCGGGTGATGCGATCAGGCTTTTCAAGGTCGCGTGACCGAATCCTTGTGGAGAAAGATTGAAGATCGTTTTTTGCGGAGAGGCCGACATGTTCAGCGCTACCAGCACCGCCTTCCCCTTGTAGCTGCGCAGGTAGGACATCACGTTGGCGTCTTCTTCGTGGAGAGCGATGTAACTGCCGTCGAGTAAGGCTTGGTTGGTATGGCGCAGCGCGAGAACTTTCTTGTAGAGGGTCAGAACAGAGTTAGGATCCTTCGACTCGCTGGCCACGTTGTGGGTCTGGTAGCTGGGCGGCACGGGCAGCCACGGATCTTTCTTGCTGAAGCCGGCGTTGGGCTTGGTGTTCCACTGCATGGGGGTGCGTTCGCCATCGCGGCCCTTTTCCTGCGGCCATCCGGTGCGGCCAATCGGATCTTTCACGTCTTCCTTGCGGGTCGGATCGTTATTCTCCATGCCGATTTCTTCGCCGTAATACATGATCGGCGTGCCCCGCAGAGTCAGGTAAAAGGCGCCCATCAGCTTGGCGATGGCGTCGTTGTTCTTGCCGTCTCCGTAGCGGTTGTAGGAGCGAACGATATCGTGGTTGCTGATCACGAACACAGGCCAGCCGTGGGCGCTATCGACGGCCGCGATCTGACGCCGGAATTCAGGCGGGGAAAGTTTGTCGACCGTGGTGAACATGAAATCCATGGGCAATTGAAGTTCATTGCCACCCTGGCCGTAGTAACGGTCGAGCTCCGCGGCGGTTGATGTCCAGGTTTCGCCGATGAGCACGGCGCTAGATTCGTCGGCCACTTTACGCAGTTTCTGCAGCTCCTCGTGAACCTCGGGAAAATTCCTGTTGTATTTCTCATCCGTGTTGGGATCGCCCTGCGCGTTGGTTCCGGGAAGAACGGGATTGTCGTGCAGTTCGGGATCTTCAAACAGCGTGTCGACGGCGTCGAGGCGGAATCCGGAAACGCCGCGCTTGTACCACCAGCGCGTGGTGTCGAGCATGACTTTTTCAACCGCGGGGTTGCGCCAGTTCAGGTCCGGCTGCTGCGCATAGAAGAAATGATAGTAGAACTGATTGGTGGTGGGGTCGAACTTCCATGCCGGGCCGCCGAAAATTGAGACCCAGTTATTGGGAGGCTGGCCGGGCGCTTTGCCGTCGCGCCAGATATACCAGTCGCGATGCGGCGCGGTGCGGGAAGATTTCGAATCCAGAAACCACGGGTGCTGGTCGGAGGTGTGGTTCGGCACGAAATCCATAATGATGCGGACCTGATGTTTCCTGCCCTCGGCAACCATGCGATCGAAGTCGTCAAGATTTCCGTACATGGGATCGATATTCCGGTAGTCGGAAATGTCGTAGCCGAAATCGACCTGGGGCGAGGGATAGCAGGGAGTGATCCAGATGGCGTCGACGCCCAGTTCATGCAGGTAACTCATTTTGGAGCTGATGCCGTTGAGATCGCCGATGCCGTCGTTGTTGCTGTCGGCAAAACTGCGGGGATAGATTTCGTAAAACACGGCGTGCTGCCACCACTGATGGCCTTCCGTATCGACCGGTGGGGCTTGAGCGCCGGCGAAAAGAGAACAGAACAAGGTCAGCAGCAAAGGCATCATCAGCAATGGCGGGATCAGCGACGATCGCTTGGGCATGAGTTTCTCTCCTGAGGAAAACATAGAACGGGCGCGAAAAGTTGGCAAATGGACATGCAAGCTACATAACTACGTCTCTCAGGCCTTCAGCCAAACTACAGGAAAACCGTGGCCGAGTTTGCGGAAATCGGAGTCGCTGGTCACCAGCGTAGCTTTGTATTCGATCGCCAGCGCAGCCGCAAAGCTGTCGCCGTAGTAAAGCTTATGTTTGACTTTCACGCCGGCGGCCTCGCATGCTCTCTGCGGGGTTGCGTCGAGCACTTCGATTGGTAATGGAGCCACGGCGTGCAGGGCCATGAGTGCCTGCTCGGGCCCGCGTTCGCGAAGAGCGTTGCCATACACTTCCCCGTAATTCACCGCTGACATCAGCACACGGGCGCGCTCGTGCATGGCTTCCTTCAGAAGTTCGTTGACTCTGTAAGCACCTGGGGTTTTCCGCAGAAAAGCGATCAAGGCGCTGGCATCGAAAACGTAGGTTTTCATTTATCGTGCTTGCCTTCTTCGCGATGTTCCTTTTCCCAAATGGCGAGCAGGTCCGGCCCGTCTGCAAACAACCCCATGACACGATCGATGTACTCCTCGGTGATGGGCTGGAGGACGATGCGGCCGAACTGGTCTTCCAGAAACTTGACTTTGGTGCCCGCTTCGATCTTGTGTTTGCGGCGAAGCTCCACCGGAATCACTAGTTGGCCCTTGGACGTGAAGGTTGAACATTGATCTTTCATGTCTTACATACTATCACAAGTAAGGCTGTCGTCAGCTCGCTCCTACGTCGGTCCCTGGGCAGCCGCGACCAACGCCTGCCCCAGGCTCAAGCCGCCATCCCCGGAAGGCACTTCTTTCTGCGTGAATACCTCAAATCCAGCTTCGGAGAGCCGCGCTTCGAGCCGTTCGGACAGGTAGACATTGTGAAACGTCCCGCCACTCAGGCACACACGATTGAGAGTGGATTTGTTCCGCAGGAGCGTTGCCAGTTCGACGAACCCCTCCACTAAGCCGTTGTGAAAACGGCGGCTGATTGTCGCCACAGGGACACTTCGGCGGAGGTCATCCAGCAGCGCCTCAAACAGCGGACGAGTGCCGATGATCCAGTGATCATCCTCGGGCGCGAGATCCGGCGGCAGCTTTATCGGATAGGCAATGTCTTCTTCTGACGATACAAGCTCTGGCGATGCCATCGCCATCTCCAGTTCGATCGCAGCCTGAGCCTCGTAATTGATCTGTTGACGGATTCCGACTAACGCGGCCACGGCGTCGAACAGACGCCCGCAACTGGACGTGAGAGGTGAATTCACGCCTTGTTCGATCATACGCAGGAGAAGTTCCACCCTTGGCCGATTGAGTTGGCGCACAAATGGGATGTCGAGCTTCAGAAACTCGCGACCGAAATGATGTGACAAGTAACTCACTGCCATCCGCCAGGGCTCATGGATCGCGGCCGCTCCGCCAGGCAACGGCACATATTCGAAATGAGCGGCGCGTTCGTAGCCTTCATAGCCCGCGATGAGCGCTTCTCCACCCCAGATATTTCCGTCGGCGCCGTAGCCGGTGCCATCGAGGGCGAATCCGATCACACGGCCTTCAAGATGATTCTCCGCCATACAACTGGCGATATGCGCGTGGTGGTGCTGCACGCCTACCAACTTCACTCCGCTCTGTTGCAGCGCCCATTTGGTGGAGAAGTAGTCGGGATGGAGGTCGTAGGCGACGATCTCCGGCTGGATTTCTAGGATCCTTTCCAGATGCTCGATGGCTTCGTGGAAGAAGCTATAACTTTCCACGTTCTCCAAATCTCCGACGTGCTGGCTCAGAAAAGCGTGCGTTCCTTTGGTGAGGCAGATGGTGTTCTTGAGTTCGCCCCCAACGGCCAGGACCGGAGACTGATCGTCCGTAGTTCGATCGTCTTTCAAGAAGACCGGTACAGGGACAAAACCACGGGAACGGCGCAACTGGCGCGTGATGCCGCCTGCAACTCGCACCACGGAATCGTCGCAGCGCAGCAGGATGTCGCGATTATGCACGAGGAAGAAGTCGGCGAGACTGCTCAATCGATGGACTGCTTCCCGATTGTCGATGGCGATCGGCTCCTCGCTCAGGTTGCCGCTGGTCATCACCAAAGCCTTGAAGCCTCCTTCGGCGAAAAGCAGGTAATGAAGCGGTGTGTACGGCAGAAAAATTCCCAAGTAGTGGTTGAAAGGCGCAACTTCATCGGGAATCGTGAGGGGCCTCTTTTTCGGCAACAGAACAATGGGCCGCTGTATCGACTGTAGAACCGTCTGTGCCGCGTCATCCAATTCGCAGATTTCCTGAGCTGCCTGCAAATCCGGAACCATCACTGCGAACGGCTTCTCAACGCGACGCTTTCGCTGACGCAGCAGAGCGACCGCTGCGGAGTTCGCGGCATCGACCGCCAGATGGAACCCGCCCAGTCCCTTGACGGCGACGACCAGTCCGGCGTGCAAGCCGGCGACTGCTTCAGCGATGGGATCGCGGCATTCGATCCACTTTCCAGACTTATCCCAGAGTTCCACCCGCGGTCCACACTGCCAGCAAGCGTTGGGCTGGGCGTGAAAGCGGCGGTCCAGCGGATTTTCGTATTCCGCAAGACATGCCGGGCACATGGGAAACATCGCCATGGACGTGCTCGGCCGGTCGTAGGGAATATCGCGAATGATGGTGAAGCGTGGCCCGCAGTTAGTGCAGTTAATGAACGGATAATGATAGCGCCGGTCATTCGGGTCGAACATTTCACGCAGGCAGTCCGGACATATGGAGACATCCGGAGAAATGAGCGTGCGAACTTCTTCGCCTTCGTGGCTGTGGACAATACGGAAGTCCTGATCGCCATTACACGGCAAGTCGTGGACGACCACGCTCGTGATCCGCGCCAGTGGAGGCGCTTCGGCAGGCAAGCGATCGACGAAATCCTGAACGGCTTCTGTCGGCCCCTGGATTTCGATGGTGACGCCGGAGGATGTATTGCGAATCGTGCCTCTAAGGCGCCTGCCGGTGGCGAGGCGATAGACGTAAGGCCGGAATCCAACTCCCTGCACAATTCCGCAAACTTCGATCTGGCGCCGAACATCCATACATCGTCAGCTCGCCGTGTTCTGCGCCAGCGGTTTACATGCGTTGCGTCGTTCCCCCAGCCACATCATCCATTCGTGCAGACCCTTGCCGGTCAGGCACGACATCTTCACAATCTCCATCCCCGGATGCACCTTGCGGGCATTCTCCACGGCGGCGTCGATGTCGAAAGGAACGTAGGGGAGCAGGTCGATTTTGCTCAGCACCAGCAAGTCGGACTTGAAAAATATGGAAGGATATTTCAGCGGCTTGTCTTCGCCTTCGGTAACGCTCAACACCACGATTTTGGCCGCTTCACCCAGGTCATAACTGGACGGGCAAACCAGGTTGCCGACGTTTTCGATCAGCAGAAGATCCAGATCTTCCAGCTTCCAATCTGCCAAGTGACGTTCGATCATGCGAGCATCCAGGTGGCAAGTGCCGCCGGTGGTGATCTGTTTTACCGGGAAGTGAAATCGCTTCAGGCGGTTGGCATCGTTTTCCGTCTGAATGTCTCCCGTCAATACGGCCACGCGATCATGCCGCGGCAAGTTTTCCAGGGTGCACTCCAGAAGACTGGTTTTGCCGGAACCGGGAGAGCTGATGAAGTTCAGGCACAAAACGCCGTGCTCCTGAAATCGGGCACGCAACTCAGCCGCGATGCGGTCGTTCTCACTGAGTACTTTTCGTTCCAGCGGTACTCGGTCCATACTCTTCCACCTCCAGATAGGCCAACTCCAACTCATCTCCACCGATGCACGTGGTGTCCAGGGTCGCGCATTGCGGACAGCGAGAATCGTAGTCGCGCACGATGAACTCATTGCCGCAAAGCAAACAGCGATGGCGACGGGGACAGAACTCGATCCCCAGTTCCAGCGACTCCAGATCGGTTTCGCGAACGATCGCCTCAAAACAGAAGCGCAACGATTCCGGATCGACGGCTGCCATTTCGCCGATGCGGACGCCGACTTTGCACGGGTAGGTCCCCGGATGGAGGCCCATCTCGGTCCTGACCGCTTCCAGCACCGAATTCGCGATTCCCAGTTCGTGCATATTTCCCATCGTTCCGCCACGGCACTAGCAGATGCGCGGCAATTGATCGCCCGCCAGCATGTCCACAATGCGGGTCGTACCGAACGGCGTTCGCATCGTTACCAGCCCTGCGTTTTCCTTCTTGACTGTGCCAATGATCTGGGCCTCTTTTCCCAACGGATGATTTCTCATCGCTTGCAGCACCACGCCGGCGGCCTCGGGGGCCACGATTGCGATCAGCTTGCCTTCGTTGGCGACATATAAGGGATCGAGGCCGAGCAACTCGCACGCGCCGCGAACTTCCTCGTGAATCGGGAGGGAACTTTCCTCCAGTTCGATCCCTACGCGCGAACGCTCCGCGATTTCGTTCAGCGTGCTCGATACGCCGCCCCGTGTCGGGTCGCGCATGCAGCGAATGTCGCGCGTCACCGCCAGTAGACGGGCCACCAGCGTGTGCAAGGCGGCACTGTCGCTTTGGATCTTGGTTTTGAACGCCGTCTCGAATTCCAGCCCTTCGCGTTGCGCCAGAATCGCGATGCCATGATCGCCGATCGAACCGCTCACGAGCACTTTGTCCCCGGGACGGGCACGGTCGGCGGAAAGGTCGACTCCTTCGGGCACAAGTCCGATTCCGGTGGTGTTAATGAACAGGCCGTCGCCCTTACCCTTCTCGACGACCTTGGTATCGCCAGTCACAATCTGTACGCCCACCTCCGCTGCTGCCTGGCGCAGCGAATTCACCACGCGCCGGAGCTCGTCCATCGAGAAGCCCTCCTCGATGATGAAGGCGACGCTCAAGAACAGTGGCGTGGCGCCGCCCATTGCCAAATCGTTCACCGTGCCGTGAACCGCGAGCGAGCCGATGTCGCCGCCAGGGAAAAATAGCGGCTTCACTACGAAGGAATCGGTGGTGAGGGCGAGACGCTGGCCGTTTACATTCACGATGGCCTGGTCATCCAGACGCGCCAGCACCGGATTCTGGAACGCAGGCAGGAAGATGTCGCGAATCAACTCAGCGCTCAACTTTCCGCCGCTGCCGTGTCCCAGCAGAATTGTGTCTTTGGCCGGGAGCGGCGTGGGACAACTGAGTTCGAAAGTGACTTCGGCGTGGGTTTTCGTTGACACGCGCGCTCCTAACAAGTTCTCAGTTCCCAGTTCTCAGTTTTCAGTTTTCAGTCAAAGCCGGAGATTGTTCTGAGAGCTGAGAACTTTTCGCGACTGCATGGCGTCGATAGTGATAGTACGCCGCGCATGCCCCTTCACTCGAGACCATGGGCGCTCCCAGTGGATTTTCCGGCGTACATCTCATGCCAAACGCGGGACAATCCGTCGGCTTCTTCAATCCCTGCAGAATCTGCGCGCTGATGCATTCGGCGGGCTCGTCCACTGTCATCTCGCCCAAATCGAAAACTCGGTCAGCGTCATAAGCCGCGTACTCCGCGCGCAATCGCAGGCCGCTCTGTGGGATCGAGCCGATGCCGCGCCACTTCTGGCCTGCAACTTCAAACACATCGGCCATGATCTGCTGTGCCGTCAGGTTCCCTTGATAGCTCACCGATCTCACATACTGATTTTCCAGCCGCGCTTCTCCCGCCTCGAGCTGCCGAATCAGCATTAGAACCGCTTCCAAAATGTCTACCGGTTCGAATCCGCCAACCACAATCGGCACTCGAAAATCACGAACCAGACTCTCGTACTCCTTACATCCCATGACGCTGCAGACGTGCCCGGGCGCAATGAAACCCTGCACCCGATTGGCGCTTGAGACCATTAAGGCGCGAATCGCTGGCGGGACCAGCACGTGCGAAACCAGCAGGGAAAAGTTGGTAAGACCTTCACGCCGGGCTTGCCACGCGGCCATCGCATTCGCGGGAGCTGTGGTCTCGAAGCCGATCGCCAGAAACACGACTTTACGATCGGGATTCAAGCGCGCGATCTTCACTGCTTCCGTCGGGGAGTAGGCGATGCGAACGTCCGCGCCCTGGGCCTTGGCCCGAAACAGATCCGAACGCGAGCCGGGCACACGCAGCATGTCTCCGTAGGAGACCAGGATCACCTCGGGCCGCAGCGCCAGGGCGATCGCTTTGTCGACGGTTTCAAGCGGTGTGACGCAGACTGGACATCCCGGGCCATGCACGATTTCGATTCCGCGCGGCAGCAGTTCGTCGATGCCGTAGCGCATGATGGTGTGGGTTTGGCCGCCGCAGATCTCCATCAGCACCCAGGGCCGGGTCGTACACTGCGCGATTTCAGCCGCCAAGGCCCGTGCAATGCGATGGTCACGGTATTCGTCAAGATACTTCATGGCGCAAAACCCGACGCGCAAGACTCTGACCCAGGGGCGACTGCCGGCCGGCGAAGGCGAAAATCACTTTTCCGATGGCGGTAATTCCGCTTCCAACGCTTCCATCTCTTGCAGAAGCTGGTAGGTACGCTCGGCTTCGGATGCGTCCACACGGCTTATGGCAAAGCCAACATGCACCATCACATAGTCGCCCAAGCCAGCCTCGGGGACAAAGTTCAAGGATACCTGGCGCACGATTCCACCGAACTGCACGCGGGCCGAACGCAGCGGACCTGCTTCTTCGATTTCAAGGATTTTGCCTGGTACGGCGAGGCACACGGTAGCTCTCCCCACAGTCAGTACAATCCTAGTTGTTACCGCGATCTGTGATCAAGCGCACACCTCAGGGTGACGAGCGCACGGAGTGGAGCCTCGAGCGTGGAAGTTAGCCGAGGCCAGTAGCATGATCCGGCGACTTGAGCGCGATTTGTGTAGTGAAGCAAGGCCATTCACGCCGTATGTGGAGCGTGCTTTCTTTTCGCTGACGTGGCAAATTGGCGCAAGACATCGATAAACGCGGTGGTGGCGCAGGAAAGAGTTCGGTCGCGGCGGTAGGCCAGTCCCAGTTCGCGAAAAAGCTCCACATCCAGGTCGACCAGCTTGACTCTGCCGGCCGCCACTTCATCACGCGCGAACGACGAGCTGATCAGAGAAACTCCAAGATTGGCCGCCACAAAGCTCTTGATCATGCCGATGCTGGGCAGTTCCATTCGAACTTGCAACTCATCGCGATGAGGACGGAGCAGTTTGTCCAGGAGCCTACGGGTGTGGCCGGTCTTGGGCAGGAGCACGGGATGCTTGACGATGTCGCGGATGGTCGCCGTTTTATGCTTGGCCAACGGATTGTTGGGGCTCACCATCAACATCAGCTTGTCGCGGAAGATCGGTTGGATTTCCAGGCTCGGAGACTGGATGGGTAAAGTAAGAATGCCTACTTCGATAGAGCCGTTCTCGAGCTTTTCCATGATCTTGTAGCTGAAGTTCCGGTAAATGTTGATCTGTACGGGCGGGTAGCGCCGGCAGTATTCGGCAAACACCTCGGGCAGGACGTACAGGCAGGTGGTCTCGTTGGCTCCGATGCGCAGGGTGCCGCGAGGCGTGCCGCTATGATCCGCCACCGCGATCAGCGATTCCTCGCGCAGGCGTTTCAGGCGCTCGGCATAGTCATAGAACACTTGTCCGGCCGGGGTGAGTTTTACGGTCTTGCCCGAGCGGTCGAGCAAGCGATCGCCATACTCCTGCTCCAACTGGCGGATCTGGGCGCTGACCGCCGATTGGGAGCGGAAAACCTTCTCTCCGGCGCGCGAAAAGCTGCCCTGCTTGGCCACTTCCAGGAACGTGATGAGCTGATCGAAATCCATTGCGTTTATGCCGGGATTATAACGGAGGGGCGCGTCCCGCGGGGATATATAGGATGAATTCGCCCCGGAACCGCGAAATCCCGGAATTTGTATCCTTTGTATCGAAATTCTGAATTGTACTTTACCGCTCATCTGGCAGTAAGTAAGAAGTTAGAGAAGTGTGTTCCTGAGCCGAGTGCGCGCCGCCGCCTTTGCGGGAGAGTCCCCACTCAAGAACAACTGATCCGCAAAGCGGCCAAGTGTGCCGTAACGATGCCTATGCTGGAAACGTGCCCATGACGACGCGTCGGAAAAGAGTGAATAGTCCTCCGTCCGCCCAGGGTCTGTACCATCCTGCGCAAGAGCACGACGCCTGCGGGATTGGATTCGTGGCCAACGTCCGCGGCCACAAAAGTCACGAAATCATAAGCAAGGGAATCCAGGTGCTGCTCAACCTGACGCACCGCGGAGCCTGCGGATGCGATCCCGAGACCGGAGACGGCGCCGGCATTCTCCTTCAGATTCCACACCAGTTCTTTGTGCGCGAGTGCGGCAAGCTGGGTTTCGAACTGCCTCTTCCCGGCGCTTATGGCGTGGGCATGACATTTTTGCCGGTGGAGAAACATCCGCGATTGCAATGCGAAGGAGTTCTGGAGCGCATTGTGCGCGAGGAGGGCCTGGCAGTATTGGGCTGGCGCGATACGCCTTGCTTTGCGTCCGCCATTGGCCGCGTGGCGCGAGGGTCGCAACCTTACATCCAGCAGATATTTATCGGATGCGGCGCATTCACCGGCGAAGACGCTTTTGAACGGAAGCTTTACGTAGTGCGCAAGCGCGCCGAAAGCGAGATGGCGGCATCCGGCATTGAGGATGCGGAGACGTTCCACATCCCTTCACTTTCTTGCCGCACCATTGTTTACAAGGGTCTCCTGCTCGCTCCGCAGATCACCAATTTCTACAAAGAGCTTTCCGATCCCGATGTAACCAGCGCGTTGTGCCTGGTGCATCAGCGTTTCTCCACCAACACATTTCCGAGTTGGCAGCGAGCGCATCCCTATCGCTACATCGCGCACAATGGCGAGATCAACACGCTCAAGGGCAACGTCAACTGGATGCACGCGCGCCAGTCGATTCTGCAATCGCCGTTGTTTGGCGACGACCTGCAGAAGCTCTATCCCATCATTGCGCCCGATGGCAGCGACTCCGCAAATTTCGATAACGCGGTGGAACTTCTGTTGCAGGCGGGGCGCAGCCTTCCGCACGCGATGGCCATGCTCATTCCGGAGGCGTGGGCTGGCAATCCGCACATGAAGCCGGACAAGCGCGCGTTTTATGAATATCACGCGTGCTTGATGGAACCGTGGGACGGGCCGGCGGCCATCGCGTTTACCGATGGAAGGGTCATCGGCGCGATCCTCGACCGCAACGGCTTGCGCCCCGGACGGTACGTGGTTACGAATGACGATCTCGTCATCATGGCTTCTGAAGCCGGAGTGCTCGACATCGAACCGGAGCAGGTAAAGATGAAAGGCCGCCTGCAGCCGGGGAAGATGTTTTTGGTGGATACAGTCGAGGGCCGCATCGTCCCCGACAGAGAAATCAAACACCGGCTGGCTTCGCGGCAGCCCTATGCGCAGTGGCTCAAAGACAATCAAATCACCATCGATCAGTTGCCTGCGCCCTCGCGCATGCACCACCCCGATGCGGAAACCCTGCTTCGCCGGCAGCGCGCGTTCGGCTACAGCGATGAAGACTTGCGCATGATCCTTCGCCCCATGGCTTCGAAAGGCGAGGAGCCGGTGGGCTCGATGGGGACAGACACGCCCCTCGCGTGTCTCTCGGACCGGCCGCAGTCGCTGTTCAACTACTTCAAGCAGCTCTTCGCACAAGTTACGAATCCTCCCATTGACCCGATTCGTGAAGAGATCGTGATGTCGCTCATCAGCTACATCGGAGCCGAGCGCAACATTCTCTCGGAAGCGCCCGAGAACTGTCACATGCTGAAGCTGGCACATCCTCTTCTGACCAACATCGAGTTGGAGAAACTGCGCCGCGTCTCGACCGGAGATCTGCTGGCCATCACGCTGCCCGCGTTGTTCCGCGTCAGCGAAAGCGAAGCGGGACTGAAGCGCGCTCTCGAAGAGTTGTGCCAGCGCGCGTCGCTCGCGGGAAAAGCCGGTTACACGCTGCTGATTCTCTCCGACCGCGGCGTGAACAAGGATTACGCCCCCATCCCCAGCCTGCTCGCGCTGGCTGCCGTGCACAACCTGCTGGTGCAGGAAGAGACCCGAACCCAGGTCGCGCTGATTACGGAATCGGGCGAACCGCGTGAAGTTATGCACTTTGCGCTGCTCAGTGGCTATGGGGCAAGCGCCATCAATCCTTATATGGCGTTAGAGAGCGTGGAGAGCCTGGCGCGAAGAGGCGAGTTATCGGAGGGAGTAACTCCCGAACTTGCCGTGAAGCACTTCATCAAGTCGGTGAATAAGGGGTTGCTGAAGACCTTCGCTAAGATGGGTATTTCGACTTTGCAGAGTTACCAGGGAGCGCAGGTTTTCGAGGCCATCGGACTGAACCGCGAACTGGTGGATTCTTATTTCGCAGGCACCGCGTCGCGCTTGGAAGGCGTCGGTCTCGACGTGCTCGCTCGCGAAGCGCAATTGAAACACGAGTACGCATTCCGTCCGCTGAGCGAGTCCGAGACCGAACTGGCTGTCGGCGGGAATTACCACCAGCGCGTCAACGGCGAGTATCACCTGCTAAACCCGCTGACCATCAGCAAGCTACAACAGGCAGTGCGGCAGGGGAGTTTCCAGACGTTTCAGGAATACACCGGCCTCATCGACAACCAAAGCAGCAATATGGCGACGTTGCGCAGTTTGATGAAGTTGAAGAAGAGCGCCAAGCCAGTTCCGATCGAAGAAGT
>Ga0326727_10006143_pt1 | contig 33275 bp, 21 predicted proteins | sample MB2enrmetagenome_FD_207643 | JGI IMG/M metagenome (GOLD analysis project Ga0326727, IMG submission 207643) | Lab enriched peat soil microbial communities from McLean, Ithaca, NY, United States - MB29MY | ecosystem: Environmental > Terrestrial > Soil > Wetlands > Peat | place: USA: New York...
TTAGTTATCGTGCTCATCGTCATCGCCTTCCACCAAATTGAGCGGGTTTCGGCCGTCCCAATAAATTCGCATCTCCGCCAAGTGTGTTTCAACAGCCTGCTTGATGTCCGCCGGTATCTCGCTCCACTTGCCGCCGGGAGGGACAATAAACTCCTGGTTGCGCAGCGACACCCGCCATCATTTCTCCGTCTTGTACTGGATTGTCACATGCGGCGTTTCAGGGCCCTCGTCGTCGAAGACCTTGGCCCTCCAGCCTGCGGCGAGAAGTTTCTTTGAAATCGGGAGGGAATACGGCATCGCAGGCTCCGCACGCCACGGCTTCTCAGCAATTATGTCCCTTTTTCAGTTCTACGTCAAGTGGGACAAAACGCTAGCACCAGTGATTCCTTGTCACTCGTTCTGGTAACCTGCGTTCCGGCAGCTACTCGGCGGCAACTGCGGCGCGCCGTTATTGCTGCGAAGGCGGGAAATTGGGGCTTTTCAGGCTCAGAAGACGTGGTAGAATGGCCCTTACATGATGTTCGACGGCCCTCACCCCCGGCCCCTCTCGCGGCGCGAGAGGGAGCGTTTTTGACGGTCGTCCGAAGTCAAATGCCCATAACAACTTGCGTCGCCTTTGGGGAATAGTGTAACGGCAGCACAAGTGACTCTGGATCACTTAGTCTAGGTTCGAATCCTAGTTCCCCAGCTTGCGCAATAGCTTTTCGAGAGCGCCGGAAAACGCCGTAACCGAAGGCAGAATTAGGACTTGCGGATGTGGCTCCGCAAGTCCGTTCTTGTTGGCGACCAAGCCCATCAGCCAATCCCTTCATTGCTCCCCGGGCTGTGAACGGTTACGTCAATCGCTGTTGCGAAAGACCGGTCCCGCAAGACGATCCAGGCCAAGTTGGCAGCCCTGCGGCAGTTCTGCATGGACCTGCCAGTCGAAGAGGTCAGCGAGCTTCGGGAGTTCCGGGGGAAGGAGCGCGAACCGGGCGAACGGGAGGACGATCCCTTCCGTTGGGCGAAGATTCAGGCGTCCTGTAGCGTCGAATCTCCGTGGCAACCGGGTGCGTCTTTCCGGCAGCAGCCTTCTCGGATGCTCGCGTTCTCCGTGTGGCCCGCCCAAGGCTGCGAAGAGATGCACATCGGGGTTTGCTCTGGCCTATCGGCATTAGCTCCGTTCATGTCGGCCTGCAGGTCCACAGCGATGCCGTGGCTGACCGGAAGGCAGTATCGTGTTGCCGATGGCTCCGCCGGTACCTCGGGAATTGCTGCCAACGAGTCTGCATCGGCTCCAGCGGGGGTCGTCGGGCTGGGTTCCCAAGCGATTGCTCGGTCTGACAGTGTGGCGGCTCCCGGAGCGGTCCTTGCTCGCCTGCGCTCCGTGATGTCCCGAAAGACGTTCACGATCTCCGTCACCTTTCCACTCTGCCGGATGAATCGAGTGCCGACCTCCACGAACACGCTCCTGCCATCCTTGTGCTTCAGTTCCAATTCGACGATCTCGGTGGCCGTGCCCCTTATCACCGTGTCGCAAAACAGCAAGAAGAGCTTCGGAATATCCCTTGCCCGCACGAGTCCCAACTGCGTGAAGCCTTTTCCGATCAATTCATCCGGCTTGTAGCCGAACACATCTTCCACCCGCTTGTTCACGTCGATAATCCTGCCCAAGTTATCAACGTAGGTAATCACGTCCCTGGCGTTGTCAAAGATCGTGCGAAAACGGTTCTCGGACAACCGTTGTTTTTCTTCGGCCTCCACTCGTTTTGCCGTCTCACGCTCAAGCGTGGTGCCGAGGCCGGGATCTGGCTTGCGGTGTCCGGTGTGCCACAACATCCCTAGAAGAATGAGCAAGTCTCCCCACAACAGAAGCGTAGTAGCAGTCTTGAGCAGTCCGTAGAGGTGATAAGCGGAGAATGCGTCAAGCGTGATCTTCAATGAGAGAACAACGCAGGCAAGAGCAAGCGCGCACATCAGCCAGAATATGGGCAGTCGCTCGGGGTGATGATGTACCAGCGTGTGAGCGATGAAACATGTGACGAGCAGACCTGCACTAAGAGTGGCAATGTCACAGATTAGATGAACCCAGAGGCAGGACGTGTAAATCTGCGTCACGGTGTCGGCGATTGGCGGCATGGTAGTGCGGAAATGGACGTTGGCATCTCGGGCGGGTTGGTGCCCTCGCCAGGGGCCACGCAATAGTAGGCCAACGGATGGGTGCTGTCCATGAAGCCGAAATGGCGAGTGGGATTATGCCGTCTGTAGCGGAAAGGGGACGGGATTGGCGGGGTGCAGCTTCGCCCCCTTCCGACGCCAGCGAAGGCCCGACGTAGCCCGACGGAAATGGGAGCCACGGCCCGGTGAAGAGTAGACCCACCGCAACGGCAGCCACGGGCCAGTTCAGCCCCCTTCCGACGCCAGCGAAGCCCCTTTCCGCACCCGCACGGCGGCGGAAAATCGAAAACGCCGGCGTTTGCCCGCCGGAAGGCTTTAGCCGGCCGGGACTGCGGGCACGGCCGGCGGCGAGCCGTTCAGCGTGAGTCTGGATGCCTTTGCCGGTTCGCCCAGCGGCAAGCCGGCAACGGGACGAAAACCGCAGGTTCAAGCGCCGTTGGGCTGGCTGCTGCCCTCCAGGGGAAGAGTGAAGTGAAAAGCGGCGCCTCCCGCGGGATTGGCGGTGGCCCACAGCCGCCCCCCGTGGGCCTCGACGATCGTGCGCACAATGCTCAGCCCCATGCCCAAACCTTGCGGCTTGGTGGTCACGTAGGGCTCGAAGATCTTCGTTTCGCTGCCGGGCGGCAGGCCGGCGCCGCAGTCGGACACGACCACCTCGACCGCCCCGTCGCCGAGCGAGGTCTGAATCGTAACCCGCCGCATGTCGGGCGCGACGCCGTGCATGGCCTCGACGGCATTGCTCAAGAGATTGACGAAGACCTGCTGGATTTGCACCCGATCTGCCCGTACCGGAGGCGCAGCGGCGGAGAAAGAAGTGTCCACGGTGACCCGGGCCCGCCGCAGCTCGACGGCGACGAGCCCCAGGGCTTCCGCCGCCACCTCCTCGACGCGGCACACGGAGCGCAGCGCCTGGCCGCGCCGCGCGAAGGACCGCAGGCGTTTCACGACTTCGGCCGCCGACAGGGCGATGTCGGCGATCTCCTCGTTCCATTCGCGCACGCTGTCCAGATCGGGCGGACCTTCTTCGGCGAGCACGTTGCGGGTGGCTTTCGCATAGTTGAGGATCGCGTAGAGCGGGTGATTCAGCTCGTGCGCCAGCTCCGCGGCCATTTCGCCCAGCGTCGAGAGCCGCGCCACGTGGGTCAATTGCAGGCGCATTTGCTGCAGCGCCTCTTCCGCCTGTTTGCGCTCGGTAATGTCTTCTTTCACGGCCAGAAAGTGCGTGATACGGCCGGCATCGTCCTTGATCGAGTTGATCAGCGCCTTTTCCCAGAACAGAGATCCGTCCTTGGCCTTGCTCAAGAATTCCCCCGACCACTCGCCCCCCGCCGTGATCGTCCGCCAGAGCGTGCGATATTCTTCGTCGGAGGTGTGCCCGGACTTGAGGATGCGCGGGTTCTTCCCCAGGACTTCCGCGGGCGTATAGCCCGTGCTTTGCATGAATCTGCGGTTCACATACTCGATGTTGCCGTCCGTGTCGGTGATGATCACGCTGACCGGGCTTTGCTCGACCGCCTGGGAGAGCTTGCGCAGGTAGTCCTCGGCCTTTTTCCGCTTGCTGACGTCAATTCCCATGCCCGCCAGGTACGGCTTGCCGTCGAGGATCAGCCGGACTCCCGTGAAATAGAAAGGGATCCGCGTGCCGTCCTTGGCGACCAGCGTAGCTTCCGCATCGGCGTAGCCCTCTTGGAACACTTTGGCCATTCTTGCGGCAATGTAGCCGACATCTTCGCCGCGAAACCAGTCGGTGATGTGCATGTGCACCAACTCGGCCCCGGAGTAGCCCGTCATCTCCTCCTGCTTTTTGTTCCAGCGAACCAGCCGGCCATCCGCGTCGAACAGGTAGGGGATGCCCGGGACGCTGTCCAGCACGGCGTTGGTAAAGACCCGCTCTTGCTGCAGCGCGTCTTCGGCCTGTTTGCGCTGGGTAATGTCTTCTTTCACGGCCAGGAAGTGCGTGATACGGCCGGCCTCGTCCTTGAGCGAGGTGATCAGCGCTTTTTCCCAGAAGAGTTTCCCGTCCTTGGCCTTATTCAAGAATTCCCCGGACCACTCGCCGCCCGCCGTCAGCGTCTGCCAGAGCGTGCGATATTCTTCGTCGGAGGTATGCCCCGACTTGAGGATGCGCGGGTTCTTGCCGAGGACTTCCGCCGGCGTGTAGCCGGTAACCTGGCAGAATCGCCGGTTCACGTATTCGATGTTGCCGTTCGTGTCGGTGATGATCACGTTGACGGGACTTTGCTCGATCGCCTGGGAGAGCTTGCGCAGGGACTCCTCGGCCTGCTTCCGCGCCGTGATATCGACGAAGGCCGCAATGCACCCCCGTACCCGGCCGCGCTCATCGTGCAGAGGTATGGCGCCGCCGAAGAAGGTAAGTTGCACGCCGTCTTGGCGGAAGACCTGCATCTCAAGATCGCGGATCTCCTGGTTCCGGGCGGCGGCACGCTGCATGGGAAGCTCGCCGCCGCGGAGCTCCTTGCCGCCGGAGAAGTAGCGATGCGGGGCGGGCTCTTCACCAAGGGGCGGCGTCAACGAGAAGTTGAGTTTTCCGCTAACGCCGTACAATTCGTTTGCCGCGCGATTGCCCGTGATGCGCTGGCAGGCGGGGTCGAGGGCGACCAGGATCGCCGCCGGCGCGATCTCCATCACCTTTTCGATTTCGTCCACCAGCGCGAGCAACTGCGACTGGCTGTCCTGCAGACTGACGACGGATCCTTCCGCCCGGCGACGGCCGGCGCCGTGCAAGTTGCCGAGCAGGGCCACCACGGCGCCCGTGACAAGGAACAGGGCGAGGGCCGCTTGGGCCTGCATGCCATGGACCAGAAAGGAGCCCCGCGGCGGGATGAACAAGTACGTCGAGACTGCCGCACTTGCCAGCAAGGCTGCTAGCGCCGGTCCCAGCCCGCCATACCAGGCAGCAAACGCAATGGCAAGAAAACCGGCCGCGTAGGGAGCCTGTTCCCCGAGCAGCGGGTCGAGCAGCAAGCGTAGCGCGCTGGCCAACGCCACCGCTGCAAACGCGAGACCATAGCGCAACAGTCGAGAGCCACGAGTTGCGGGCATCCGTTTGCCCTTATTGCGAAGTGGCGAGACCAAGCGACAAGCGGCACGGGCCGGATTGTACATTACCCCCGCGAACAACGCAATCCCCCGCACCGCGGCCTGAAACAGGACGAGGCCGCCGTTCTAAACAGGCTTGCGTGATCCTGGGAATTTCGGCCGTGTGCCACGACCATGCTGCGCACGGTGCCCGGGAACAAGCAGTGCCAAACCCGCGGGGCACACTGCTTCTGCGAAGCAGCGGCACACGGAAATCCTCCCGGGATCGTGCAAGCTCATTTAGCCCCCCTCTCTCCCCGGCCGGGATTCGTAGCGACCCGGTTCAGTCGCTCGCTGCAAGCGGGGGTCGCTGTCCAGCAAGCGGACCTGGAAGCTCTGCTCCTCGGCCAACTCGACCGGGAGGCTCTGCCCCAGGACTTCGATGCTCATCTGCCCCTTGACGTGAAACCGCTCCTCGACGCGGCTGACGCGCCCCTTGCCGGGATCGAAGTAGATCGTCCCGCCAGCCTCGCCGTGCTTGAAACTCGCTCGGGAAACCGGCAACGGCAGGTCACGGGCCCCCGGCTGCGGCGGAACATAGGTCAGCTTGAAGGTGTAGGGAAACCGTTGCTGGTCGCCCTGCTGCCCCGCGTACTGGAAGGACACGTGGCCGGTCCAACTCCCCAGGAAGCCCCAACTGTGCGTTATGCTCCGCTCCCAGCGGGTGCCGGGCCGCAACGGCTTGTGCGGCTGGAAAAACGAGTATTGGGCGAGTTCTTTCCACCCATCCTGGTCGATGAGCGAGGCCAGCAGGAGTGCCTGGCCGACCGCCGCTCCACCGCTGGCCCGGGGCCTGTCCTTGGCCCCTTCGAATCGGACCAGCTCCCGCCCGGGGTCGAAACTCATCGTGAACGTCGTGCCCGTCAGTTTCCGCAACAGGTCGCTGAACAGCGCTTGCAGCGCCGCGTCGGCTTGCAACAGCTTGGCCGCTGCGATCTTCTGCTCGACGTCCAGCCCTCCGTTGTCGCGCTGCCTGACGTCCAGGCTCGACAGCACGCGGTAGCGGAGGTCGAAGCGGGAATCGAGCCCCTGCACACGACAGGCTGACTTCTGCGCGACGACCACTTCCTGGTAGAGCAGTTTTCCGGGCCTGCCGGCGGGCTGATTCTGCGACGGTGTCTGGCCGCAGACGGCTGCATCTTGCAAGCCCCCACTGACAGCCCACAGCAGGCCCAGCGCCCCAGGCAAAGCCAGCCACGTCTTCATTTTGGCTCTCCCCTGCGGAGGTCGCTCGGAACGTCAGGCCGTAGGGCCCATGGCACGGATCGGGAACGCCGGGGATGTCGGGCGTTACCGGGAAAAACTCCAGTATACGCCCGCCGGAGCCGCTTCGACAGGCCCCCGGGTGAGCAGGTGGGGCGGTGGTCAGGCTGCTCGAACACCAGTAGAATCTCGTTATGATGGCGGTGGGAGGGATCGCCGCGCCGGCGTTCGCGGCGGCAGGGCCGCGTTTCCACTCCAGGTGCCCGGCAGATTCGATCACCGTCGGCGAACTTCAGGGCCGGTGATGAGAAAGGCGGTTATGACTTCAAGTTTCCTGTGTCTCTGCGTTGTGATCTCGCTGTCCGCCACGGAGGAGAATTGGCCGCAATTCCGCGGGCCGAACGGCGACGGAGTGGCCGCCAGCGCCGATCCGCCGATCCAATGGAGCGAAACGCGGAATGTCGCATGGAAAGTGCGCCTGCCGGGCCGGGGGCGGTCATCGCCCGTCGTCCTGGGCAATCGGATCTGGCTGACCACGGCCCACGAAATGCCGGCGGGAGAGGACGAGGCCCGCCAGCGGCTGCAAGGGCATCCCCAGCCGGGCGACTTGGATCTGGCGACCCGTGTCGTCCTGGCGGTGGTTTGCCTGGATCGTGCCAGCGGCAAGCAGTTGTACGAGGCAAAGCTGTTCGACGTGGACAAGCCCGATCCGGTCCACAAGCTCAACAGCTATGCCACGCCGACCCCGGTTGCCGAACCCGGCCGGGTATTTTGCGACTTCGGCACGTTTGGCACGGCCTGCCTGGAGGCTGAAACGGGTAACGTGCTCTGGAAGAGCCGACTACCGGTCGATCACCTGGTCGGCCCGGGCAGTTCGCCCGTCCTGTACAAGGATCTGCTGCTTCTGGTCCGCGACGGCTGTGATGCCCAGTACGTGGCCGCGTTGGACAAGCGCACGGGACACAGGCGCTGGAAGACTGATCGTCCGCCGATCCAGGGTATCGGAAAGACCGAAAGGAAATCGTTTTCCACGCCGCTGTTGATCGAAGCCGCCGGCCGGGTGCAGATGATTGCCTTGGGGACACAGTGGGTTGTGTCGTACGATCCGGCGACCGGCAAGGAAATCTGGCAGGTGAAGCACGGCAGTGGTTTTTCGGTCGCCCCTCGTCCGGTGTTCGCTCACGGCATGGTCTATATCTGCACCGGTTGCACTGTGGCGGAGCTTTGGGCAATCCGGGTCGATGGCCAAGGAGACGTGACGGATACCCATGTGGCCTGGAAGGCCGGGGGCCAGATCCCGATCATGTCCTCGCCCCTCTGCGTCGGCGACGAAATCTACTGTGTGTCCGACAGCGGCATTGCTTCCTGCTTCGACGCCCAGACGGGGAGCCTCCACTGGCGAGAACGTCTCGGTGGCAAGTACCTCGCGTCCCCTGTCTACGCTGCGGGGCGGTTGTACTTCTTCAACATGGACGGCAAGACCACGGTGCTGAAGGCCGGCCGGCAGTTCGTGCGGCTGGCGGAGAATCTGCTGGAAGGCCCCCTGGCGGCAACGCCCGCGGTTGTCGATCACTCGGTATTCCTGCGGACCGACAGCTATTTGTGGTGTGTCTGCTCAGAGGCCAAGATCGAGTTGAAGAACTCGCACGGCCTGCGCTGGCAGTTGGAAAAACGCGGTGGCCGCTGGACCCTGGGGACGCTCTTCGTGCATGGCAAGCCCGTGGATGCCCCGCTGGCCTCCGGCATCGTGGCCCTGAGTAACACCGCCAGCCGGCAGGTCTGCTGGCCGGCAGCGACCGAAGCCAAGCAGTTGGGCGAGCGGTCCGCACGTTTCACGGGCAGCGAGAAGATTGGCGACGTGTTGTTCCGCTTCGAGGTGGACGTGTCGTTGCAGGAGGACGCGCCCGCGGCCACGCTCACACCCCGCTGGTCGGTCGACAAGGATCTTAATGGATTTGAGGTCTGCCTGGCGTACCAGGGCGTGGGCGTCAACGACTGGCGTGTGCAAAGCTATCCCTTCGCCGGCAACAGCGAGAGTGCCGCGATTACGCCCCTGCGGTATTGCGGCGTGCCGGGGGCACTGGTCTATCGACCGGACCTGTCGCTGGTGGTGCTGTTCGCCATCGACGTGCAGTCGGACTATCTCAATCCGACGACCTGGACGGGCCAGACCGGGTTCCACTTTGTCAACCGGCGGACGGCCCCGCAGTTCCGTTGCGGCGGCGGAAAGCTCTCGCCCGGCGTGCGGTACGAGCATCCCTTGCAACTGTTCTTCAGCGACGCCGGGGAGTTTGCCGGCGCGATCAGGAGCATCATGGAGAACTGGATCAAGGTGAACAACTACAAGGTGGACGAATCCCTTTCCGTGCGGACGCCACAGGAGGCGTTTCGGATCACGCTGGAGGGCCGGCGGAAGATGGCCAGTTGGCAGCCGGGAATCGGCTACGAGCACCACCGGGGCACGCCTTTCGTGTACGTCGGCAACAATCCCTACATCGCCTACTACGAATACCGGCTCTTTGAGATGACCGGCGACCCGGAATGGCGCAAGCGGGCGTTCGCGCAGATCGACTTCGCGTTGCAGGGGCAGCAGACCGACCCGTCCAAACCCAACTACGGCGTCATGCACACGTCCTGGTATTTCCGCAGGCAGGGCGAGGCGGAGGGGTTTTGCAGTTGGGACTGGGGCCATAACGGCTACAAAGTGGACCTGAACGCCTGGATGGCCAGGTACATCTTGCAGACTTGGCAGCGCGTCAAGCAGCACGAGGGGCTGGATCGCCGGGATTGGCACAGGGCGGCGGTGGCAGCGGCCGATTGGGCCGTCGCCCAGCAGAACGCCGACGGCGGCCTGCCGCAGGTTGTGGAGATCGCCACGGGCAAGAAATCGAACTCAGTGGTCTGCGGCAGGGCCCTGGTAGGACTGCCGATCATCGCCGAGATCACCGGCGACAAACGCTACCTGAAGGTCAGCGAGGAAATGGAGAAGTTCCTGCGGGCCAACGTCGAAAGCCGCTTCTGGTATACCGGCATGCATCCCGATCTTCCGCCCAACGACTTCGAGCAGGACAGCATCTATGCGGTCGTGGAATACTGGCTGAACAAACACGACCGCACGGGACAGCAGGATTGCCTGGAGCGGGCCGTGGCCAATGCCTACTACGCCCTGCTGTACTGGTGCCCGCGGCAACTGAGTTGGCTCAAAGCCCCCACGCAGTGTGCCCACAGCGAGCAGCAGCATTTCAACCAGTACTCGGTGTACTGCTACGGGAACCGTAAGATCGAGTGCCTGGCCCGGCTGGCCCAAAAGACCGGCAACCCGTTGTTCCAGGCGCTCGAGCGACGCGTGGTGCAAATGAACTTCTACACCCAGGTGACCGACGGGCCATTCAGGGGCTCGCTGACCGAGGCCATTTGCGATCCGTGGCTGGAGCGCCACGGCGGATTCGAGTGGCGCGGCAGCCCTTACACAAGCGAGCTGGTGACGGACCTGATGCTGCAGTTGATGGATCTCGGACTGGTAAAGGGCAAATGACCCGGCCGGACAAGATCACACTGCCAACCGTCTGCGGCGGGCTTGCGATGCCCGCAGCGGCGGGCCATAATGGGGCCGTGTGGCCTGAAGCCGCTTGAGGCCAGAGGCCTTCGAGACGTTTCCTTGAATACCGAGAACCGGGGAGGCGCGCTGTGACCACGCGGTTCAATCGTCGCGATCTGCTCAAGAAGTCCGCCGCGGCCACGGGGGCGGTGGCCGGGATGCGGATGTTCGCGGCCCCGGCGATTCTCGCCGAGCGGTCGCCGAACGCGAAGCTCGGCGCGGCGCCGCCATGAAATGCACGAACCTGCCCGAACTGAACCAGCACGTCAAACGCGAGTACCGCAAAGGCTGGACACTTTGACAACGGAATGTCGGTTCGAACCGCCTCCACCCGGCAGCCGGCCCAGCATGTCGGAGCCAGCACTCGATGAACATCGTCACCGCTTGTGGAATGTTGCTGATGCTTGCCGCGACCCTGCCGCTTCGCGCGGCGGACGCGGTCGTCGTGCTCGATGGCAATGCCCGGACGCGTGAAGCCCGCACCGCCAACGCAGCGCCGACGTATCCCGCGCCGAAGTTCGGCGACACGAGCGGCTGGGGCCGCAACATTCAGCGTACGATGCGGCTGCTGGCCACGAGCACGCCGCAGAAACGGAACACGGTGCGCATCCTGTTCTACGGCCAGTCGATCACCGAGCAGCCGTGGTGGCAGGCCGTGGCCGCTGATTTACGGGCTCGTTTTCCGCATGCGAACCTGGTGATCGAAAACCGGGCGCTGGGCGGTTACGCCTCGCAGATGCTCGTCAAGACATCCGAAACCGACCTGTACCCGTTCTATCCCGACCTGCTCATCTTCCGCGACCAGGGCGCGCACGACAAGTACGAGGACATCATCCGCCGCGTGCGGGAGCGGACCGTCGCGGAGATCCTGCTGCAAAACGACCACGTGTGCAGCGTGGCCGAGTTCAGCGAGGAGACCGATCCGGCCAAGCTGTGGCCGCCCAACGCCAAGTACTGGGGCGCTTTTTGGAACCACAACTGGCTGCCCACGCTGGCGAGACGCTACGCCGCGGAGTACTGCGACCAGCGCAGCCTGTGGAAGCGGTATCTGACGGAGAACGCATTGCAGCCGGCACAACTCCTGTGCGACGGCGCGCATCTGAACGCGCACGGCGACTTCTTGATGGCCGAGTGCGCCAAGGCATACTTGCGTTACGACCCGCGGTTGGGCCGCGCGGCGATGGAGGACTGTGTGCGGACGTACGCGGTCGGTCGGGACGTGGCGTGGCGCGAAGGCAGGTTGCGGCTGGCCTTTGCGGGGAACCGCGTGGACCTGATTGTCAAGCCCGGCGCGGCCCCGCCCGCCGCGGTGCGGATCGACGGCCGCAGGCCTTCGGAGTTCTGCGAGCTGTATGGCTTCACGCGGGCGCAGGCCAAACCCGGCGGCAAATGGCCCCCCATCGCCCCGCTGAAATCGGAGCAGCGGCTGCAGGTGGAGGACTGGGCGATGGAAGTCGTGCAGGACCGGCAAGACGCCAAGCAGTTTCACTTCGCCTTGCGGGGGTCGAAAACGGGGCCCGACGGCGAGGGCCAATCGCACCGGCGGTTCGTATCGCGCTCGGGGCGGATCGTGATCGAGCCGGAGGACTGGAACGTCGACTTCGCGATGATGCTGGCGCAGGTCAAGCCGCCGCCCGACCGTTTTACGGTGACCTGGAGCGTGCTGCCGTACTTCCTCGACGAATTCGTTTCGCCCGGCGTCAAGGATGCGACCGTGGAAACCACGGTGACCTTGGCCCAAGGTCTTGCCGGCGCGAAACACGTGTTGGAAATCGCCGGCAGCGAGGAAACGCCGATTGCCGCCGTTCGCGTCTACCATCCGCCGGGCATGGAAAGAGACCACTAATCTCGGACTTTGCAGTCCTCCCGGAATTTCGCACGGGCGACTGGCAATCCCGCTGCTTGCCGCGCATACTAAGAGTGCCCTCCCGGAAGACTCCCAACTCTTGCAGGATCCATGCGAGAGAAGGGGCCGTTCCGAATCTTCCCGCCAACACCCCGCCAAACCGACACACCCCTAGGAAAAAGAGACTCCTCATGATTTGCCGATGTACGCTTGCATGGACCGTCTTTTTGCTTTCGATCCCGGCCGCCCGCGGCGCAGAGTCCGTCTGGCTGGAGGGCGAAAAACCGACGACCAAGAACGTCGAGGTGAAGGCCGTGGGCTGGGGGCGCACGGAGCTGCTCTCCGGCGGCACCTGGCTTTTGCTGCAAGTCGACCAGCAGGACGTGGCGCAGAAACTGCCCAAGGAGGGCGCCCTCTTGGGTTACCAGTTCCAGGTTTCCTCAGCCGGGAACTATGAGGTCTGGAGCCGCATCGGCTACGAGGGCGTTCGCGCGCCGTTCGACTGGCGCATCGATCAGGGCCCTTGGCGCTCCGTCAAGCCGGAGGATCCCACGACCGACCACGCGGAACTGTCGTTTTGGTGTCCGCTGGGCTGGATGAAGCTGGGGCAAACCGACCTGGCGGCCGGCCGGCACACGCTGGAGTTTCGCATCTCCGCGTGGTCCAAGAAGGAGAATGGAAAAGAGGTTTTGCAGGGGATCCTGTTTGCCTGCGACGCGACGTGCCTCACGCGCGGTCCCTTCCGGCCCAACGGCAAGCACAGGCCCGACGAGGACTGGCAGGACGCCGGCGACAAGCAGGCGGCCCGGCAGGTCTTCAAGTTTGCCAGCCAGCGGGCGGGCGCGGCGGAGCGCCTGGAGCTTTCGCTGAGCGGGCTGTGGCAAGTCGGGCGTTTCGACGAGCAGGAAGTGGTGGACCGGACCGGACCGACCCGCTCGCTGCCCGACGCCGGGCAGGTGTTCTGGATGGGGACCAGCGTGCCCAGCAACAAGTTCAAGGACCGCCCGGAGCTGCCGTTTTGCCACCGGCTGATCTACCGCACGCGCGTGGAGGTGCCCGCCGAGTTGGCCGGCCGCTCCTTTGTCCTGCGTTTCCCGGCGGTGAGCTTGATGGCGACGTTGTTTGTCAACGGCCAATACTGCGGTTTTACGAAGGCCCCCTTCGCGCTCTGGGAATGCGACGCCACGGCGGCGATCAAACCGGGGCAGGTCAACGAGATTTGCGTGGTGATCAAGGATTCCTATTACGCCGTCAGTTGGGGCGGGCGGCCCGGCGCTTGCCGCAGCAGCTTCACAACGCCCGTGGACAACATGAGCCAGTCGTGGATGCAGGGCGGTTTCGACTTTCCCATCGGCTCGGGAGTCTTCGAGATCGCCACGTCTTCGGGCATCCTTTTGACCCCCAGCCTGGTTGTGGCCGGCCCGGTCTACACAAGCGACGTGTTCGCCATCCCCTCGGTCAAGCAGAAGACACTGGGGCTGGAAATCACGGTCGCCAACCCGACCCCGCAGGCACAGCCGGTGCAACTGGTCAACGAAGTCGTGCCCCTCACCCCCGGGTACCCTCAGGGTGCCTCTCCCGACGGAAGAGGGGAGTTTGGACCGGCCGAGAAAGTCTTCGCCCCGCAAGCGCTGGTGGTCGCAGCGGGGAAGGAGGAGGTCGTCAAACTCGCCGAGCCCTGGGCGAATCCCAAGCTCTGGTGGCCCGACGATCCGCAAATGTATTGCGTGGTGACCAAGGTCCTGCTGGGCGGCAAGGTCGTCGACGTCCGCCGCACGCCCTTCGGCTTCCGGCAATGGGAGTGGGACAGCCCGCAGTTCAAGCTCAACGGCCTGCCCTGGAATCTCCGCGGCGACACGGCCGCGGGGGTCGACGGGTTCAGTCAGGGCACGGTACAGGAAACCGTGGACTACTTCCGCCAGTCCGGACAGAACCATATCCGCTACTGGAACCCGCTCGGCAGCGCCGGCCTGCAGAAGTCCCAGGTGCTGGACTCGTTGGACGCCCACGGCGTGATCGTCCGCCGCGACGGCATCATGGACGGCATGGGCTGCAATTACATGGGCAACCTGGGCGGCAACGAGGCCCTTTTCGAGAATTGGATCCCCCAGCTCCAGGCGATGGTCAAAGAGGAGCGGAACCATCCCTCGATCTTCGCCTGGTCGATGGAAAACGAGCTGACCTTGATCAACGCCCGCAACTTCGGCCTGCTGAAGCAGGTCGAGCCGCGGATCACGCGCGCGGCCAAGGCCGTGATGGCGATGGATCCGACGCGGCCGGCCATGATCGACGGCGGCAACTGCTTGAGCACCCAAACGCTGCCAGTCAACAACGGGCACTACATTGAATCGTCGATCACGGAGCCCGGCATCCCGCTGCGCGACTATCCCGACCAGGCTTACACCTGGGAGAAGATCGTGGAGAATGAAAAGAAGGTGTTCCCGCTGGCGCTCGATCGGCCGATTCTCCTGGGCGAGTGCTTTTTCATGAGCGGTTGGACGCCCGGGCAATTGGCGGAGTTCGGCGGCGAGGGCTGCTTTGCCGGCGCGGGGCCCTACACGCAGCGCGGCGGCGGCCTGTATGCCAAGATGATGACCGAAGGCTTCCGTTGGTACGGCATCGCCGGCTGGGAATTCAGCCTTAGCGGCGGCCAGGCGGGCAACATGCACTTCAACTCGCAGAAGCCCGTGGCCCTCTTCTGCCGCCAATGGAATTGGACCCTGGGCGGGGGCAGCGAAGTCCAGCGGACGCTGAAGCTCTTCAACGACACACGATTCACCGAGCCCATCGAGGCGGCCTGGGAATTAAGGCTCGAGGGCCGCCGGGTCGCCGGCCAGGTGCAGACCTTCGCCCTGGCCGCGTGCGAACACCGGGAATTCAACATCATCGTCAAGGTCCCCCCGGTTTCGCGGCGCACGGCGGGCGAGTTTATTCTCACTTGCACGCGCGGCGGCAAGGAGGTCTATCACGAGGTCAAGCCGGTGACGGTCCTGGACCCCGACGGCGGTCCCAAGCCCGCGCTCGGCAAAACCGACCTGGTCGTGCTCGATCCGCTGGGCTCGGTCAAGCACCGCTTGCAGGCCCGCGGCATCGCCTTCATGGAGGCCGCCTCGGCGGCCGAGATCCCCGCGAAGGCCAAAGTCGTGATCGTCGGCAAGGATGCCCTCAGCGCCCGCGAAGCCACCGATCCGCAATGGACGGCCCTGGCCGGCAACGGCGCGAAGGTGCTGGTGCTCGACCAGGCCCACCCGCTGCACTACCAGGCGACCCCCTCGGATCTCGCCCCCACCGACTTCGTCGGCCGCGTGGCCTTCGAGGAGAACACCGAGCACCCGATCTTCTGCGGGCTCGAGCAGAGCGACTTCTTCACCTGGTCGCAGGACCACGTCGTCTACCGCAACGTCTACACGAAGCCGACCCGCGGAGCGACCTCCCTGGCCCACTGCGACAAGGAGTTGAGCTACTCGGCGATCGCCGAGTGTCCGGTCAACGACGGATTGCTGCTATTGTGTCAGATGGTCGTGGGCGAGAAGCTGGCCTTCGACCCGGTGGCCGAGCGGCTCTTCGACAACATGCTCGCCTATTGCGCGAAGTACGTGCCGGAGCGCCGCGAGACGGCCGTCGTCATGGCCGAAGGCGGCCCAGCGCTGAAGATGCTGCGCGAGTCGGGCCTGAAGTTCGACCCCGCCGCCGACGCGCTCTCGGCCGTCGTCGGCGGCAAGCACCAGGTCGTGATCTTCGACGCCACCCCGGCGGCGCTCGCGTCGTTGGCCGGCAACCTCGACAAAGTGCGGGCCTTTACGGAAAAGGGAGGCTGGCTCATGGCCTGGGGCCTGACGCCCGGCGGGCTGGCCAGCTTCAACCAGCTCGTGGGCGTCCAGCACGTGCTGCGGCCCTGCGAGCTGGAATTCGTCACCCTGCCGGCGCTGCGCGACCCGCTCCTCTCGGGCCTGTCCGTCCGCGACGTGGCGCTGGAATCGACCGAGCAGATCTTCGGCTGGGCGGCCACGAAGTACATGGTCGACGACGAGTTCACCTGGATTGTGGACTTCGACGACATTGCGCCCTTCTGCGAGTTTCCCAATGCCAAGGCGGGCGATCATGCGGCCGCGCGCAAGGCCCAGGCCAATTGGCCGCGCAATATGGTCAACGGGTTCACCGACTGTTGGATATTGAATTACTATTGCAGCACGGCAGCGCCCAAAGTGCCGCTGAAGTTGCCGCGTGCGGAGCGGATCAACCGCTTCGCGATCGTGCTCAATACCGACTATGCCAAGGCGCGGAAGGTCAATCTCTACTTCGACGACGATCCCAAGCCCGTGGCCCTGACGACCAAGCCCGACCACTCGCGCCAGGAGTTCGAGCTTGCGCCCCGCGCGGCCGCGCGGCTGGCGATCGAGCTGGCCGACTTCGACAAGCCCGCGAACATCAGCGGCATCGACAACATCTGGATCGGCGTCGAGCGATCGGCCGGGTGGCGGCAGAAAGTCAAGCCGCTGGCCAACGTCGGCGGGCTGGTGAAGTACCCCATGGGCGCGGGCGGCATGCTGCTGAACCAGGTGCTGGTCAAGCCGGCCGAGGCCAACCCCGTCAACGCGCAGAAGAAGAGCAACATCGTGACCGCGCTCTTGCGCAACCTGCACGCCACGTATGCCGGCAGCAAGGTCCTGACGACGGCCAACCTCAAGTATCAGCCGTTGCCGTTGGACGAGCATTGCAACCAGTATTTGTCGAAGGAGCGCGGCTGGTTCGGCGGCCCGCGCGACCTCGCGCACCTGCCGGCGGGCGCCCATACGCTGGCCGGCGTGCCCTACATGGTCCGCGACTTCAAGACCTCGCCCGTGCCTTCCTGCGTGATGTTGGCCGGCCCCGGCGCCAAAGGCCAGTTGCCCAAGGAGGTCAAGGACCTCCCGGCCGGCTGCAAGGCCGACGTGCTGTTCTTCCTGCACACTTTCAACAGCCGCGACCCGGGGCGCCGGGCGGATCCCCGCGCGGCGCCGCCGGTCGCTTTCCGCTACGTGGTCCACTATGCCGACCGGCAGACCGCCGAGGTCCCCGTGCTATTGGACGAGGGAGTAGGGCATTGGATCAGTTCCAAGCCGGCCGGTTTGAAGTCCGCGGCCCTGGCCTGGTCCGCCAGGTTCCCCGGCGACAAGAGCGAAGAGGAGGCGGCGGTCTACCAGTTCGCCTGGACCAATCCCCGGGCGGACGTGGTGATCAGCGGCATCGACATGGTGTACGGCAAGGACGGCGACAGTTGCGGCACGCCGGTCCTGTTGGCCGTTACGGCTGCCAGGGCGCCCTGATCCGGATTATGCAGCGTGGGCTGGAGGGAGCGCGGCGGTCCTGTTGCGATGGTGCGTTGCGCGGACCGGTCCAGGACAACCAGAATTCTGCAAGCCCGGCGAACTGCTGGACCGCCCCGCCAAGCCCGCCTGCAACGTCGTCTTTTGGCACTTTCGCGCCCGCTGCCTTGCGTCGCTCACTGTTTTCGGCTAGGATAGGCCGTTAGGAAGCCCGCTCCCATGCAAGAGTCATGGCCCGGCTGACTTCGATTCCCTGGATTTGCAAGGCTTTGCAACATCTCCTAGCTCCCAAGTTTATGCACAACCCGCCCAACCGACGTGAGTTCTTACAGGACGTGGCCCTGCTGGGGGCTGCCGCGGCATCGTGGTGCGGGCAAGACGCCCTGGCGGCGGACGAACAGCCCGGCCCGATGCCGAAGATCAAGCTGGGTCACCTGGAAGTCTCCCGCTTGATCCTCGGCAGCAATCCGTTCTTCGGCTTCGATCACGGCAATCCGCAGGCTTCCGGCGAGCAGATGCGGGCTTTTTACACGAACGAGCGGATCATGGCGGTGCTGGACGAGGCCGCCGGGCAGGGAATCACCGCCGTCTGGACGCCGTGCTACGAGCAGTGGATTCGCCTGTGGAACGAGTACCAGGGGAAGGGCGGGAAGCTGCGGATTTGGATCGCCCAGCCGGACAGGCAGCCCATGGAGCAAGAGATCGCTGCGGCGGCAAAGAACGGAGCGAAGGCCGTCTGCATTCAGGGGTGCCAGATCGACGGGCAGGTCCAGCAAGGAAAGTTCGACGTGATCCGCGGCTGGCTGGAGCTGATCAAGGGCTTCGGCCTGCCGGCCGGCATGGCGACCCACGGGGCCAGGACCCATCTGCTGGCGGAGGAGAAGGGACTGCCCACGGACTTCTACCACCAGACGCTCTACCGGCCGGACAACTACGTGCGCCAGGGCCTGGAAGAATCGCTCGCCACGATCGAGAAGCTCGCCAAGCCGGTAATGGCCTACAAGGTGCTGGGGGCCGGCCGCATCCTGCCCAGGGACACGTTCCCTTACATCTTCCAGCGGCTGAAGGCGAAGGACGGCGTCTGCACGGGCGTTTTTCCGAAGACCAAGGCCGACCAGATTGCCGAGAATGCCGCCTTGGTGCGGAAGCTCTCACGCGTGTAGGGTCGAACAAGCAAACCGCGACGGTGGTGGGACTTCGGTCACGGATGGCGTCTTCAGCCCGCAAGTGCGGCATTCCGCGGTTTGCGAGTCCCGCCAATATCCGGCGCGACCTTGTCCCACCCCACGTAATCTCGCGGGCCACGCAGCAGGATCTATCGCTCGTCGGTGAAAGTCAGTTGCACCGAGCCCTGCTGGTGGCACAAGTCGACCGTGTGCTTGCGCGGGTCCACCTGGGGCGTGTACGGCATCCACTGCCATTGCGCGTTGCTCATTTCCGTTTCGTAGAGCATCTTGCCGTTGCGGCGGTTCAGGCACAGCAGTTTCCCGGCCATGTGCGCACCGTGCTGCTCGATGACCTGGAGCGTGGCCGAGAGCACCAGCACGGGCGATTCCGGCGGCTGATCGAGCCGCAGGTTGTAGTCCTTGACCTGGGCCGACCAGGTGCGGGCACCGGTAACCCGGTCCAGGCCGTGCAAGACCCCGTTGACGGGCACGTGCATCGCACCGTTGTTGACCATAAAGACGTTGACGTTCGCCACGGGCGGGGCGCCGGCCACGACCACGTATTGCGCGCGGGACCGCAGAACGTAGAAGCGATCGAAGTTCTCCGGCAGCGGGAGTTGCGCCGCCAGCACGTCGCGGCCTTCCGACAGGCCGAGGATGGTCAAGTGGCCCGACGGATCCAACGCCGCCAGCTCGTCGCTGCCCACGCCGCGGACTTGGGTGCCCTTGGGGAACTGCCGCTGCCAAGACGTCTTCTGCAACCAGGGATCGACCAGCGAGACTTCATAGGACTGGCCCGCTTCGCGTCCCACGACGAGTTGCCGGCCGAGCGTGGCCTGGCGCGTGGCGGGGGGCGGCAGCGGGCGGTGGCCCAATTCGCGGCCGTCGTCGGCCGCCAGCACGGTCGCCTCGCCCTCCTCGCGCGGGACGACCAGCAGGATCCGGCCGTCGCCCAGCAGGTTGCTGCCGGCGGGCAGACCATCGTGTTTCCACAGCAGCTTGCCGCTGGCGGCGTCCAGGGCCCGCACCTCGCCGTCGTAGAGGAAGTACACGCCGGACGCCGCGACCACCAGCGGCAAGGGGTCGCCCGCGGCGGCTTGACCGCCGAACATGCCGCGCGGCCGCATGAACATCAGGGCGTTGGCGGCCAGTTGCGGAGGCAGCGGCCGGGTCGAGTCGCACTGCCACAGCCGTTTGGGCGGATCGCTCAGCACGTCGAACGCGCAGATCTTGCTGCCCAGCCAGGCCACCAGCAGATGCCCCCGCCGCCAGATTTGGGCATAACCGTACTGCATGTGCATGAACTGGAAGTCTTGCGTCTCGGGAGATTCGAGCTGCCAGCGGAGATCGCCGCCTGCGCCGAAGACCAGCAGTTTGCGGTTGGCGGGATCCGCCTCGCAGACCAGCGGTTCGTCGAAGCGCTCGTCGACGCGGACCGGCACGCCCCAACGCTGCATGACGGCGGGCGCCTGGTTGGCGGATGCGACTTTGACCTTCCCGCGGGGCCAGCAGGGCAAGTCGATCGCCAGCCGCAGCGGGTCGTCGGGCGGCAGGCCCCGGCACGCCTCCAGCGCCGCCTGCGCTCCGCTGCGGCCGTCGCGGCAGGTCTGGGCGGCCAACGGGCCGGCCAGCAGCCGGTAGCAGCAGGCGGCGGCCTCGGGCCGCTTGGCCTGGCGCAAGAGCGCGGCCAGCCGCGCGGCAACCTCGGCCCCCTGGGCCGGCGGCGCCGTCTCGGCCACGTCCCGCAGGAGCTGCTCGGCCGCCAGCCCCGACACCCGGCCGGCCAGCCGCAGCCGCGCCTCCTGGGCCAACGGGTGCGCGGCGAAGGCGGCGATGAACTCGCGCAGCCGGTCGTCGCGGAGCCGCTCGGCCACCAGCCGGTCGAGGGCCGGCTGCTGGGCGCTCCCCGCGACCAGGACCTCGGCGATCCGTGCGGCCGTCCAGCGGCCGCGGGCGACCATGCAGGCGGCGTCGATCGGCTGCGTCTGGTCGGGCTGGGTTTCCGCATCGAGCAGCTTGAGGTACGTTCGCAGGGCTGCCAGGTGCTCGCCGGACTCCGCCAGCGCCCGCCCCAGGGCCCGCAGCAACGCTACGCGGCCTTCGCCGCTGGGGATATCGGCCTCCAAGCGAGTCGCCTCGGGGATGAACTGCTTGGGGTCGGTCCGCAGGCCCTCGCCCAGCGCGTCGGCCAAGAGCTGCCGGGTCTGGGGATCGGGCGCCGTGCCCCGCGTGGTCGCCAGCGCCAGGGAGCGGCGGAAGTGCTCGAAAGCCTCGCCGGCGCGGCCGTCGCTCAGGGCAAGCTCGCCGCAGCGGCGATGCCAGACAGGATCGTCGCGGTGTTTGCCCTCAGGGTCGGCCATGTGCCGCTCGTGTACCTGGATCGTGTCGAAGCACCAGACGCCGTCGGTGTTTTGGGCCAGCACGCCGTCGCGGCACGCCACGAGGTTTCCGGGCACGAGGCCCGCGGCGGTGCGGGCACGAGCGGCGAGCTTCCCGGCCGCCAGATCGAAGACCGCGATCTCGCCGGAGCTTAGCGGGAGATAATAGCGGCCCTGGCCCAGCAGCCCGTGCCCGCCGGGCAGTTGGCCGTCCGGCAAAGGGATGCGTTCGGGGTTCCAGGCGGCCTGCCCGTCGCTCATGCGGAGGGCCCAGAAATGGCTGCGGCCCGCCACCAGGGCCAGTCCCGCTTCAACGCCGGCCAGGTAGAGACCGTCGCGGCGCGGCGCAGTCCACAGCGGCTGCCCGTCCGCCAGGCTGAGGCACACCAGCTCGTTGCTGTTGCGCGGCGCCAAGAGCACGCGGCCGCCGGCGATGGTGGGCGGGGCGTCCAGCCAGCGGTCGAGATCCTCAACCTGCATGAGGGCCCGCTGCTGCCGCAGCCACGGGTTCATCCGCATGGGGCCGGTCATGCCGTCTTCCGGCTCGGGGAGTTGGCAGACCCAGCGGACGTTGCGGCTGGCCAGGTCCAAACCGGCATACTGGTTCTCGCCCACCTGGCACACCAAGATGCCGTCGGCGAACGAAGGGCTGGCGCCGGGGTGCGGCTGCCCCTGGGAGGCGGGAATGCCGTTGATGAAGAAGGCGGGGTGCGACGGCACGGGCTCGGTCTCGCCGAGCGACGGGGTGATGGCGGCGACCAGCTCGCCGCTGCGGGCGTCCAACTCCAGGAGTTGCATCTCGCGGCCGCCCTCGGCCGGCGCCGGCAAGCCCCCGGCCGCTTGGGGCGCAGCGGCAGGTCCGGCGACGACAACCTCCGCCGGCACGTACAGCCGCCCGGCCAGCGGCAGGGGACTGCCCAGGAACAGGGTGCCGGCCAAGGGCAATTGCGACGGGCCGGGCGGGCCGCCGATCTCCCAGCGGAGCTTGCCCGTCGCCAGATCATAGGCGCACAGCAGGTTGTGCCGCTCGGCCGTCTCCCCCTCGATGCGGCGGCGGCCGTCCGGGTCGACGCCAATCCGCTGGTATTCCGGTCCAAAACCGAAATACACGTTCTCCAAGAGAAAAACGCTTTGCCCGTCGCTGCTCGGCGCGCCGAAATTGGCATCCGCCCAGAATCGCCGCTTCAGGCCGCGCGCGACCGCCTCCGAGGCCAAGGGCTGGGACTCCGCGGACTTGGCCTGGAGGTAAGCGGCCAGCGAGTCTTCGGGCGGGGCATCCCACAGCAACTTGCGGCTGCCCAGGTCGAACGCCGCCAGGTGCGTGGCGGTGCGGACCACGGCCGTCTGGCCGACCACCAGCGGATACAGTTGCGGGATGGCCGGCCGGCGCTGGTCGAGCTGCTCGCGCTGCAATTCGTCGAGCCTGGCGCGGAGCGGACCCGTGCTCACGGCCCCCAGCGGCTCGCGGGCGTCGACCAGCGGGCTGCCGACGTCGCTGGCGGCGTTGCGCTCCGGGTTGCCGCAATACATCAGCCAACCGTCGGCCTCGGCCCGCCCCTTCCGCCCCAACAGGGCTTCCAGCCAGGGCAGCGCCTGGCCGACGCCCGCGGGCAAGTGCTCCAGGTGCCCGGCGACGCGGACGGAAGCCTGCGGCCACCGTCCGGCCAGCCGGCGGAGGCACGCCTCCGCCTGGCGGACCATGCCCGTCGCGACGTAGCAGTCCGCCAGCTCCAGCGACAACAAAGGCTCCAGGCGCTCGGCGTCGGCGGAAACCTGCTGCAAGCGCGACCAGTAGAGCGCCGCGCGGAACGGTTGCGAGCGGTCGCGCCAGTACAAGCCCACCACGTACGCCGCTTCGGCGCCGGCCGCGGTGTGGAAGAACCGCTGCGCCACCGCGGCGATGGCCTGCGGCTGCCCGCAGCGCATCGCGTCGGCGAGCATTTTCCTGGAGGCCGCATCGAACTGCTCGCGGTACTCCGCCCGGCCCTCCTCCGGCAGCTCCTCCAGAATCCGCTCCGCCTCGGCCTTCAGGCAGCGGAAGACGGGGACTTGCGGGCTGGCCTGAAACACACGATCCTCGCCGGCGGCCAAAATCTCGTCCAGCAGCCGGACGCCCTCGGCGTAGTGCTCTTGCCGGCAGAGTTCCCGGGCCTGCGCCAGCGCCTGCACTTGCTGACGGTCGGCGCGCTGCAGCTTCAGGCTGGCGGGCGGGGCGGGCTCCTCCTTGCCGCCGGGCAGCCGCGCGGCGCGGACCGCCGGGCGGGCCACGGCCAGTGCGAACGGCGTCACCTGGATCTCCAGCGGCGCACGCCCCGGCGGCAGCGGCGGCAGCGGCTTCTGCGCCACGCGGCTCTTCCACTTGGCCAGCGCCTTGTCGCGCTCGGCGGGATCCTGATACCCCATTTGGCCGTAGTTGAAAAAGACGTGCTGCGGCGGCAGCTTCGCCATCTGCTCGAAGTGGCTCCTGGCCTGGGGCAGCCCATACTGCGCAAAATCCTCGCCAGTCAGGAACAGCAGCCACGCCAGCGCCACGTCGCGCACCTGGCAGACCCGCGGCTGTTGAGCGCCTGCCACCCCCATCTGGAACAACACCGTGCTGTCGGCCAGCAGCGGGGCCAGCATGGCGGCGTGCGACTTCCCGCCCACCTGCCCGATGACCGCGATCGCCTGCGCGCGCAAGTGCGGATTGCCGGCGGTGAACTTGTCGTCGCTGATGAACTTCTTGGCCAGGTCGAGGGCCTCGGGCAGTTGGAGCTGCGCGGCCAGTTGCAGCCGCTGGTGCAGCATGTTCACACTGCCCGGCGAAACCAGCCAGCGGCCCAGCAGCTTCCGCGCCACCGTCGCCTTCGGGTCCAGGGCCAGCGCCCGAAACCCGGACTGGTGGAACCAGTTCATCAGCATGTGGTTCTCGCGGGCCTCCGGCGTAAGCCGCAGCTCGGGATCCCCCAGGAGGAAAAGGATGGCCGCGACGCTGCCGCTGGGAATCAGCATCGCCGGGTTGTTGCCGGGCAGGCCGATGCCCAGGTGTACGACCTGCGAGGCCCGCAGCGCTATGTGCTGCGACCGCAGCAGGATGGCGTCCCCGATGGCCTCGGCGGCCGCATTTCCGGCGGCGGCCGTCTCCAGCAGCGGCCCCTCGGCCTCCAGCATCTCCACAAAGAGCTTCTTGGCCTCGGTGTCGCCGCCGACCAACTGCTTGAACCGCTCCCAGCAGGGCATGTCGTGCGAATGCGCGTCCTCCTTGTCGGCCAGGAACGCAGCCACCCGCCGCTTGTGGTCCAACACCAGCACGTCGCTAAGGATCCAGCGACACTGCCGCCGCACGTGCGGATCGGGATGTTTCACGCCGGTTTGCAGCGCTTCCTGGGCCGCCAAGCCAAGTGCCGACAGGCGTTGGGCCGCCGCCCGCCGCACCTCGAACGCCGGGTCGCCCAGGCGGTCCACCAGCCCGCTGGCCTCCGCGGCCGCCGCCGCATCCGGGCCGGGTTTCGCGGGTTCCGCTGCCGGCAGCAGCGCCGCCGCGAACACTAGGACGGTGAACGCCCGGATCGGAATATATGGGCAGAAACGCCACATCGCTTGGGCCCTGAAGGAGGGGGGTTCTCGGCGGGCAGCAATCTCATGCATTATGAACTGTTGTGCCAGGCAAGTAAAGCAACGTTCGTGGCTAGCGGCTCGGGCCCAAAGCCCCGGGACTGCATCCCGGGGACTGGGTTCCCGGGTTCCCGGCCGACAGAGCAGGGGGAGCACAGGGCAGGGCAGGGCAGGGGGGGTACACCGCGCCAGCCACCCGCCACTAGCCACCCGCCGCCAGCAGGCTGGCCACCCCGACCGCCTCGATCATGCTGCCGGCCTGCGCGCGGCCGCTCCAGGCGATGTCCATTGCCGTGCCGTGGGCAACGCTGGTGCGAATGATCGGCAGCCCCAGCGTTACGTTTACTGCCCGGTGCATTCCCAACAGCTTTAGCGCCAGGTGCCCCTGGTCGTGGTACATGGCCACGACGGCGTCGAAGCGTCCGTCCCGGGCATGGATCATCAGGGTGTCGGCCGGCAGCGGGCCGGCCAGGTCCAGGCCTTCGGCCAGTCCCTGCTGGACCGCCGGCCGGAGGATCCGCGCTTCCTCGTCGCCGAACAGGCCGCCTTCGCCCCCGTGCGGATTCAGCGCGCAGATGCCGATGCGCGGCCGCGTATCCATGAGCCGGGCCATGAAGCGGTCGGCCAGCCGGGCCTTCGCCAGCACCGCCTGCGGCGTCAACTCCGCGAACACGGCGCGGAGGGCCGTGTGCAGCGTCACGTGGACCACCGCCAGCCCGGCCGGCGACCGCAGCGGCGCGCCCGGCCCAAGATAGAGCATCATCGCGTAGTCGTCCACGTGGCACAACTCGGCCAGGATCTCGGTGTGGCCGGGATAGGCGTGGCCGGCACGCCGCAGCGCCTCCTTGTGCAAGGGCGCCGTGGCGATCGCGTCCACCCGGCCGGCCAGCGCGAGCCGCGCGGCGGCCACCAGGGCGTCGAAGGCCGCCTGGCCCGCGCGGGCGTCCAGCGCTCCCGCGGCCACCTCCAGCACGTCGTCGCTGCCCGCGCGGATGCAAGGGATCGCCGCCGGCGACGGCTCGGCCTCCTCGGGCGCGCCGACCTCGACCACCCGCAGGTCCGCGCCGAGCAACGCCACGGCCCGCCGCAGGATCTCCGGATGGCCGACCACCAGCGGACGGCACCGCTGGTGTATCGCCGGATGCTGCCACGCCCCGACGATAATCTCCGGCCCGATGCCGGCCGGATCGCCCTGGGTGATCGCAATCAGCGGTTTGCGCGTCGTCATGCTGCTATTGTACCCGCCGAAGGAGGATTGCAAACCGCGGCTCGCGGATCGAGAATGGCAAATTGGCGGGTGCCGCTGCCCACGCTTGCTTTGGCATGACACGAGCCGCGGGCGTGAGCCCGCGGAAGCCGGGCGCCATGCGAAGCACGGTCGGCCTGGTCCGCCGTGTGGAAGGCTGTAGGTGCAAATCATGCGAGCCTGCATTCAGCGCGTCAGCCGGGCCCAGGTCGCCGTCGAGGGCGAAGTCTGCGGCCGGATCGGCCCCGGCCTGTTGGTCCTCCTGGGCGTGGCGGAGGGCGACACGGAGGTCGAAGCCCGGCAGTTGGCCGAGAAGATCGCCGGCCTGCGGGTCTTCGAGGACGCCCAGGGGAAAATGAATCTCTCGCTGCTGGAGACCCGCGGCGGGATGCTGGTCGTGAGCCAATTCACGCTCTTGGGCGACTGCCGCAAGGGCCGCCGTCCCTCGTTCGACGCGGCCGCCGGGCCGGAACTGGCCGAGCGGCTCTACGAGGTCTTTCTCCAGGCCGCGACCGCCGCCGGCATCGAGGTGGCCTCCGGCCGTTTCCGCCAGCACATGCAAGTCGAGCTTGTCAACGACGGCCCTGTGACGCTGCTGGTTGAGAGCCGGGCCAAATAGCGCGCTGACAGCGCGTGGCCTGCCCCTCACAAGCGGAACTTCTCGTTCCACACTCTTCGCACGCGGTCAAGATCGTCGTCGCTGAGCCTCCCGATCCGAACCTTAAGAATCCGCTTCTCGACCGTAACCAGGCGCGACAATCTGATTGTCGATGGCTTGTCGAGACCGGCTGCCTGCCACGCGTTGACGGGCAGGTCCAGGAACCCACGATGGGGAGCTGAGGTGATCCTGCAGACGAGGCAGTCGAAACCGAGATCCATGAGGACCAAAACCGGCCGGGCTTTGCCACCCTGGCCGGAAGTGAACGGGAAAACGCAAATGCAGACGTCGCCGAGCTCAACGGTAGCGGTCATACGTTGCGTCTTCCTCCGAGTCGTCCGCGAGGAACTGCCGGTAAGCGTCCTCGCGCCAAGTGACGTCTTCGGGGTCCATGTCCACGAAGACCACTATGGTCGCCTTTCCGCTTGAGGGCAAGGCTGAGGCAATTTCCGGAGGCAGTTCCAGGGTGCGACCACCGGTGAGCTCAGTTTCAAATTCAATGCTTCTAGGCATCGTAGCAACCCTCACGGACCTTTCGCCAGTCCTTGAACCGCCGCTTCTTGAGATGCCCCGACGCTTCCTCAGCGTCCTGGAGCAGGCCCGGGATCTTGAGTAACTCCGCGGTGGCGTCGCGGCTGGCGGCCGCTCCGAGAAAGTCTAAGAACTCGGCGGCAACCCGCACCTTGTCCGGCGGCAGGGAATCCAGCCGTTCTTTGGCTTTCTTACGCAACTGGGTGGTAGTCATGCCCTCCCCCTGGCGAACCGTCCACAGAGATCACAACTGAAATCTGCTGAAATTATACCAGGCGCGATCCCCCCTTGTCGAGGAGGGCTGATTGCCCTTTCCGCGCCGGCGGCCCGGCGGTATACTCCGCGATGATTTCGCCCCCCTGTTTGGCGTGCGAGGTCCCGATCATGAACTTCCCCGTGCAGCTTTGCGACGTCGCCCAGGTCGTGAATTTCCCCGTGCAACCTTACGACGTTTTCATGCTGGGCGTGCTCTTCTTTTGCATCCTGTATGGGGCATGGAGGGGCCTGGCCTGGGAAGTGACCTCAGTGGCCTCGATCGTGCTGAGCGTGCTGGTGGCCGCGCACTTCAGCGGGCCGCTGGCCCCGTACCTCAGCGGCGAGGCCCCTTGGAACCGCTTCCTCGCCATGCTGGTGCTGTATGCGGTCACCTCGCTGGGGATCTGGCTGGCCTTCCGCGTGGTGGCGGATTTCATCAACCGCGTGCAGCTCAAGGAGTTCGACCGGCAGCTCGGGGCCCTGGCGGGGGCGGCCAAGGGGCTGCTGTGGTGCATCGTGATCACCTTCTTCACGGTGACCCTCTCCGAGCCGGCCCGGCAGACCATCTTGCGGTCCCGCTCCGGCTACTACATCGCGGTGGCGACGCACCGCGCCGTGCCGATCCTCCCCCGCGACTTGCGGGACGTGCTGGGCAAGTACATCGAGGAGCTGGACGAGAAGCTGGACCCGAAGGCACAATGAGCCGCGTGTGGGACGGGCCGCTGGTGCGCCCACGACAAGCTGAGTAAAATGCTTCACGGTGGGTGTTTGGCGTGTCGCCTACCAATCTCGCCCCCGCCCGGGCTACCCCCGGGGCCCTGCGGCGAAGGGCGCCAAGGAACGCGAAATGAACCGATTCGAACGAATCCGCGTGCAGGGGTTCCGACGCCTGCAAGACCTTGAACTGAAGCTAAGGCCGCTGTGCGTACTCATCGGGGCCAACGGCGGGGGGAAGACCTCGCTCTTGGACGTGTTCTCGCTGCTAGCCGCCTCGGCGTCCAGAGGCCTGGCCAAGAAGCTCAGCGAGCTCGGCGGCATGACGTCGCTCCTGACAAAGGGCAAGGCGGACCGAATATCCTTCGAGCTGGATACGAGGGCCCCGACCCGCGGGCGCACCGCGTACCACCTCACCGTTGTCCCGGTGGGCGCGGCACACACTATCGAGGAGGAATACCTCACCGAGGAAAAGTTCGCCGGGGATCCTGGGCGAACGGAGTATCCCTACGTGGGCCGTGGAGTTGCCCCCCACGCAATGCCCGATCCAAGGGAGACCCATCTTTCCCAGGTCCCGCTTGTGCCGGAGCAGGAGACTACCGAGCTCCGCAGCCGGCTGGCGTCGTCAACCTACTACCACGCCCTGAACGTTGAGGCCCGCTCGCCGATCCGCCTGCCCCAGCCTCTTCGCCCGGCGACGCTTCCGGGACGCGATGGCGAGGACCTGGCCGCCTGCCTTTATTGCATGAGAGAGGAGCACCGCGACCAGTTTGACGCCGTCGAGGAGGCACTTCGCGCGGCATTTCCGACGTTCGAGTCGTTGGGCTTCCCGGCCCCCGCCACCGGCATCCTGGCCATGACGTGGAAGGACTCCAGCTTCCCTCACCCGTTCTACATGCACGAGCTTTCAGAGGGCATGTTGCGGTTCCTGTGGCTGGCGACGCTCCTACAGAGCCCAGGCCTGACCGCCGTCACTCTGCTCGACGAGCCCGAAGTCAGCCTTCACCCGGAGCTTCTTCACCTGCTGACCGGCCTAATGCGCGAGGCGTCGGCAAGAACGCAGTTGATTGCCGCCACGCACGCCGACCGGCTGGTAACGTTCCTGGAACCCAGTGAGGTGGTGACGTTCGATCTCGATGAGAGTGGGATGGCCAAGGCGACCCCAGCCGACGAGCTGGACCTCGAGGCGTGGCTCAAAGAATACACCTTGGATGAGGTCTGGCGGATGGGGCGAATGGGGGGGCGGGCATGAGGATCGCGATCATCGTAGAGGGGGACACGGAGGCGGCGTTTCTGCCGCGCTTGTGCGCGTTCCTGCAACCGCGGCTTGCCGGAGCGATGCCGAAACTCGATCCCGTGCGCTACGATGGCCGCATCCCCACGGGCGACAGGCTGAGGCGCGACGTGGAACGGTTGCTGACGGATCGGAAGCATCCCGCCGACGCCGTCATCGCCCTGACCGACGTTTACACCGGCACCCACCCGCCTGAATTCCAGGACGCTGCCGACGCCAAGGCGAAGATGCGCTCGTGGGTCGGCGCGAACGCCCGGTTCTTCCCTCATGCCGCCCAGCATGACTTCGAGGCTTGGTTGCTCCCTTATTGGGACGAGATCCGGAGCCTCGCGGGCCACAACCAAGCATCGCCAGCGGCCAGCCCGGAAACCGTCAACCACATGAAGCCGCCGGCGCACCGCCTGCGCGAGCTTTTCCGGGCCGGAAGTCGCGGGAGGGCATATGTCAAAACACGATCCTGAAGCTCTGCAAGGCGGCCGAGATTCCATGAGCGGGGCGGCCCGGCGCCCGTCGAGAAACCGCGTTTTCGCCGGGAAAAACCGTATTCCGAACCGAACATAAGAAACATTATCGGACGTTGGCAGGGGTCCGAAACGCGCGGGAAAGCCGCCTGAAAGCTGCCCGCACGGTGCCGGCATAATAAGACCTATGGGACCCATAGGACCTATTTGGGCATGCGCACGCAAGCGTGAGAATGGCACCGGCACGGCCCAAGCAAGCCACCCGCGCCACTGACCGGCCCGTAGGGCCAAGAAAACGGGCCACGCTACTGCCTGAACCCCGCCAAGGCCCGCTCCAGCCGCGCTTGGCCCTCGGCCGTCACCCGCGTACCCCGCACTTCGACCTGCCGCAGACTCGGCATCTTCTCCAGGTGCGCGATCACCGCGTCGCTCACGTCGTCGTCTTCCAGCACCAAGAGCTGCAAGCGGGGCAAATCGGTCAGGTGGGCCACGCCCGCGTCGGTCACCCGTGTCTTGCAAAGGTCCAGCGCCGCCAGGTTCCGTAGGCGGCCGATCTGCCGGAGACCGTCGTCGCCAATGCCCGTGGCGGCGATCACCAGCGATTCGAGCGTTGCCAGGCGCCCGACGTGTTCCATGCCTGCGTCGGTCAACTGCGTGGCGGACGCTGCAAGCGAGGCCAGGTAACTGAGTCCTTCGAGGTATCGGAGCTGCTCGTCCGTGATGGTGGTGCGCGACACGTCCACCGACTGCACCCAGTGCAGGGCAGCCAACTGGCGGAGGGCCGCTTCGTCGAGGGGTTTTCCCAGGAAGCTGATGCTGCGGACATGGCCGTCGGGCACATCCGCCAGGACGAGGGCACCGCGCCGGCGGAGGCTTTCGGCGGCTTCCCGCTCGGCGGCGGCCAGCGACTCGCGGTGAATCTGTTCGCTCAGCCAGCGCGCGGCGGCGCGTGCGGCGGCACGACCGTTGGCCGTCGTCCCCAGCCCCAGCAGTCCGGCCGCCAGGACCGCCAGCAGCAAGAGCACGAGCCAACGCAGCAGCCGTCGGCCGCAGCGGGCGAACCGGCCCCGCGGAGGCGAGCTGCCGGCGGGGCTCTCGGGCAGCAGGGACGGGTTCATCAGAGCAACTACTCGGGGCTGGCGAAGACCGGGCCGCCGTGCGGCGCGCGAATCTTTCGGCTAGCGGAGCCCGCCGGATCGGCCGAGACGCCGGAGAGCTCCGCGGCCGCGGAGGTCTCGGCCAGGCTGTCCGCGGCCGCGGCGCCCTCCAGAAAGACCCCCATCCGGCGGAACTTCCGGTACCGCATCTCCACCAACTGTGCGGTCGGAATCTCGACCAGCTCGCGGAGCGTGTTGCGGAGGTAGATCTTCAGGCGGTTGGCCGCCAGGTGGTGGTCGCGGTGGGCCCCGCCCAGCGGCTCCCGGATCACGTCGTCGACGATCGCCATCGGCAGCAGGTCCTTCGAGGTCATTTTCAGGGCCTGGGCGGCCTGCTCCTTGAAGGTGTGGCTCTTCCACAGGATGCCTGCGCAGCCTTCGGGGCTGATTACGGAATAGTAAGCGTGCTCGAGCATGGCGACGCGATCGCCCACGCCGATCCCCAGCGCCCCGCCGGAACCCCCTTCGCCGATCACCACGCAGATGACCGGCGTGGGCAGCCGCGACATCTCGAACATCGCGGTGGCGATGACCTGGGCCTGGCCGCGCTCTTCCGCCCCGATCCCCGGATAGGCCCCCGGAGTGTCGATCAGGCAGATGACCGGCATGCCGAACTTCGCCGCCAGCCGCATCTTGGCCAGCGCCTTGCGGTAGCCCTCCGGGTGGGCACAACCGAAGAAGCAGGCGTTTCGCTCCCGCAAGGTCTTGCCCTTCTGGTGCCCGACGACCATCACCCGGTAGGTGTCCAGCTTGGCCCAGCCGCTGCGGATCGCCCGGTCGTCGCCGAAGACCCGGTCGCCGTGCAGCTCGACGAACTCCTCGAACACCAGTTCGAGGTAGTCGGTGGTCATGGGGCGGTCGGGATGCCGGGCGACCTCCACCGTCTCCCACGGCTTGAGTTGGCCGTAAACCCGCTTTTTCAAGTCGATCAGCTCGCGGCGGAGCCGGCGGATTTCATTACGGACCTCGAGGCTCGGCGGCGAGGCCGCTTCCAGCTTCTGGATCCGGCCTTCCAGCTCGTAGATCGGCCGCTCGAACGACAAGCGGTGGTTGTTCTCAGCCATGGCTAGTACATCGTCGGCGTTTCCGCGGGGCAGGCCCCAGAAAATGCGACTGTAACAATTATTACGTCGCCGGCTTGGGACGTCGAGAGAGGCTCATCAAGAACACGTATCAGGCGGAATTCCCAAGAAACCCCCGCTACGGCGTCGGATTGGGCCGGCGTGGGAGGCTCTTGAAGACGCGTATCAGCCGCAATTCCCCCAGAAAAGCACCCGCTGATGCCGGCCGGGCGGAGGGGTCTTTGGCCAGGCACCGCCGCACCAGTTGCGCGAATTCCGGGGTTACATTCCGATCCACCGCCTCCAACGAGGGGGCGGCCGCCTTCAAATGCCTGCCGAACAGCTCCTCACGCGTCGACCCCGTAAATGGAAGGGTTCCGGCAATCAATTCGTACACGGTGCAGCCAAAGCTGTACACGTCCGATCGCTCGTCCAGGGGGGCGCATTTTATCTGCTCGGGGGACATGTAGCTCGGCGTCCCCTGACGCGGCAATCTCGGACTGAAGACCCGCGCCAACCAGCCGTGCCGGGCGCGGCGGGTCAGGCCGAAGTCGATCAGCTTGACCCGCCCCTCGTCGTCCGCCAGAAAATTGTCCGGCTTGATGTCGCGGTGGACCCAGCCCGCCTTGTGCACAGAGCCGAGTCCTCCGGCAGCCTCCTCGATGATTTTCGGGATCAGCGGGGCGATCTTCTCGCGTTCCTCCTTGGAACGGATCCGCCGCTTCAGATTCAGGGCGGGAAACCACTCGCAGGCCAGGTACGCCATGCCCCGGTCGATCCCGAAGGCATACGCCTGGATCACCCGCGGATCGGCCAGCTTACGGCAGACGTTGTACTCCCGCCGTAGGGAACCGATCTGCGCGGGGTCCTTGGCACATTTCTCTAAGAGCGTCTTGACGGCGACCATCCGCTGCCCGGCGTCGTCCATGGCCTGCCAGATTTGGCTGCCCTGGCCGGTGTGGATGACGTTCAGGAGCCGGTAGGGCCCAAGGTAGCCGGGGACGGATTTTCCCATGCCGTCCCAGTGTAGCGGCAGCCCGCCGATCCCGCAACAGGCTATTCCCCGTACTCCGCCCGCAGCAAGAACAATCCCTGCGGCGGGGCGGTGCGGCCGGCCAGCCGCCGGTCGGCGGCCCGCAGGACTTCAGCGGGCCAGGTGTCGGGCTGGGCCCCGCGGCCCACTTCGACCAGCGTGCCGACGATCGCCCGGACCATGTTGTACAGGAACCCGTCGGCCTCGATCTCGATGGTGACGAAATCTCCCGCCTCCCCCCTGCCCTGCCGGCTTGGGTCTTGGGTCTGAGGTCTTAGGTCTTCGGTCTTCGGGCACCCGGCGTAGCTTGGTCGTGGGACGTGGGACCAGAATCCAGTATCCAGGGCCCCTCCGCCTTCCGCCTTCATCCTTCCGCCTTCATCCTTCCCCCTTCCGCCCTCACCCCTCCCATCCAGGGGCCCAGGTTTTCGCTGTGGACTTCTCTTGCCGCACAACGAGTTTTCGGCTTGGGCCCATTGGAGCCCGTTCGGCGGAGTGACGATGGCATAAGGACTTAC
>Ga0326727_10006146_pt1 | contig 33256 bp, 22 predicted proteins | sample MB2enrmetagenome_FD_207643 | JGI IMG/M metagenome (GOLD analysis project Ga0326727, IMG submission 207643) | Lab enriched peat soil microbial communities from McLean, Ithaca, NY, United States - MB29MY | ecosystem: Environmental > Terrestrial > Soil > Wetlands > Peat | place: USA: New York...
CGTCGTTGCCCCGGGCGCGCTGGGGGCGTTGACTTTCTGCTCATTCCCATTCTCTGGGATTACTTGCAGTTCTGTATTGAGAGACATTGAAACCTCCAAAGGGCAGTGGCTAGTGGTTAGTGGTTAGTGGCTAGTGGTTAGTGGAAGGTGGCGAGAGGGGGGCTTGCTTGCAGGACCTTGGTTCCGGTGCCCTTCGCTGACCACTAGGCATTCGGCACTAGCCACTGCTGGTAGCTTTCTCTAGCCACTAACCACTAGGCACTTGCCAGTGCTGGCGGTTTTCTCTAGCCACTAACCACTAGGCACTAGCCACTGCCTTTGATATGGATTACGCCGACCCGTTGGATAGGGCCGCGGTCTTGCGGCCAGTCGGGACTGGCCTGGGGATGAGTGTATCAAGCGGTATCGTACTTGTCAAGTAAATAATGAGATCGTACTCACACTTAATTGACGACGACAAAAAGTCTGAAATGGTTCCTGCCGGGAAGAGAAGAGCTTTTGGGAGGGTGCCCAATTGTGCGACATTCTGCGCTTATCCATTTCCCTCCTGACATGAGGGGGAAGTGGCGGTTGGCGCAGAGCGAGCTCAGCTCGGTCTGCGCCAGCCCCCGTTATACGACCAAGTAGGTTCTTGGCCCTATTGGCCGGTGGGCGCGTAATAACCCGGCCGGGCGTAGATCGTGTACTTGTGCAGGTGGGTTCCGCCGCGCTCGTTGAGGCGCACTTCGATGGTGCGGTAGGTTCCGTCCTGGCGCCGATTGCTGGGGTAATACCCGAGCGTATAGCCCTGCTTGAGCCAGGTGAGGATGGTCTCCATCGCGGAAGTCACCGAGATCCCGTTACGGGTGTCGATCATTTCGCCGCCGGTCTGGTGGCAGATTTTCTCCACGTCGTGAAGCCGCGCCTCCGGGTGCGTCAGAAAAAACCCCCTCGAGTGTTGCAGATACCCAACCTTGACGCTGTAAATCGGGGTTCCGGATTGCTCGGCCGCGCGCACCACCTGCGGCACATCGCGCGTTTGCTCGTCGGAAGGCTCGTTATCAGAAACCAGAATGACGGCGCGGCGGCGTTCGGGCGCGGTGCGTCCCAGGTAGAGCGCCGCATCATACAGCGCGTCGTTGAGCGCGGTGCCGCCATAGGGGCTGAGCGCCCACAAATCGACGGAAAGGGCTTCGTGGTCGGAGGTCAAGCCCTCCACCATTTCGGGCTTCTCCGCGAAGCTGAAGATAGCCACCTTGTCAACGGGCTTGAGCAGCGCCAGGGTATCCAAAGCCCCTGAGCGCAATTCCTCCAGCGCCGCCATGATGCTGCTGCTGTTGTCGACCACTAGCGCCAGCGCCAGCGGCAGCTCCTCGTGGGAAAAGGTGCTGATTTGCTGCTCCACTCCGTCTTCGAAAACGTGAAAGTCCCGTTGCTTCAGAATGCCCACAGCGCGCCCGTGCTCATCGTGCACGCCCACTTCCACCAGCACCAGGTCGACGTTGACTTTATAGGTGGGTACACTCGGCGGCGTCGCCACCGCCTTGCCGGGCGCGGGCGGGGCCGTGGCCTGCGCGCTCAATCTCGAATACACCGTGAGCAGCAGAAACGCCAGGCTCGCGAATTTTGCCGCCCGATTCATCGCCGATCCTCAACCCGTCCTTTGTCGGGATGCGGCCGGAAGGTGAGGTGTTGTCCGTTCAGCAGAGGGGCTGCAACCTTGATATATTGTTCGGGCACGCTTGTTCGTCCACCCACACGGGCGGACCGAGTGGCTCAAATCCTTGCCGGGAGTCAATGCTGATGACGAAATCTTCCCACCTTTTAGGACTGGATCGCCGGCGCTTCCTGCGCACTGGAATGCTCAGCGGCGCCGCGGCGGTCGCTGCGCAGTCGGTGGGACAGGACGCTTCTGGAAGCGCTTCGGCCAACCGCGTTCCCCCCTTCGAGTTCGATGAGTTCACAATCGCCGCCTTCCGAACGGGAATGAAGTCCGGCAAGTTCACGGCGCGCTCGATCGCGGAAAAACACCTGGCGCGCATCGAGGCGATTGACAAGCAGGGGCCGAGAGTGAACTCCGTCATCGAATTAAATCCCGACGCCTTGGCCAGTGCGGAGGCGCTCGATCGCGAGCGGCAGGCGCAAGGGCCGCGCGGGCCGCTCCATGGCATCCCGGTTCTCATCAAAGACAATATCTCCACCCACGATCGGATGCAAACCACCGCCGGCTCGCTGGCGCTGGTGGGATCCGTGCCGCCCCAGGATGCCTTTGTGGCCAAGAAGCTGCGTGACGCGGGCGCCGTCCTTCTGGGCAAGACCAACTTGAGCGAGTGGGCCAATATCCGCTCGTCACACTCTACCAGTGGTTGGAGCGGGCGGGGCGGCCAGACTCAAAATCCCTACGCGCTGGACCGCAATCCCAGCGGGTCCAGCTCCGGTTCCGGCGCCGCCGTAGCCGCAAACCTCTGCGCCGTGGCCATCGGCACGGAAACCGATGGTTCGATCGTGTCGCCCGCGAATGTCAACGGCATCGTCGGCATCAAGCCCACCCTGGGACTGGTAAGCCGCGCCGGAATTATTCCCATCGCTCACAGCCAGGACACCGCCGGGCCTATGGCGCGCACCGTCACCGACGCCGCGATTTTGCTCGGCGCGCTCGCCGGCATTGACAGCGATGATCCGGCCACGCTGGCCAGCCGCGGGAAGGCGCCGGCGGACTATACCACTTTTCTTGACGCCAAGGGCTTGGCCGGCGCCCGGCTGGGCGTGGTGCGCAAACTTTGCGGCTTCCATGACGCTGTTGATCAGTTGATGAACGCCGCCATCGACGAATTGAAGCGCCAGGGCGCGACGCTGGTGGACCCCGCGGACATCGCTACGCTGGACCAGCTTGACGGCGCGGAAGACATGGTGTTGATCTACGAACTCAAGGCTGATCTAAATACCTTTCTCGCCCAGCTCGGCGCCGCCGCGCCGGTGCATTCCCTCCGGGACATCATCGCTTTCAATGAACACCACCGCGAACAGGAAATGCCCTATTTCGGCCAGGACTTGTTCCTCAAAGCGCAGGAAAAGGGGGCTCTCGATCAGAAGGAATACCTGGACGCTTTGGCGAAAAGCAAAAGTCTGATGCGCGCGCAAGGGATCGACGCGGTGATGGACCAATTCAAATTGGATGCGTTGGTGGCGCCCACCGCCGGGCCGGCTTGCTTGACCGACCACATCGACGGCGACCACGACCTGGGCGGCAGCTCCACGCCGGCAGCGGTGGCCGGCTATCCCCATATCACCGTCCCCATGGGTTTCCCCTCCGGCTTGCCAGTGGGAATTTCCTTTTTCGGCCGCGCCTGGAGCGAACCCACCCTCCTCAAATTCGCCTATGCGTTCGAGCAGGCCACCCAACACCGCCGCCCCCCGCGCTTTCTGGCCACGGCGGAGGTGAGTGCGTAGCTTCCCGGCCAGGCACGGGGTTCGGGATTCGGGACACGGGATTCGGGGTCCGGTGCAGAGGTCGCCCGGCAATGAATTCCTCCCCGGAGACATCCGGGAGAGTCTAGGGTTGCACCTCTATGAGCAGGCCGTTTTGCCGATAGGCTGCGAGCCGCGTGGAGCGGGAATCGCGGTTTTGGTGGAGTTTCGGAGAATCCGGCAAGAACTTCAGAGAAATAGGCAAAGGCCCGAAGGGTAAGCAGACTATACTTCACCCTGAAGGAGAAACAATGCAGAAGCGTAAACTTGGAAATAGCAACTTGGAAGTTTCGGCCCTCGGGCTCGGCTGCATGGGAATGAGCTTTTCCTACGGCCCGCCCAAAGACAAGCAGGAGATGACCTCTGTTCTCCGTGCCGCCGTGGAACGCGGCATCACATTCTTTGACACCGCCGAAGTCTATGGGCCGTTCTTGAACGAAGAGCTTGTGGGCGAAGCCCTCGCTCCTTTTCGTGGGAAACTAGTGATCGCCACGAAGTTCGGGTTCGACCTCAATCCGAAATTCGATCCACGCGGGATGAAGGGTGCGCCGGGCCTGAACAGCCGGCCGGAGCACATCAAGGAGGCTGTGGAAGGCTCGCTCAAACGGCTCAGGGTCGAGACCATCGACCTGCTCTATCAGCACCGGGTTGACCCGAACGTGCCAATCGAAGATGTCGCCGGCGCGGTGAAGGAACTGATCCAAGCAGGCAAGGTCAAGCACTTCGGACTTTCCGAGGCAGGCGTAAAGACGATTCGCCGCGCCCATGCCGTCCAACCGCTCACTGCCCTCCAAAGCGAATACTCGCTGTGGTGGAGGAAGCCGGACCAGGAAGTGATTCCCACACTCGAGGAACTGGGAATTGGAATGGTTCCATATAGCCCTCTCGGCAAGGGCTTCCTGACGGGAAAGATTGGCGAAAACGCGAAATTCGACAGCACCGACTTCCGCAGCACCCTGCCGCGCTTCACGCCGGAGGCTCTCAAGGCGAATCACGCCTTGATCAAACTCCTCGGCAGCATCGCGGAACGGAAGAAGGCGACACCTGCTCAGATCGCGCTCGCCTGGCTGCTCGCTCAAAAACCGTGGATTGTTCCCATCCCAGGCACGACGAAGCTGAACCGCCTCGAAGAGAACATTGGAGCAGCGGCAGTCGAACTGACGTCCGACGACGTCCGCGACATCGATATCGCCGCCTCAAAGATCAAGGTGGAAGGAGCTCGATACCCGGAACGCTTGGAGAAAATGACAGGTCTCTAAGCGGCAACGGATAGGGAGCGCCAGGGAGAACAGCATGCGAATTGGCATTCTGGGTTCGGGATTGATGGGCGGCAAGCTCGGAACGATCTTTGCGCGAGCGGGACATGAGGTGGTGTTCAGCTACGCGCGGAGCAAGGAGAAGCCGAAGAGACTCGCGCGGGACGCTAAGGGCAAGGCGCGCGCCGGGACACCGCGTGAGGCCGCGCAGGAAGCGGACGCGGTATTGCTCGCCGTGCACTGGTCGCGAATAGACGATGTGCTGAATCAGGCAGGCGATTTGTCAGACAAGGTCATCATGACCTGCTCGCTGCCTATGGATACCGACGACACGAAACTTATCGTCGCCAACACCTCATCCGGCGCCGAGGAACTCGCCAAGATGATTCCGAAGGCTCGGGTCGTCTCCGCATTCAACACCGTGCCCAGCGAAGTGCTTTTCGGCGTGTACGAAGCCAGGCGCAAGGCCACTCGACCGAGTCTGGTATACTGCGGCGACGATCAAAGTGCCAAAGCTGTGGCCGCTGAACTGATCCGCGACGTGGGCTTCGATCCGGTGGACGCCGGCCCCCTACGGATCGCGCGTTACACGGAACCATTCGCGCTGCTCGTCGCCCAACTCGCTTACGACGGCGAAGGAGGGCCGGAACTGGCGTATCGTTTCGAACGGTTCGGGGAGTAATCGATCCGAGTCACCATATTTTCGAAGGAGTACTAACCATGAGTAAAGAGACTTCAGCCGCCCATAAGTTGATGGGTGAATTCGCGCCCAAGCTGATCGATTTGACTGATCGCGTGCTTTTTGGCGATGTTTGGGAACGCCCAGAGCTTTCAAAGCGTGACCGTAGTCTCGTAACGGTGGCAGCGCTGATCGCCATGAATCGTCCGGATCAGTTGCGGTTTCACCTCAATAGGGCTTTGGAAAATGGGCTTAAAAAGGAGGAATTGATCGAGGTCATCACACACCTGGCGTTTTATTCAGGTTGGCCTAACGCCATGAGCGCTATCACGATTGCCAAGGAGGTATTCTCGAAGGCGTGAAGACCAATGCTAAGCGTTTCGCACTTCAGCCGAGAATACAGCCGCTTCTTCGGGAGTGCGCCGACCAGGGATATCGCCAGATTGCATCATGATGCTCGACCCTGGTCTGACCCAACTCGGACCGTAGATTGATCAGGCAAGAGATGAGGTGACGGAATGACCGCACTCGCGGAAGGGGTGAACTTCTACCTCATCGTCGGCTCGTCGGCCGGCGCTCTCATCGGATTGCAGTTCGTCGTCATGGCCCTCATCGCCAACCTGCCCCGCGGACCGGGGGCGGCGCAGGCCGGCCAAGCGTTTGCGACGCCCAACATCGTTCATTTCGGAGCCGTGCTCCTGCTGTCAGCGGTTCTCTGCGCTCCGTGGCACCGAGTCGCCGGCGCCGCAGTCCTTTGGGGCCTGGTGGGCTTCACTGGGGTCATGTACGAGATCATCGTGGCTCGGCGTATGCGCGTACAAAGCGCATACCAGCCTGAGTTCGAGGACTGGTTGTTTCATCTTCTGCTGCCCTTTGCGGCGTATGCCATGCTGGCTATAGCGGCATACGCGACTCGCAACTATGTGCGCGTGGCACTGTTTGGCGTCGGCGCGTCGGCGCTGCTGCTGCTCTTTGTTGGCATTCATAACGCCTGGGATGCCGCCACGTACCACATCTTTGTCCAGAAACGGAGACACCGGGAGACCGAGGAGCACCAGTGATTAAACCATCGGCCGACTGCGGCGTCGCAATGGAAATTCCGCGTCTGAAGACTTGGCGGGTTCGTTGTGCACACTGGTGAAGTCAGGAACTATGCGATCCATTGCACTGAAATCCAAATCCGCCGCCGTGCCGTTGATGCCGGCGACCGTTGCCGTGTGGATTGGGCTTCTTGTAGCCAACATTCTTTTCGGGCAAATTGCTTCCGCCTCGCCGCTCTCCGAGGTCGATGCTTTGTTACGCCAGTCGCAGACGAAGTTTTTTCAGGTCAGCCGCGATACGGCTGGCAGATGGACCACCGGTCACAGCGATTCGTATTATGCCGGCATGATCAGCGACACGTCGCCCGTGTTCACAGTAACCAATAGTTCGCTCGAGGCCGCCATCGCACCCGATGGCAGCATCGAGAAGATCTGTGTCTTCGGCGCAACGTTCCCGAAGCCGTCGAAGTGGCCCGGTGGCTGGGTCAGTTGGCCGAGGGTCACCGCCGGGCCGGTGAAATTGGGCATTGCGATGGATGGCCGCAACGAGGATCCGTCCGCCTCCTGGGCGTTACGCACCTCCTTCCTGATGAACGCACTGCCGCTGACGGAATACCGGTCGGAGAAATTGGACGTGCGCGTGGTGGCCTACCCGCCCCTGTCCGCCGACGGACGGCAACGTCCGAGGGCCCTCATCTGGGGCATCGCTTTGCGGAATCATTCGCCCGCCGCTCTCCAGGGAGAACTAATCGTGTCGGCTCCCGCGGAACTGCTGATCAGGGACGCTGGTGGCCAGCCCCTTGCGGGCGGACGGATTGCGTTTGCCCTGGCGCCGGGCGAAGGGGCGTGGGTGCCGTTGACCGTGGCTGCTGACGGCAACACGGCTGCTCTCGCCGAGATCGGCAAACGTGACTCGCTCTCGTGGTTGCGGGATACCTGCGCCTACTGGCGGCGTGTGAGCGGAGAATTCTCCATGCCCGGCGACCCGTTTACGGCGGAACTGTTCACCCGCATGACGGTTCACTCGATTGAGGCTGCCGCCTTGGATGACGAGGGCAACGTGGCAGGCGTGCTCTACGGCGCGTACCCGTTCAAGGGAGCCGACAATTTCCGTGACTCTTATTACGCAATTCTCGCTGCTCCCCAACGCGATCCATCCCTGCTGCGCACCATCATTCCTTGGTTCGCTCGCTATGCCACGCGGCCCGCGGAAGCAAGCTACCCCGGCGGCGTTTCTCATTCGCTGGGGAACACGCTCAACGCCGTGATGCTCGCGGGGCTTTATTATGACTCGACCGCCGACCGCGAATTCTTCCGGTCCAACCCCGGCCTGGTCCAAACGCTGACGGGACTCCTGGAACAGGTGCTGGTTTCACGCCAACCCGATGGGCCCTGGCTGTTTCCTTCCCGGTTCATTTCGGATGGCAAATCCCTCGGTGACTATCACACCGGGTCGAACGTCTGTGCCTGGCGCTCCTTTAAGGCATGGGCGCGGATTCTCGATGAAGCCTGCGGAGACCCGGAGACCGCCAGGCGGTATGGGAAAATCGCAGATCAGATCAAGGCCGATTTGGATCACCACAACATCATCGAAAGTCCATTGGGCCGCCAGTACACCGAAGGCGTCGATGCCGGCGGCACGATCCCGGTAATGATTCACGACGGGGAGGAAACGGATACAACGCTGATGCCGTTCTACGGCTACTGCCGGCGCGGCGAACCTGCCTATCTCAACGACATGCGATTTGCCGCCTCGACGCACAACGTGGCATTCAACGCGGAATCCCGCGGCATCGTGTGGGAAAGCTACGGGCCGGCCGCCAAGGTTAAGCCGCAAGGCCCGCTCATGGCCGACGCCACGTTTCCGGGTTACCTAACGGCCCTGGCGGGCTGCACCAGCCGCCAAGCCCTCCGCGGCCAGGAGGGTTACCTCAACGAAATCCGGCGGCTCACCGACGCAAACGGGGCGTGGTGGTGGTGGCCTTACGGAACCGGCGCCAAGCGCGGCCAGAAGCTACGCCGTGAACCGTTTGAATGCGGTTGGGCGGAAGGAGCTTTTTCGGTTCTGTTCCCCGCGAATTTTCTCGGCCTCGACTACGACGCGCCACAGCGGGAATTTCACTTTTCTCCGCTCCCGGCCATCGGCGATTTCGCTTGGAACGATTTCCCCATGGGAACCGACCGCTTCAGCGTGAGCCTTCGCCAGGGTACCCTGACCTTCAAGAACTCCGCCACTCACCCGGTGAAGTTCAGGACATTTTCGTCGCCGGCGATCGAGGTGCCGGCTGGAAAGAGCGTGCGGCTGAAGGTGAACGCCGGCCATGACGATTGATCCGGATTCGAGGCTGGGCATTCGGGGGTTCGTGGAAGGGGGGCTCGCGGTCAGTTGTCGTTTGACATGAGGACTTCCCAGACGATTGCGATCATTCCGCACTCGACGTTATCAAAGGCTCAGATTGTTCAGAGTTATGGCCCAGTGTCTACTGCTTCCCAGCCGCTCTACGCCGTCTTCCGGTCATCAGATAGATATTCGCCCGCGGCTCAAAGAGAGGATCGGTCGAGGCCTCGATGCCATCCACTCGAGGGATGGGATCAAAGATGATTTTCTGCTGCGCGCTTGCGTTGTCGGGAGTAATCTCCTTCAAACTGATTTCGCCGAAGGTGAGCTGAGGACGATCCTCGGGCCAGCGGACCGTAGCATCATCAACGGTGTCGCCGTCCTCAGCCATCTGCACTTTGATATGAAACCTGACCGGTTCCTTCGCGACCCGCTCCTTGATCTCGTCGAAGAGGAAGTTTGGACTCCGCGCGGCCGCTCCGGCCTCGTCCAGATATTCATTGCCGGCTACCGGCAGCACCCGATAGCGCCCGTAGCGGCTCACGCCGTGCGCGTTGGCAAACTTGAATGCGGATACCGCGAAGAACGACTCCTTCGCAAAGCTGGTCGGAATCGGCTTGGGAGTCTGCACAAATCGCAAAGCCGCGGGATGGGCGCCAAGGAACCGCTCAATGGCATTCGGGTGCGGTCCCGCAGGATCAGTGGCAAGCAGAGCGTTGAGGAAGTCCAGGAATTCTTCCGCAGTGCGCGTAGGGAAGGTGTCGACCGAATGGGCAACGATGTCGGTATGAACATGTTCGGCAAGGTGGAAGCGAATCGCGCAACCGCGAGGGCTCGCACCCTGTGGGTCATTATCGGGAACGGTCGGAATTCCCGCGAAGTCCGAGAAGCGCACCGTCACCGGAGTGGAATTCCGCTGGATATGTGGCGCGCGCGTAAGCGAAGTGGCTTCTGACAAAGGCGTAAATACGCCTGTCAGCAGAATGCCTTTCGCGTGAGCGGGTCTGAACCCTGGATGAATACCACCATCGACCTTGTCAAATCTTTCGATAATGTCATGGCTAAGGGTCAACAGTTTTTCGTCCCTAGTAAGGGGCATAGCGCGGTTTCTCCTTTCGATGGATTTGGCCCATCTACTAATGTACCTGCTCGGCCATTGGTTTACAAATCAGGAATTCTGAGATGAACAGGTGAGCTTGAGCGACATAGTTCGCCTGGCAGGCGAGTGAAATCGCCCCTCGAGGTTGCGCCCGTCTTACGGCCAAATTTGGTTCAGAACCATTGCCAGGCGGACTCCTGCCTTGGCGATCTGCTCGTTGATCGTAGGCGCTACGGCGTCCACGTACGGCTGCGACACCTGCTCGTGGAGCTTCAGCAGTCGCGTGGACGCATGGTTGTCATCATTGCACCCCTTCATCGGCACGGGCTTTTCGACGGGAATCGCCACCGGCAGCTTGGCGTAAACCACCGAATCGGCCAACTCGTGGCCTTCCCAAGCCCAGTCTTCCAGGTTGATGCCCTGTTTCTCCCAGCCGCCTGCTTGCGAGCTGAATTGTTGATCCAGCGAGGCCGCCCACTGCGCCACAGGTTCCATTCCTTTCAAGTGCTGGATGATTCCTGAATCCCAAATGGCATGGAGATTCGGCGCGTAAGTTTCAAACTCCAGGTTTCTTTCCATTGGGGCGACACCCAAAAAATCGACGGGGACGCAATTGCCTCCCAGGTCGTTATTGGTAACGCAGTGCAGAGGTTGGTGAAGGTCACCCACAAAATGAATGATGAAGCGCAGGGCGTCGGCTCGCATGCGGGCATCGGTCCCCTCGCTGCGGAGCAACTCGATCTGATGCTCGATGGCGCTGGTCACGCAGCCGGTGGAGGCCGGGCAGGATTCCGCCAGGGCGCTGCGGGGCGCGTCGCGGGGGATGTCAATGTAATGCCACGGACTCGCTTCCGGCCGCAGACTTCGCAGGTCATCGGCCCAAGTCGAGGAATCCGCCATTAAATCGAGCCCCGCGCTGGGGCAATAACGAGGCAGCGCAGGATCAATCGGCTCGCTTTGCAAGAGCTGGTTCGCCATCTCTAATGCGTGCGCATTCATGTGCTTCTCGGCAATCATGGCCACCGCTTGATGACCCTCACACCCCCACGGCCAGGCCCGCACCGGGAAGATCAGCAAGATAAACGCCGCCCCCAGCATCCCGAGGCGAGCCCCTCCGCGGATTGATCGACTCAAGCAGTTGAACCCCATCGTCCCACCCCGTGATTTGAAAATTTCCAGCAAAGAATTATTGGACGCTTTCTAAGATACGTGCTGCGCCTCAAGATGTCAAAAGGGGGGAAGGGCTTACACAGGCTGCGGAAAAACTGCCAGCACGGGAACTCACGTCTCTACATTCTGTTCCCCACAACTTGATTCTCGGTGACGGATTCCTTGCGGCTGAATAGTCCTTGCATCCATTTCTGGAACGAGTCGAGGTAGGTGTAATAGACAGGAGTGATGTAAAGGGTGATGAGCTGCGAAAAGAGCAACCCGCCCACGACGCACAGGCCCAGGGGGCGGCGTGCTTCCGCGCCGGCGCCAAAGCCCACGGCGATGGGCAGGGTTCCCACCAGTGCCGCCATGGTGGTCATCATGATGGGCCGGAAGCGCACTAGGGCGCCGTAGTAAATTGCCTCCTCGGTCGACTTGCCGGCGTTGCGTTCCGCATCCAGGGCAAAGTCAATCATCATGATGGCGTTCTTCTTCACGATCCCCACCAGCATGATGATGCCGACGAATCCGTAGAGGTTAAGTTCATAGCCGAAGTACATCAGCGTGAGCAGGGCTCCCAGGGCCGCGGAAGGCAGGCCGGAAAGAATCGTCAGCGGATGAATGAAGCTTTCATACAGGATCCCCAGCACGATGTAGATGACCAGGATGGTAATGATCAGCAGAACGGTCAGGCCCACCAGGGAGGACTCGAACTCCTGCGCGCTGCCTTGGAAGTTGGCACTCAAGTCGGAAGGCAGGGTTTCTCGGGCAATCTGCTCGACGCGATTGACGGCATCGCCGAGCGCCGTGCCGAGCGTCAAATTGAAAGAGATGGTGACCGACGGCAACTGCCCGGAGTGATTCACCGCCAGAGGGCCCAGTGATTGGCTGAGCTTGGAGACCGCGCTGAGCGGCACCAGTTGGCCACTGCTGGAGCGAAGGTAGAGCAGGGAGAGCGCCCGCGGGTCCATCTGGTACTTGGGAAGGAGCTCGGCCAGCACCCAATACTCATTGTTGGGAGTAAGAATGGTGGAAATCTGGCGCGAGCTGTAAGCCGTCTCCAAAGCATTTTCCACCTGGAAAGCACTTACCCCCAGGGCGTTGGCTTTATCGCGGTTGATCTGCACATCCACTTGCGGATTGCTGTCCTGGAGGTCGGTGTTCACGTCCTGAAGTCCCGGAAGCGTGCTCAGTGTGTCATTCAGCTTCTGGGCTTCGCGGTAAAGCTCCTTGGTATCCGGCCCCTGAAGGGTGAACTGGTAAAGGCCTTTGGTGGTATAGCCGCCGATTTGAATGGGGGGCGGGTTCTGCATGAAGGCCATGATGCCGGGAACTGCGAAGAGCTTGGGGCGTATCTCCTGCAAAACCTGGTCCGTATCGAGGTAGCGATTTTTCGGATCGTGCGGGTAGGGAATGTGCAACCGGTCCTTGAACCATTCGATCATCTGGGTGGGGCCACTGGGGCGGGGCTTCAGGTTGAGGAAAAAGAAGCCGGAATTCCCACCGCCGCCCGGCCCCCCCGCGCCCGCGAACGACATCACGTTATCCACGTTGGAATCCGCCACCACGAGCTGGGTGAGGGCCCTCTGGTGTTCTTTCATGGAATCAAACGAAATGCCCTGCTGCGCCATGGTGACGCCGAAGATGAATCCGCTGTCTTCGCTGGGGAGGAATCCCTTGGGAATGCGAATGAAGAGCCAGACGGTGACTGCCATGATGGCCAGGGAGAACAACAGGGTGACCAAGCGGAACCGCAGAACCTTCTGCAAGCTCCAATCGTAGGCTTTCAGCGTGCCCGCGAAGCCCCGCTCGAAAAGCATGAACAGAAGGCCGTGCTCTTCCGGCTTGGCATGGCGCAGGAAGCGGCTGCACAGCATGGGCGTCAGCGTGAGTGAGACCACGCCCGACACCAGGACTGCCGACATGATGGTGACGGAGAATTCATGCAGCAGCCGGCCGAGAATACCTCCCATGAAAAGCACGGGGATGAAGACGGCGGCGAGCGATAGCGTCATGGAGAGAATGGTGAAGCTGATTTCTTTCGACCCATTGAGCGCCGCTTCCAGAACCCCCTCGCCCATTTCCAGGTGACGAACGATGTTTTCCAGCATCACAATGGCGTCGTCCACAACAAAGCCCACGGCCAAGACCAGCGCCATCAGCGAGAGGTTATCGACCGTGTAACCCAGCAGGAACATTACCGAGAACGTGCCCACAATCGACATGGGAAGCGCCAGGCTGGGGATGATGGTGGCCGACACGTTGCGCAAAAACAGGAAAATGACCATCACCACCAGCGCCAGCGTCAGGTAGAGCGTGAACTTGACGTCGTTCACGGAGTCGCGAATGGAAATCGAGGCGTCGTAGAGGGTGTCCAGGTGGATGGACTGGGGAATCTCTCGGCGAAAAGTGGGCAGCAGGCGCTGGATGTTGTCCACCACCTGGATGGTGTTGGTGCCGGGTTGGCGCTGGATGGCCATCACCATGGAGTTGACATGGTTGTACCAGGTAACCACCTTATCGTTCTGCACGCTGTCCAGCACCTGTCCCAGCGCTTCCAAACGCACCGGCGCGCCGTTGCGATAAGCGACAATAAGCGGCCGGTAGGCCGCGGCGTTGCGGAGTTGTCCGTTAGCCTCCACGATGAAGGACTGGTGCTTCCCGAACAGGGTTCCGGTGGGAAGGTTGACGTTGGCATTCTTGATGGCATCCGTCACCTCATCAAGGCCAATGCCGCGCGTCGCCAGCGCCTGGGGATCAAGCTGCACGCGCACGGCGTATTTCTGCTCGCCATACAGGGCCACCTGCGCCACACCGCTGATCGTGGAAATGCGCTGCGACATGTATGTTTCCGCGTAGTCTTCAACCGTAGAGGGGGCAAGAGTGTCAGAGTAGACGGCCATGTAGAAGATCGGTTCATCGGCCGGGTTCACCTTCTGGTAGGCGGGCGGCGTGGGCATGTCGGACGGAAGCTTAGCCTGGGCGCGCGCGATGGCCGCCTGCACGTCCTGGGCGGCGGCATCAATATTGCGGCTCAGATTGAACTGGATGGTGATCTGGGTGCCGCCCTGGGTGCTCATGGAAGTCATGGAATCCAGGCCGGCAATGGTGGAGAACTCGCGCTCCAGCGGGGTGGCCACGGCCGCAGCCATGGTCTCGGGGCTCGCGCCGGGCAGGGTGGCGCTCACCTGGAGGGTGGGTTGGTCCACGTTGGGCAGTTCGCTGACCGGCAATGCCCGGTAGGCAATGATGCCAAAAAGCAGGATGGCCAGCATGACCAGCGTGGTCATGATGGGCCGGCGGATAAAGAGTTCTGCGAGGTTCATAAATAGAGTGGCTAGTGGCTAGTGGATAGTAGTCAGGCAGCGGCCAGTCAATAGTTGCGGGTTGCTTGCTACTAAGCACTAGCCACTAAGCACTAGCCACTGCCTTTCTTGATTTCCACCATGGATCCCGGCGCCAACAACAACTGGCCGTCGGTCACCACGGTTTCGCCGGGGGCCACGCCTTTTTCAATGACCGTTTCACCCCCCACGGTTTCGCCCACCACCACCGGCCGGAGGTCAGCCGTCGAGTCAGGTCTCACGACGAAGAGGTATTTGCCCACGGGGCCCGTTTGCACCGCCTGCGACGGCACCACGGTGGCGTTGGGCTGTACGGTGAGCCGCATCGCGACATTAACGAACTGCCCCGGCCAGAGCCGATTGTCGTTGTTCTGAAATATGGCGCGCATTTTAATGGTGCCCGTGGCGGTGTCCACCGCGTTGTCAATAAACGTGAGCTGGCCGAGGGCCGGCGCCCGGGGATCGTTGGGAATTTGCGCCTCGACGGCGAGCGGGCCCCGCGCCTGATATTCCTTCACCTCAGCAAGGTATTGCTCCGGCACCGCGAAAATTGTATAGATGGGGTGAATCTGGTTGATGACCACCAGAATCGTATCATTCACTTTTGCGATATTACCAGGATACACTTGATAACTTCCCGTACGGCCGTCAATAGGCGAGTAGATGGAGCAGTAGCTCAAGTTCACCTTGGCGTTTTCGATAGCGGCTTGATCAGAGTGCACCGTGGCTTCCTGGGCTTGTGCGGTGGTTCGGACCGTGTCGTACTGATCCCTCGATATAATTCCTTCCTGAAAGAGCTTGTCATTCCGCTCAGCCTGGGCCCGGGCGTTGGCCAATTGTGCCTGGTCGTGTGCCAGGTTGGCCTCCAACTGGTCCAGCGAAGCCTGGAAGGGGCGGCGATCCAGGGTATAGAGCAGTTGGCCCTTCTTCACGTCCTGGCCCTGGGTAAAATAGGCGCGCTCGATTTCACCGGCAATCTGGGTACGAACCGACACATTGGAGTAGGCTTCGACGTTGCCGATGGCTTCCACTTGCACCGGCACGCTCTTCACGGTGGCCTTCGCTACCGTAACCGGAACGCGGAACTCCATCTTCATACCCTGCGATTTCGCCGGCTTGGATGCGCATCCCCCCAGCATCAGCAGGCTCGCGAGCAGCCCACCGGCGCACCATGCCTGGGCAACGGCGCGCCGCGCGTTACGGCTTCTCGCGGCAATGACGGCAAGAAACTTCATGTCCTGGCTTCTCCTGGTTATGAACTTCTCCGGGCTGCCGGCAATGTGCCAATGTAACTTGCTTGCGATTACCTCGCAATGAATGAACGTGATAACTGTACTTCCAAGCTCCTGCCGCGTCAATGTGATGGTCGCGGGAGCAGGGGATACATGCAAGCAGCTCACGAGGCGAGCGAATAGCACAAACGCCAAGTATTAATCGGCGCCGTGCCACCGCACACCCTGGCGTTCGGCGAGTTCGATGGCATAGTGAATCGCCACGGCGACGGAATACGATGGTCGCAAGGGATCTCGTCTGTCCACCACGGCGATCACCCCGCCGCCCGGTCGGTACACGGGGCTGCCGCTGTTTCCAGGGCGCAAGTGGATATCAATTCCCACCGCATCGCTGGGCGGTGGTGAAGGGGCATCCGCTTCTCCTAGACCTGTTCTGCCGGTCCAAAGGACATGACCGGCTTGCGTCACCGGTTGCCACGAAAATGCGGGATAACCGCTGACCCTCACTGCCGTCCCCACACCCACGGCGTGCGCATCGAGCGCCGCATAAAGCGGCTTCCCCCCGGGGTTGACAAGGAGTGGCCGCTTGGTTTTCAACAAAGCCAAATCGTTCGGAGCGTCAATTCCGACCACATCACAGGGAACGGCCTGAGCGGTTCGCGAGTCGGCGATGGTCAGTTTGGCGAGGATCTTCGCTCCCGGCGCTTTCTCCAGGCACCGCTGCGCGTCTTCCACCACGTGCGCACTGGTAATGAGATATCCCTCTTCGTCAATCAGGAAACCTGTAGCCGAGCACTCGCGGTTCTGCTCTTTGTCCGCCGGGCCGACGGCGACAAGCTGCACGACCGAGCGTAGAACAGGGTCTTCCTGCGGCGGCCCCTTCACGCTTTCTTCTGACTGGAAAGGCGGAGCTGCGAGGGAGAGGGAAAAACAAACCAAAAGGCAAATGGCAAAGGGCAAAAAGCAAGAGGATGAGTTCTTCGCGGTGGTCAGGGTATTCAGGGCCATGCTACGGATATTCATAATGATGATCGACCGGCCGCAAGCGGCATTTCGGTTGTGCCGAGGCCATTCTACCCCAGGATGTAGTTGCCCTGAGTGGCGTGGTGCTTTGCCCTTCAGCGCACACGGCCGCGAGTTCGAAGGGCCTTTGCTGTGTTGGCGGGCGTCATGGGGATTGGAATTGAATCATTAAAATGGCATACTATTAGGAGAATTGCTGGTGAAGGGCAGGCATTCCGCAGCGTCGATAGGCGTAGAAAGATTGTGGCGTCCGTGAAGGGACGCGAAGCAATACAGCATTCCAGCGACCCGGAAATGCTATGACAGACGCGTTCAAGCCAAACTCCTCTCCCGCTTCCGCCGTCCAGTTGCGGAGCCAGCCTGAAAATCACGCTTCGACCTGGGGCTGGGCAGCGCTCTTGCTCCTCTTCTGTGTGCTCGGGGGAGTGGGTGTGAATCCATGCTGGGGGGAAGAAAAGCCGACAGACAAGCTCTTGTTCCTCGTGGCTCGCCCTTCCATCCTTGATCCCATCTTTGAACAGTCCGTGGTCCTGATGGTGCCCTTAACTGGGGAGCCCGTGATTGTGGGGCTTATTATCAACAAGCCGACCCGATTGCCGCTCATCAAGCTCTTTCCGAAAAGCCCCACCCTGAAGAACAGCTCCGAGGACGCCTACTTGGGAGGCCCGGTAGATCTGGCGACTCCCGCCTTGGTTTTCCATGCCCCTAACCCACCCAAGGAATCGATGCTGCTCTACGACGACGTTTATCTGAGTTTCGATACGAAGCTTATTTCGAAGCTTATGCACGATCCCAAACAAACCGGAGACATGCGCCTGTTCTTGGGGCGAGCGCAATGGGCGCCCGAGCAACTCCAAGGCGAGGCGCTCGAGGGTTCGTGGTACAGCCTTCGAGCTGAGGGTGAAGTGATTTTTGATCGTGACTCCGAACACCTCTGGAAGCGGCTGCACGAACGCGCGCGGCCGCCCGCGAGAGTGGAAAACCGGATGCCTCAACCCTCCCGGGGGCAATTCCGGGCTGCACCAGGCAATCTCCCATCGTTTCTGTTGTATACATTTCCGACTGCGGCAGATTGAAAGGCGGGAAGCCACTACCTCCCTGGCGCCGGCTTCGCGGAGGCCGTCAAGCGTTTCAGCTCGACGTTCAGGTTTTGCACGCCGGGCTGGTCAAACTTGACGATGATGTCGGAAGTTTCAAAGCCCGGGGCTTCAAGGTGCAGGGTGTGCTCGCCGACGGGAAGTTGGAAGGGGCCGAGCTTGTCGGTTGTCCCCGCAAAAATGCCATCGAGCGTGACGCGAGCTTTGGGTGGATTTGTATCGAGGATGAGTGTTCCCACGCTATCCCACTCGTAACCGGCGTTGGGGTTGCACCCGGCTTGACACGGGTTCTCGCTGGGATATGGACTGACCCACCAGTAGTTGGGCAAATACGTCAGTGGTGAACCGTAGGAAAAGTAAGAACCATAACCACCGTACCATCCTCCACCCCCGTAAACAGGCGCACTGTGATAGGAGTTGTACGCGCGGGCACCGCCGCCACGTCCCCCTCGCTGCGCGAAGACCGGGACGCATGCCAGCAGCAGCATTAAGGTGAAACCAAGGATGGTGCGGGAACACTGACTCATAAGGCCTCCTCAATCGGAGCCCAATTGCCTCTAACCCATCTTAATTCTAACATCCTTGCGATTCGATCGCGAATCCTTTTGCCTTCTAGTGGATGCCCCGGGGTGCGCAGCGGTTGCCCTCCCGCCCCAAATCAACGTAAGTATCAAGAAGATCACGCGATGGCACGTAAAGGGAGCGGGGGCAATTCCACGCGGAAGCGTGAGCCGCCGTCTCGCGCCGGGGCAAATCCCGATTGGGCTTGACGCTGTTTTCGCTAGTGGGCTAACGTGGTAAGGTCACGCTTAAATGTAAGATCGTCGCCGTACCGACAGGGGAAAATGGCTCGCGGCGAGTGTCCGGGCGGGGATTCCAATGGATCTTTTTGAACTCACCAAAAGCCTGATCAACATGGCCTCCGTCACCGGTCATGAGAAGGCGTGTGCGGAATTTGTAAAAGGGTACCTCGTCCAACTGGGTTTTCAGGCAGAACTGATGCCCGTGTCGCGTGACCGTTCGAACGTGTTCGCCACCTGGGGGAAGCCGGACATCGTGCTGAGCACGCACCTGGATACCGTGCCCCCCTTTTTCCCGGCCCACGAGGACGCGGACCACATTTACGGCCGCGGTTCTTGTGACGCCAAGGGGATCCTGGCCGCCCAGGTGTCCGCCGCGGAACGGCTCAAGAAAGATGGGGTGGGAGATTTCGCCCTGCTTTTCCTGGTAGGAGAAGAAACCGTCAGCGATGGCGCGCGCGAAGCCAACCTGCACCCGCGTGGTTCGCGATACATCATCAATGGTGAGCCGACGGAAAACAAGCTGGTGATTGGCAGCAAAGGAAACTTGCGGATTGACATTCGTGCGCGCGGCAAGATGGCGCATTCCGCTTATCCGCACCTGGGCGTGAATGCCATTGACAAACTGTTGGACGTGCTCGCGGACCTTCGCAAAATTCCCCTCCCGGTCAGCCCGGTACTGGGACCTTCTACCCTGAATATTGGTATGATCACCGGCGGCCGTGCGGCCAACGTGGTACCCGACGAAGCCATGGCGCAGATCCTGATTCGCCTCGTGGAGAACTCCGAGCCCCTTTGCCGGAAGATTACGGAAATCATCGCGGGCCGTTGCGAACTTGAAATTGTGCGCGACACGCCATTGCTCCTGATGGAAAAGCTCGATGGCTACGAAACGGACATCGTGGCGTTTACCACCGACTTGCCGTCGCTGACCAATTGGGGGCGCCCCTTGCTGCTCGGCCCAGGCTCCATCAGCATGGCGCATACCGCGCGTGAGTGCGTGCGCAAGGCGGACTTGGTGGCCGCGGCCGATCTCTACTATCGTTTGGTGCGCGACCTGAAAAGCAGGGGTTAGGGATTGGGGATTAGGGGTTCGGGGTCAGGTATTAGCACTCATAGGTTCGCCCTAACCCCTAATTCCTAACCCCTAATCCCTGCTCTTCGGAAAGGAGAAGGTGGAATTCATCCGCCGTTAGCGTTCATGAAGAAACTGGAAGTTGGCATTCTGGGAGCTACGGGGATGGTTGGGCAGCGCCTGGTGAGCCTGCTCGAGCATCACCCTTGGTTCGAAACCAAATGGCTGGCAGCCTCCGAGAGGTCGGCAGGCAAGACCTATGGCGAGGCCTGCAACTGGCGCTTGCGCGATCCCCTGCCAAAGAGCGTGGGAGATTTTCCCGTGCACGAGTGCAAGCCGGGAGGCGCTCCGCCCCTGCTCTTCTCTTCGCTCGATTCCAAAGTAGCGGGCGAGGTCGAGAAGGAATTTGCCCAGGCCGGCCACGTGGTGGTTTCGAATTCCTCAAATTTCCGCATGGAGCAAGACGTGCCGCTGCTAATTCCGGACGTCAATCCTGACCACCTGGCGCTGGTCCGCGAGCAGCGCAGGCAGCGCCACTGGAAGGGCATGATCGTGACCAACCCTAACTGCACCACGGTGGGTTTGGTGATGTCGCTGGCGCCGCTGGAGAAAGCCTTTGGACTCGACAAGGTCCTGATGACCAGCATGCAGGCGGTTTCCGGCGCGGGCTATCCGGGAATTCCTACCCTCGACATCCTCGGCAACGTCGTCCCCTTCATCGGCGGCGAAGAAGAAAAGGTAGAACGCGAAACGCGCAAGCTCTTGGGCAAATGGGTGGATGGCCATGTGAAGATGGGCGAATTTATCGTGAGCGCTCACTGCAACCGCGTGATGGTGGAGGATGGCCACACGGAAACCATTTCCGTGGCGCTCAAAACCCCAGCCAGGATTGCCGAAATTGTGGAGGCCTGGCGCTCCTATCGTTCCCTGCCGCAGGAGCGCAGCTTGCCTTCCGCCCCAAAGCACCCCATTATTGTGCGGGAGGAGCGGGACCGCCCCCAACCGAAATTCGACCTGAACACCGAACACGGGATGGCCACCGTAGTAGGCCGCCTGCGGGAATGCCCGGTCCTGCAATTCAAATATGTCGCGCTGAGCCACAACACCATCCGCGGCGCCGCCGGCGCAGCGCTGCTCAACGCGGAATTGATGAAGTCGGAAGGGTACTTGGACTGATGATTAACCTCGCTCTGCTCGGCTACGGGAAAATGGGAAAGACGCTGGCGCAACTTGCGCCGCAACGCGGCTTTGAAGTGCGTCTGGTGATGGATATTGACGTCAACGCGCAAAGCCGCGGCATCACGCGCGAGAAATTCAAGGGCATCGACGTCTGTGTGGACTTCACCACTCCTCAGGCTGTGGTGGAGAACGTTCACCGCGTGGCGGCGTTGGGAGTGAATCTGGTCGTCGGCACCACCGGCTGGCAGAAGCACCAAGCCGAGGTCCGCAAAGTGATCGAACAGGCGGGCGTCGGTATGGTGTACGCCGCGAACTTTTCCATCGGCGTGAACCTGTTCTACCGGCTGGCACGTGCGGCGGCGGAAATCTTTGCGCCCTTCCCCATGTACGATCCTTTCCTCACCGAGTCCCATCACAAAATGAAAAAGGATGCGCCGTCGGGCACCGCGCTGGAAATCTCCCGGCAGATTCAGCCCTACCTTGTGGACCGCGATATTCCCGTGGCCAGCGTGCGTGCGGGCTACTTCCCCGGAACGCACGAGCTGGGTTTTGATTCGGAGGCGGACACCGTGGTATTGCGCCATATAGCGCGCGGCCGGCAGGGCTTTGCGGAAGGGGCACTGTATGCCGCCCGCTGGGTGGTGGGTAAGAAAGGGTTCTATAGTTTCGCCGAGGTGTTAGAGTTGGGTGCCGGAAGCTAGGAAGAGAACGAAACTCGAAATTCGAAACTCGTGAGCAAGGTCCCGAATTTCGAATTTCGAGTTTCGTGTTTCGATCCTGATGCCCAGCACCCAGTCCCTGTTTTGGAGGTCGTATGAGCCTGGAAATTCGCGGTTGCGGCACGGCCCTCGTCACCCCCTTTCGGAAAGACGGGTCCGTGGATGAAGCGGCGCTGCGGCGATTGGTACAGTTTCAGCTCCGCGAGGGGATCGATTTCCTTGTCCCCTGCGGCACCACCGGTGAAACCCCCACGCTCGAGCACGGGGAATACCTGGGGGTGATTCGCCTCGTGATGGAAGAGGCAGGTGGAAGAGTTCCCATCATCGCAGGAGTGGGTGGCAACAACACGAGGAAAGTATGCAGCTTGGCCGACGAAGTTGAAGAATTAGGCGTGCAAGGCATTCTTTCCGTTGCGCCCTATTACAACAAACCGACGCAGGAGGGTTTGTACCAGCACTTCAAGGCGATTGCGGAATCCACGGACCTGCCCGTGATCCTCTACAATGTACCGGGGCGCACTTCGTCGAACATCGAGCCCGCCACCGTCGGACGCCTTGCGCAGATCCCCAACATCGTAGCCATCAAAGAAGCTTCCGGAAGCATCGTGCAACAGATGGAAGTCCTGAACGCTGTCCCACCCGGCTTCCGTGTGCTTTCCGGCGACGATGCCTTCACCTTTCCCTTGATCGCGGTGGGAGGCGTGGGCGTGATCTCGGTGGTTTCGAATGAAATCCCCGGGCCCATGGTGCGCCTCACTCACCTGGCGTTGGAGGGCAGGTACGACGAAGCGCGCCAACTCAACGCCAAATTGCTTCCGCTGATGCAGGTCAACTTCATTGAAACCAACCCCATTCCTGTAAAAGCTGCCCTCGCCATGATGGGCATGATCGAAGAGGTTTATCGCCTGCCCATGGTCCCCATGAAACCGGAAAACCGCGCCAAGCTGGAAAAAGCGCTGGCTGCGCAAGGATTGCTTTTCAAGAGCGCTGCCCTTTAGGATGGCATTAGATCAGGGAGGAGGAAGAATGAGAATTGGGATTCTGGGATCTGGAATTGTTGGGCAAGTGTTGGCGAGCGGTTTTCTCAAGCATGGCCACGAGGTCATGGTAGGCACGCGCACGCCCGCCAAGCTGGCGGATTGGCTCAAGCAGAACCCGCGCGGTCGCACGGGTGGCTCTGACGACGCGGCCAAGTTCGCCGACCTGGTCGTCCTGGCGGTCAAGGGCACAGTAGCCGCGGACGCTCTACGTGCTGTCGGCGCTGCTCATTTGGTGGGAAAGATCGTCATCGACGCCACCAATCCGATCGCTGATGCGCCACCCACAAATGGAGTCTTGCGGTTCTTTACGGATCTCAACGACTCCCTCATGGAGCGCCTCCAACGCGAGTTCGCGGGCGCCAGGTTTGTGAAGGCCTTCAATTCTGTGGGCAACGCGTGTATGGTGAACCCACAGTTCAAGGGTGGAAAGCCCACCATGTTCATTTGTGGCAACGACGACGCGGCCAAGAAAACCGTGGAGGGGATTCTGGATCAATTCGGTTGGGAAACCGCCGATATGGGCAAGGTCGAAGGCGCTCGCGCCATCGAGCCCCTGTGTATGCTCTGGTGCATCCCCGGCTTGCTGCGCAATGATTGGGTCCACGCCTTCAAGTTGCTCACTTAAAGCCCCCCGCCTGGGGAGCGCCAGTCAGAACTTCTTGATGGGTAGAAACACCTCACGCAAAGGCGCAATCGCGCTAAGATAAGCGCCCATGAACATCAGGAAACTACACCAAGGGAGCGGCGGGAGGACTTCCCGCCGAGTCTTTTTGCAGAAGGCGATGGGGCTTGGCTGCACGCTAACGGCAAAGCCCGCGCACGCCGCCGCACGGCAGATCCCCGAGGTGCATAAGCGCAACATGATCCAGTGGCAAGCGCACGAAGTCGCAAGAATCCCCCAGGGCTATCAAGTCGCCGTGGCGGATGTGAATGGCGACGGTCGCCTGGACATTCTGGGGCTGAGTTCGGCGAAGAGCATCGTGGAATGGTACGAGAATCCTACCTGGAAACCGCGGCCCATCACAACCGCAACCCACAAGAACATCAGCCTGGCGCCGTTGTTTCACCCGGGATATCCCGCCCGAGGGGTGGCGCTGGCCAGCGATTTCGCGCTCGACGATAGCACGCACGGAGGCAGCCTGTGGTGGGCCGAACCCGCCGCAGACGGGGAGCAGGAGTGGCGGCTGCTCTCCTTGGGCAAGATTCCCACTTCCCACCGGCTGCGCTGGGCCAACCTGGACGGCAAGGGCCGGCTCGCCTTGGTGGACGCGGTACTGCTGGGCATCGGCGCCGTGGCGCCGGATTACCACGTGCCCGCACCGCTCACGTGGTTCGAGATGCCCGAGTATTACCGGCAAGGGCATGCCTCCACCCAAGAGGCGCCGCCCCTCGAGTGGCCTTCCCACCGGATCGACGATTCGTTGACCGTCATGCACGGCCTGAACGTGCTCGACTGGGACGGCGACGGGCGCGACGAGATTCTGACCGCAAGCTTTGAGGGCGTGCACCTGTTTCACTCCTCCGGGCACGGGGAGAAGCTCACCTGGACCCGCACGCATCTGGGCGAGGGCGATCAGCACTCAAGGCCAAAGCGGGGCGCGAGTGAAATCGGAGTAGGCAAGGTGGCGGGAAAGCGCTTCCTCGCCACCATCGAGCCCTGGCACGGCGACCAGGTGGTGGTCTATTCCCAAGCCCCCCCGGGAGAGTTGTGGCCGCGGCAGGTTATTGACCCCACATTCCATGAAGGTCACGCCCTGGCTTGCGCCGATTTGGACGGCGATGGCAACGACGAGATCGTGGCGGGTTTCCGCGGGCCGGGGACTAGCCTCTACGTTTACTATGCAGCCGACGCTTCGGGTGGGAATTGGCAAAGACAATTGCTCGATGCGGAAATGGCCACTTCCGGCGTGGCTATTGCGGACGTAAATGGCGACGGTCGTCTCGACGTGGTGGCCATCGGCTCCTCCACCGGAAATGTGAAATGGTATGAGAATCGTTCGACGTAAATTGCAATTTGGGATTTGAGGTTCGGACTTTCCCCGCTCTCATTGCGGTTAATCCACAAATCCCCAAACAAGACCGCATCGGTTAGGATCAAGTTATTTTGGGAAAACCATAACCTATTTATTTTCACCAACTTACCAAGACAAGGTATTTTAACCCTTTGTTTTCAGTAACTCACAAAGAGTATGCATCGACTTAATGTCCTCAAAATAATCCGGGGGCTCCAGATCGAAAGAACGGAAGCCCGTTTGCCTTAAATCAAGAAAAAACATTCTTGTAACTGGGATTTCTTGTTCGCCCTTTACGATATGGAGATGCGTAGTCTTTCTACGATATCTCATAGTGCGGATGGCGGCGACGAGTTGATAAAAAATTCGCTTATTCGGATTCAGGCACTTACACCAGTTTTTTCGCCGAGATTTTGGACACGGGTTTGCGGGTACTTTAACCTAACCAAGATGCAGAATTTCATTGGCGGGGAAGATAACCTAGCCTTAACAACTAAAATTATAAGCCTTGTAAAGGTATAAGTCTTGACAAGCCCCAACTTAAATTTTGGAAACGAAACGACGGAACGCCCTGGGAAGATTGCCAGCGAGAATTCCCTCTGCCGTTTATTTTTGCAGCATGAGGGCGGATGGGTTTTCCGGGGCGGATGCGATTATTTGTGTGCGAGATACGAGTCCAAAGAGTGATGTGGGGTTCATCCGGGAAAAGCTCCCGGTCAAAACTCAGAGCGAAAAGGAGCGATGAGGGCATGAACACAAAAATTTCTCACAGATGGTTCGGAAGTCTACTTCTGGCCCTTGCGGCCCTGGGGCTGAGCCTCAGTTTAGTTTCGACCGCACGGGCCCAGTCCACCACCGACGGTGCCATTAGCGGCACAATCTATGACCAGACCGGCGCAGTGATACCGGACGCCTCGGTCGTCGTTCACAATAACGGAACCAATCTTGACCAGACCCGGGTGACGGATGCTTCGGGTTTCTATATTGCGACGAAGCTGACGCCCGCCGTTTACACGGTCACGGTGACCGCCAAGGGCTTCGAGACGTTTAGAGCCGAGCAAGTTATCGTCACGGTGGGCAGCGTCACCAATGTTTCGCCCCGCATGACGGTCGGCTTGACGACGCAAACCGTGAGCGTCTCCGGTGTGGCGCCGCAGATCAACACGACATCGGCGGACTTTGCCAATACGCTCAACCAGACGGCCATCGCCAACCTGCCAATCCAGCGCCCGCGCTGGTCCAACTTCGCCCTGCTGACCCCTGGCGTGGTCAATGACTCCAATGGCTTTGGCCTCTTGAGCTTCCGGGGAGTCAGCACGCTGCTGAACGGCACCAGCATCGATGGCGCCGACAACCTTCAATACTTCTTCTCCGAAGAGCGGGGGCGCACCCGTATCAGCTATTCCAGCACGGAGGTGTCGATCCAGGAATTTCAGGTCAACACCTCGAACTACTCTGCCGAGTACGGCGGCGCCGCCGGGGGCGTGATCAATACCGTCACCAAGAGCGGGACCAACCAAATGCATGGGGAGATCTTCTACAAAAATCGCGAAAATGGCTGGGCATCGCGCAACCCCTTTGCCACCCTCACGGAACAGACCTCGCCCGGCGTGTTTACTCCCCTCCCTCTCAAGCCTAAGGATTATTGGGACATGTGGGGCTTTGGAATCGGCGGGCCCATCGTCAAGGACAAACTCTTCTTCTTCGTTGCCTACGACGGGTTCTTCCGTAACTTTCCCGGAAACGCCGTGGCCAACGTCCCCAGCGCCTTCTTTGCCGCTCCAAGTGCGACGACGATCAAAACCATGGCCCAGATCATTAATAATTTAGGATGCTCCGCCAGCGGTTGCACTGGCACCCCGACCGCGGCGCAGCTTGCCACGGCGACAACGGACTACAACAATGGGTTTGCGGGCCTGACCACCCTGTTGGGTTCGAATAACCGCACGGGAAAGCAGGACATTCTTTTCCCCAAGCTCGACTGGCAGATTAATCAAAAGAATCGCGCTTCCTTTGAGGTCAATCGCATGCGCTGGGCTTCACCTTACGGCGTTCAGACCCAGGTAACCAACCCTTACAGCAACGGCTCCGCTTTCGGTAATGACTATGTTAAAACCACCTGGGGCGTGGCCAAGCTCGATACCTTCATCAGCCCGACGATGGTGAACGAATTCCGCTACCAGATCGGCCGCGACTTTGAGTTCGAAACCACCCCGCCCCCCGACCCTTACGAGGTGAACGAGCTTCAAAACACCAGCGCTACCTCCACCACCTATCCGTCCTGGACCAATTACACCAGTCCCTTTGGTATTCCGGACTATGTCAACGTGGCGGAAAGTTCTGCTGGGCTCTATATTGGGGCGCCGTATTACGATACGCGTATTGCGTATCCCAACGAGCTTCGAAGCCAGTTCGCCGACACCGTGACTTGGTCGCGTGGCAATCACACGATGAAGTTTGGCGGCAGCTTGAACCACACCAATGACCAGATCAAGGATATCTACGAGCAGAACGGCTACTTCAGTTACAGTACCGTGGCAGCCTACTTGGAAGATATCTACTCGCCAGTGTGCACGGGCTTGACAACTCCCTGCGCCACGCATTATTCCAGCTTCACCCAGAGTTTCGGTCCCCTGGCGTTTAACTTTGCCACCAACGATGTCGCGATTTTCGCCCAGGATGACTGGAAGGTGCTACCGCGCTTTGCCCTTTCTTTCGGCTTGCGGTGGGAATATGAGAGGTTTCCCACTCCACTGTACCCCAACCCTGCCATTCCTCAAACCACTCAATATCCAGACTACAAGAAGAACTTTGGCCCGCGGATTGGCTTTGCGTGGGACGTGTTCGGTGATGGCAAGATGGCCGTGCGCGGGGGCTTCGGCCTTTACTACGGGCGACTCACGAATGGCATCATCTTCGGCGTCTTGACCCAGAGCGGCCTCTACTCGTCGCCCGGTGTTCTAACTGGCCAGCCGAGCTACAGCTTCAGCAGTGGCGCTGCGGGCGGGCCCTATTTGCCCGAGGTCCTGTCCACTGCACCCACCTCCACGGCTGCGCCGGCGGTGGTGTACTATAACTCGCATTACAAGAACCCGCAGATTGACTCGGCGGACTTCTTGATCGAGCGGAACGTGGGTTGGAACACCGTTTTGTCCGCGGCCTACATGGGGACCTGGGGACACTTCCTGCCCCAAACCACCGATGACAACATCGTCCAAGGAACGAATTCCGGGACTGCCGCGGCCCCCAACTGTGCCGGCGCCGGTGGGACGCTCACTTATCTTGTAGCCGGTGGGGGGCCGATCCACACCCCGACCTACACCACACCCTTCTATGCCTGCCGGCCCAACCCCGGTTACGCCCAGATGATCGACATCTTCGGCGTCAGTAGCAATTACAATGCCTTGATCATTCAGGCCACCCACCGGCTGAGCAATTCCGTTCAGTTCAACGCCAATTATACTTGGGGGCATAGCCTGGGTTATGATCCTTCCGCCATTACGACGATCACGGCAAGTAGTGGCTTTGGCATGCTCGAACCCAACAACGTTGGCGCGGAATATAGCAACACCCCCTTCAACGTTCCCGAGCGTGTTGTCGTCAACATGGTTCTCAATTCCCCCTGGCACGTAGATGGGCGCCTGGGATACCTTGCCAACGGCTGGCAAATGTCCCCCATCTTCTCGGCGCAGAACGGCCTTCCCTATTCGGTGAGTGTCAGCGGCTCGGCCCCGGGATTGCTGAGTAATGGCGGCGGATTAAATGGCGCGGACGGCAGCTTCCGCATCAATCCAGGACTCGATACCCTCGCGATCCCCGGCACACAGAACCTGGATTTGCGCATCTCCAAGACCATTCCCATTAAGGAAAAAGTCAACCTGGAGTTGATGGGCGAAGCGTTTAACCTCTTCAATCACTATAACGCGACGGGGGTAACTAGTACCGCTTATACTATTTCTAAGAGTGGCACCATTGTTGATACTAACGGCGCCACACAAACTTGCGGCACCGGCACCGGGACCAGCGGACCAGCCTGCTTGAGCTACGACACCCCGTTTGGTTCCGTGACCAGCGCCAATAACAACTTTGCTTTCTCCACCCGGCAAATCCAGATCGGGCTCATTCTGAAGTTCTAAGCTTTTTCGTTTAGTGAAATATAACGCGGCGGCTTCGGCCGCCGCGTTTCTTGTGAAGGAAGCACGGGCACCCTGCCCGTTTCGATCACGGTCAGGACCCCGATGGATCGGGGCAGGTCGGCCGTGCTACGTTGGACAGGCTTGGTCTAGTACTTGCTTGATTTAATTAGCGTCCGTAACTGGTTGTAGATCGCCCTTTGATTTCAATGACTTAAAAATGCGCGAATTAATCCAAGCAAGTACTAGGGCCGCTGTTATAAAAAACCAAACTGACTCACCAAAGGAATTTTTCGTTGACTTGAAATGAGTAAATGCTATTCTGTGCCCCCGAGTCAGAGCGCCTGGCCCGAATCTCGATGCCGACGCCATGACTGTATTCCGCCGGCGCTCATCCAGTTTGCCCTACCCGTGACGTCCCAGTCTCCGTCACGGCATCTTTGATTCTCCCCCCAGGGTGGGGGATTGCAAGGAGGACTATGAAAGAAAAGACAGACTGCGCGTTCAACCTATTGCGGAGCCCGTGGATGGTGGCCGCGTTCTCTGTATTCTTGCTCATCGGATTGCAAGTGCCACTTCAGGCACAGCTTACCGTTGGAGCCATCAACGGGACGGTATTAGATGCTTCAGGCGCCGTCGTACAAGATGCCGAGGTGAAGGCACACAATGTGGGCACCAATCTCGAAGTGGCGGTGCACTCGAAATCCAATGGGTCTTACTCCATCTCCAATCTTCCCGTCGGAACTTACACGTTGAGCTTCGCGAAGAGCGGGTTTGAGACCGAGACCCACACCGAGGTTCTGGTGACGAGCGACCGGACCACCACGGTGGACGGCAGCCTCAAGGTCGGCGCCATCAGCACTACGGTGGAGGTTACGGCCGTGGCGCTGATGAACCAGACGGATGCCACCAACGGCTACGTGGTTGACCAGGTCACCATTCAGGACACGCCCCTGGGCACCGGCAGCTTCACGCAACTGGCGATTCTGACACCGGGCGTTCACGCCGACTTTCTGGGCGGCGCCGGCAGCAACGCCGGTCTGGGCAATCAGGCCGTCTTCGCCAACGGCAACCGCGACACCAGCAACAGCTTCTCCATGGACGGCATCAGCACCAACAACCTGTTCAACGGAAACTCCACCAGCCAGGTGGCTGAGAACCGCTTCGTGCTGAACACGGGCGAGAGCTTCGGCGCGGGCGGCGAGATTCAAACCAGCACCTCCGTGTACGGCGCCATTGGCCAGGCCCTGCCGACCCCTCCCATCGATGCGATTCAGGAAATCTCCGTGAATGCCGCCATGTACGACGCCACCCAGGGGAACAATAGCGGCGCCCACATCGGCGTCCTGACCAAGTCCGGCACCAACGCGCTTCACGGGTCGGCCTGGGAGGATTGGGAGAACAGCGACATGAACGCCGCGCCGTTCTTCTTCAATGCCTCGCCTGCAGCTCTCACCAAGATTCCCTACGAGAATCGCAACATGTTCGGCGCCACGCTGGGCGGACCTCTCAAGAAGGACAAAGCGTTTTACTTCCTCTCCTACCAGGGGATTCGCGTCTCCGATGCGACGGACGCTATCAAGGGCTCCAATGTGCCGCTGACTTTGACCAATGATCGCAGTGCGGGTGGCATCGTTGCCATGGAGTCATCGTCCTACGCCACAACGATCACCGCCAGCCAGATCAATCCGGCAGCGCTGGACCTTTTGCAGGCCACGCTTCCCAACGGACAATATCTGATTCCGACCCCCACCATCACCTCGAAGGCAACCGCCGACCTGCTCGGCTACGATGTCTTGGTCCAGGGGCCCAATGCGACGGCAAACGTCGATCAGGGGATCGCCAATATCGACTACGCCCTGAACGACAAGGATCGTATGACGGGAAAGTATTACGTCCAGGAAAATCCCACCAATAATCCCTTTGGCGCCGTCGGTGGCTTCCTGGGCTTCCCTCAGCAGCTTTCGGCCGGCAGCCAGGTAGGGTCCTTCGCCAACAACCTCATCATGTCCCCGACCATCACCTGGGAGCAGCACGTGGGCTTCACGCGCTTGCGGGCTTACTCGAACCAGGGGTCGGACTTCAATCCGACTAACGAGGGCATGAGCCTCCTGGGTGGGACGGCGTTCCCTGAGTTCTATATCACCACTCCGGTCTCGGGCAGTTTCAGTCAGTACTTCGGCCCGAGCACCAGTTTTGCCAATGCCGGTATGTACCAGAATCAATGGGAACTTGAATCTTCGGTGAACATGGTGAAAGGAAGGCACACGATCCGTTTTGGCGGGCAATTGGACTACACGCAGCTCAATATCGTCAATAACAACACCCAGACGGATTATCTCACCTTCAAGAGCTTCACGACCTTTGTGGAAGGGAAGATAAAAGGCGGAGAAGGTTTCACGGGTGCGGCGAGCCGTTATTACCGCTCCGATACCGCCGGCGCGTATGTCAACGATAACTTCAAGCTGCGCAGCAACCTGACGTTGACCGGCGGCGTGCGGTGGGATCTCGACGGGCCGCTCTCCGAGAAATACGGCAAGCTGACCGCGTTCGACCCCGCCCTGTATGCGTACAATGCGGCGGCGGGTACCTTCACCAACTCCGGTCTGGAATTTGCGGGGAATAACCCGAACTCCGCCACGTCGGGGGCCAGCAATTCCCTGATGAACAACCACCAGTGGGGCATCGCCCCGCGCATCGGCATCGCCTGGACGCCGATGTCGAAACTGACCGTGCGCGCCGGCTACGGCCTTTACTACGATCGGGGCGAGCTGTTCAGCTACTTCTCCCCCAGCGCCGGCTCGGGATTCAACGGTCCGTTCGGCGTGACGCTGGCGCCGCCGTTCGTCCAGCCGATTGCCGCCAGCACGGCCACGGGCGGCCTTTCGGCGCCCTTCGGCACGGCCACGTCACCGCCCCCGCCCCCGGCAGGCACCGCCGCCAGTTTACTCGCCTACCTGCCCAACGTATCACAAACCGCATCCGGAGCCTTGCCGGCGGGCAACCTGTTTGGCCCTTTCCTGGTTGGGGGTTATGACATCAACAACAAACTGCCTTATACCCAGAACTGGACCCTGGACTTTCAATACCAGCTTTCCAACAACTGGCTGTTCGACGTTGCCTATGTGGGCAACCACGGAACCCATGAAGTGCTGCCCATTCCTTTCAACCAGCCGCTTATCGCCACACCGTCGAATCCTGTGAATGGACAGATCTACTCTTACGGCGGCGCCAATCAATATAGCTCGTGCAACAACGGAGGGCTGACCACCGAAACCATCTGCCCGCCGCCGTATTATTCCGGCAACACGGTGGTCCGCGTGCCCTATATCGGCTATGACATGAATTCGGTGGACTACCAGGCCGAGGGCATCTCCAATTACAATGCCCTCCAATTTCAGGTGCGCAAGCGCATGTCACACGGGCTGCAATTCACCGCATCTTACACCTACTCGCACGGCCTCGACGAGCAAAGCGGGCTGGGGCTGTTCTTCACGGGGAACAACCCGCTCACTCCACGCGCCAACTACGCTTCGGCGGATTTCGATCAGACGCACGTTTTCCTGGTGAATTACGCCTACACGTTTCCTAGCCCGACCAAAAACAAGGGCCTGGGTTACGCGGTCAACGGCTGGACTCTGGGTGGACAGACCGTGGCCCAGAGCGGCCAGCCCTATAGCGTCTACGACTATTCGGGATCGGTGGGGGGCATCTATTATGGCACGTACGATGAAATCGGCAACCCCATCGTCCCGCTCGTACCGGGCGTCACGGCTAAGCAGGCGGAACTCCAGGGTACTACCGGCGTCAATGCGGCGACGCCAGTGCTTAATCCCGCCGATTTTTCCCCAAACTCCGTTTTTGTTGCCCCCGGCACGGACGGCGTACCCCCCTGCCAAGGTACGATATGCGACAATTACGAATCGGTGTACGGGACCACGGGCCGGAACATGTTTCGAGGTCCTTTCCAAGTGCGTTTCGATATGAGTCTGGCCAAGCAGTTCCCCGTCATCAGGGACCGTTTCAACCTGCGCTTCCGGATCGACGCGTTCAATATCTTCAACCACCCCAGTTTTGACACGCCCAACAATGACGTCGATTTCTTCCCCGACTATGAAGGGCCCCCTTCGGTTCCGCCCGCTGGCAGCCTCGGGCAGATTCAACACACCATCGGCAGCCCGCGCTTCCTCCAGCTCAGCCTGCATCTCCTGTTCTAAAGCCTCCTTCCGACCGCGGCCGGCACATATTTATCTGTGCCGGCCGCGCCGGATGCCGCATTTTTTGTGCCGATTTCGTAGGGGTACGGCTTGCCGTACCCTTTCATCTTTTAGACCGAAGTTCCTCTGACAATCTGCCCTACATTCTCGGTCACGCCTTGATTAGACAGGAGTTGGGAGAAGTGTGAGGCGCAATATGTTTCCATGTAATATATCATATTTTCCTTGACAGTAGGTTTTTATAATGTATCATAGCTCCCATGTACATCGAAACTGTCCCCAACCGCAACTCTCCCCCCGCCATCCTCCTCCGGGAAGGTTGGCGCGAGGGCAAAAAAACCGTGAAGCGCACCCTGGCCAACCTCTCCGACTGG
>Ga0326727_10006147_pt1 | contig 33256 bp, 22 predicted proteins | sample MB2enrmetagenome_FD_207643 | JGI IMG/M metagenome (GOLD analysis project Ga0326727, IMG submission 207643) | Lab enriched peat soil microbial communities from McLean, Ithaca, NY, United States - MB29MY | ecosystem: Environmental > Terrestrial > Soil > Wetlands > Peat | place: USA: New York...
CTGTCATTTTTAGGGCTTACCCGGTTGTCCGGGCTGCCGGTCGCCCGGTTGCCGCATGCCCGCCCAGCGGCAGATGCATCGATCATGTCTTTGCAAAAAGCGTCACTTCTATGACATAAACTGATCTGTTGTTTTTATCAATTTTACATTATTGGCAGGCATTTTCCGCCTGAGCAGTGATCATTCCGGTCGGGTCTGCGCCATGGGCGGATCCCATAGGCCCGCCGCCTTGTTGGTGACAGGGCCGGTTGCCAAGGGGGCCGATGGTTTGTCGTCGCAAGCCGGGGATCGGTCAAGAGGGGAGATGAGTGGGCATGAGAAGTCGTTTGAGCAGCAGTCCGGTTTTGGTCGCGTCCCTGCTGGGCCTGGGGCATGGCGCCCTGGCCGCCGACACCGCGTCGCTTGCGACGGGGGGCGCAACGGGAAGCGCCGATACGGTGATCGTCACCGGCACCCGTGAAGAGGGCCGCACGGCCCGCAGCAGCGCGACGCCCATCGACGTGATTTCCGCCGAGGACCTGGCGGCGACCGGACAGAGCAATCTTCTCGATGCCTTGAAGGACATTGCGCCGTCCATCGGGACGCCCGCCGTCGGCTATGACGTCGGGGCCCTGGCCCGCACCTTCCAACTGCGGGGCTTGAGTCCGTCGCAGACCCTGGTCCTGGTCAACGGCAAGCGGCGCCATCTGTCGGCCAGCCTCTATGCCGACGAGGATCCGGCGCAGGGGTCCAATGCCGTCGACCTGGACATGATCCCCCTGAACGCCATCGATCACGTGGAAATCCTCAAAGACGGCGCCGCCGCCCAGTACGGATCCGACGCCATTGCCGGCGTGGTCAATGTGATCCTGAAGAACGCCGACCACGGCTCCAACGTCTCGGTGCAGGGTGGCGCCTATGATGACGGTGGCGGGGCCACCGCCCAGGCCGACGTCGACAGCGGGGCCAAGCTGGGGGCGGATGGGTCGGCCCATCTGTCGGCCAGCTATCGGTTCCACGACTTCTCGAACCGCAGCGGCGACACCGGCGGCGCCCAGGCGGCCAAGGTCCAGGGGGATCCCCAGTCGAACCTGGGCTCGATCGGCTTCAATGCCGAGAAGCCCCTGACCGATGCCGTCACCGCCTATGGCTTCGCCACCGCCGGCCGACGCACCGCCAAGGCCTGGGAGGACCCCCGCCAGCCCGGTGCGACCGGTGTGGCCGGGGTGGACGCCCTTTATCCCAGCGGTTTCACGCCGCAGGAAACCATTGCCGAGACCGACTTCGCGGTGACGGCGGGTGTCAAGGGTCAGGCCCCCGGCCAGTGGAAGTGGGACGTCAGTTCCACCTACGGCCGCGACAGCACCGACTTGAACAACCGCGACAGCATCAATCCCGACCTGGTCAACGACTTCGGCAACCTGCAGCGCAGCTTCCGGGTGGGGTCGTTCACCGCGTCCGAGCTGACCAATACCATCGACGTCAAGCGCCCGGTCGACATCGACGGCCTGGGCGGTCCGCTGACCGTCGCCTTCGGGGCCGAAGACCGCTACGAAACCTATGAGATCGGCGCCGGCGAGCCCAATTCCTATTACAGCGGCGGCTCGGCCGCCTTCCCCGGCTTCCGTCCCACCGACACCGCCAATGTCTCGCGCAACAGCGTGGCCGGCTACGCCGACCTGTCGGCGCGGATCACGCCGGAGTGGGAAACCGGCTTGGCCGGGCGCGCCGAACACTATGACAAGGTCGGCGACAGCGAGACCGGCAAGGTCTCGACCCGCTATGACTTCTCTCCGCGATTGGCCACCCGCGGCACCTTCAGCACCGGATTCCACGCGCCGACCCTGGCCCAGGAATATTATTCGGCGACCTCGGTGACCACCAACTTCGCCTCGATCCAGTTGCCGGTCAACTCGCCCGGCGCCCGGTTGCTGGGCGCACCGGACCTGAAGCCCGAGACCTCGCGCAATATCAGCGCCGGCATCGTCGCCGAGCCCGTGTCCGGGCTGCATACCACCGTCGACGCCTACCAGATCGACATCAAGAACCGCATCATCAACACCGGCTACATCTACGGCAGCCAGGCCCTGGCCGCCATTGCCGCCAATGGCTCGTCCATTCCGGCCGGCCTCGACCCGTCCAATGTGGATGCCCAGTTCTACACCAACGGCGTCGACACCCGGACGCGGGGCATCGACTTCAACGCCGACTATCGCTCGGATTTCGGTGAGGATGGGGCGGTCAAATGGATGCTGGCCGGCGGCTATGCCGATACCCATGTCACCCGCATCCATGACGCTCCGGCCCTGTTGAAGGCGGCCGGCATCTCCCTGGTCGACCCCATCCAGGCGTCAAACCTGACCAGCGCCACGCCGCGCCTCAAGGTCTCGCTGGCCGCCCTTTACTTCAAGGACGACTGGGAAGTCACCCTGCGCGAGACTTTCTACGGCCATACCAACCAGGTGCAGAACTACGGGCAAAGCCTCTATTACGACTTCCAGACGTCGGCAACGGTCATCACCGATCTCGACATCGGCTACAACCTGACCCCGTCCTTGAAGATCGATGTGGGGGCGCAGAATTTGTTCAACCAGTATCCGAACAAGATTCCGGCCTATATTTACCAGAGCGTCAACTATGACCAGTATTCCCACGTCTCGCCCTTCGGCATCAACGGCGGGTTCTACTACACAAGGCTGAACTATAGTTTCTGATACCAAGCTGCGCTGGTGGGAACCGATCACCGAGAATTAGTATAAGGGAACCGGCAGGTCAGGCGGAGACGCCTGACCTGCCGGCCAAATGTTTCTTCCGTGGAACTGCCGCCCCACCCCGTCAGATCTTGGCCAGCAGGCCGTCGGGGCTGACGATGTGGCGGGCCAGGCCCAAGCGCTCGGGTTCGAGGCCCAGGGCCAGGCCGACCAGCTGGGTCAGATGCAGGACCGGGGTGTCGCCGCCCTTGCCCACCGCCGCCTTGGCGTCGGGCTGATACATGTCCAGTTGCATCTGGCACAGCGGGCAGGGAGTAAGCAGGCAGTCGGCGCCGGCCTTGGCCGCGGTGTCGGCGGCGTTGGCGGTCAGGCGGTCGGCGGTCGCCTCGGCCGGAAACACCGCATGGAAGCCGCAACATTTCAACCGCTCGGGGATGGTCACCGGGCGGGCGCCGCAGGCGGTGATGATGGTCTCCATGCTGTGCGGATCGAGGTGGCTTTCATAGGTCATCACCTGGGGCGGACGCACCGTGTGACAGCCGTAGAAAGAGGCCACCGACAATGCCGACAGGGGTTTTTTGACCAGGGGGGCCCAGGTGGTGACGCTGTCGGCCAGCAGCCACAGGATGTGGGTGACCCGGGCCGTGCCCTGGACCTGCATGTCGGCAGTGGCCAGCGCCTGATTGATCTCGTCCTTGCGGCCCTCCAGCAATTCCTTGCGGGCGGTGCGCAGCATCAGGGCGCAGGTGCTGCAGGCGGTCAAGACGTCCAGTCCCATCCGCTCGGCCAGGGCCAGGTTGCGGGCGTTGGCGGCCAGGGCCGCGTCATGGTCCAGGTCCTGCACATGGCTGGCGCCGCAGCAGCTCCAGCCGGGAATTTCCACCAGGTCGAGGCCGATCCGTTCGGCCACCGCCTCGGTCGCCATCCGCGCCTCATGGGCGGCGGCGTTCAGCACGCAGCCGGGGAAGAAGGCATATTTCCGGCTCATTTCGCGGTCCTCCGGTAACGCACGATGCGACGCAGACCGTCGATTCCCTCGATCGGCTTGTTGTCGACAAGAAACAGTTCGACCGCCTCGCGGGTGGCCAGCTTGCCCCGCTTCAGCATGCGCCAGGTGAAGCCCAGGCGGCCGGTGGCGGCATCGATCATGCCCTCGGTGCGGGGCACCAGGCGCACCTCGTTCAGCCGGCCGGTGGTTTCCAGGTCGGTGAGGAAGGCGGCGGCGTGCCGCGGTCCCTTGCCCTCGGTATTGCCGGCCGCATAGGCCAGGGCGCGCAAGGCGGAAATGTCGGCCGCCGGGGCGATGCCCTTGGGGCATTTGGTGACGCATTCCATGCAGTGCAGGCACTTCCACAGGCCGTTCTTCACCATGCCCTTGACATGGAGAAGAGGGTCGGCGGAGCGAGAGTCCTGGGCATAGCGGTTGGCGTGGGTAAAGGCGAAGGGCTCCAGGAAGTCCTCCCGATTGTCCGCCAGCTTGTTGCAGTCGGACGCACAGGCGCCGCACAGGATGCAGTCCCACTGTTTCTGGATGCGGGCGAAATCCTCGGGGCTTTGCCGGCAGCCGCTTTCGGCGGTGAAATCCTTGCGGGCCTTGAGGCCGGTGTTGGCCGTGCGCAGCCGCTCGACCTTGTCGCTCCAGTCCACCACCAGGTCGCTGACCACCCGGAAATTGCCCAGGGGCGAGATCCGCAAGGCATCCGAGTTCCATTGGGTCAGTACGGTGTCAAGGCGGGTGTCGCAGGCCAGCACGGCATTGCCGTTGACCCGCACCGCGCAGGAGCCGCAGATGGCGCAGCGGCAGGAGGCGGTGAAGTTCAAGCTGGGGTCCTGCTGCTCCTTGATCTGGATCAGGCAGCCCAGGACGGTGAGCGTCGGGTCGTACGCGAAAGAGTACGACTGGGACCAGGACCGGGTTCCGTCGAACCGGTCGATGTCGAACGTGATGGTACGCATCAGTAGTTGCGCTCCTCGGGCTTGAAGCGAACGATCGTCACCGGACGGCGGTCCAGGACGACCTCATCGCCCTTCAGGCTGACCAGGTTGTGGTGCAGGAAGTCCCGGTCGTTGCGGTTCGGATAGTCGACCCGGGTATGGGCGCCGCGGGATTCGCGCCGGTCCAGCGCCGCCACCAGGGCGCAGCGGGCCAGGGTCAGCAGGTTGCCGACCTCCAGGTAATGGGTATAGGCCGAGTTGTAGACCTGGCCGGCATTGCCGACCACGGCGGTCTGATATTCTTTCTGCAGGCCGGTGACGGTCTCCAGTGCCTTGGCCAGGCCCGTCCCGGTGCGGTAGATGCCCATTCCGTCCCACAAGGCCTGGGCCATGCGATCGCGGATCTCGGTGAAACGGGTCCCTGCGGTGCGGCTGGTGGTTTCCTTGAAATGGTCGCGCCAGCGCTCCACCAGGCGCAACAGCGCCCCATCGCCCGGCATCGCGGCCTTGGCGGCGTAGGCGGCGGCACCGATGCCGGCCTCCTTGCCGGTGACCATGGCGGCGGCCAGCGAGTTGCCGCCCAGGCGGTTGGCGCCGTGGATGGACTCGCAGCCGCATTCGCCGGCGGCGAACAGGCCCGGCAGGGCGGTGGACATGCTGCGGAAATCCACCACGTCGATACCGCCCATGGAATAGTGGGCGGTGGGACGGATCGGCAGCGGTTCCTCGACCAGGTCGACGTTCTCGAACAACAGCCCCACATGGCGGATCTGCGGCAGACGTTCCAGGATCTTGTCGCGGCCCAGGTGGCGCAGGTCGATCAGCACATGGGCCAGCATGCCCTGGCCGATGCCGCGCCCTTCGGCGATCTCGGTCTCGATGGCGCGCGCCGTGATGTCGCGCGGCGCCAGTTCCATCTTGGCCGGGGCATAGCGTTGCATGAAGCGCTCGCCCTTGCCGTTCAACAGATAGCCGCCCTCGCCGCGCGCCGCCTCGGTAATCAGGACGCCGCCATGCACCACCCCGGTGGGGTGGAACTGCAGCATCTCCGGATCCTTGAACGGCAGCCCGGCGCGCAAGGCGGCGGCGGTGCCGTCGCCGGTGGCGATGAAGGGGGTGCTGGTCCGTGTCCAGAAGATGCGGGTATAGCCTCCGGTGGCCAGGACCACCGCGCGCGCCTTGACCGCAACGATGGCCCCCGTCTTGATGTTGCGCATGACGATGCCGCTGCAGACACCGTCCTCGACCGCCACATCCAACAGCTGATAATCGATCAGGAACTTCACCCCGGCGCCCAGCGCATAATCGAAGGTCGAATGCAGCAGGGCGTGTCCGGTCTTGTCGGCAGAATAGTTGGTGCGTGGATACTGGTGGCCGGCCATGAAGCGCTGGTCGATGCGACCGTCCTTGGCGCGGCTGTAAGGGGTACCCCAGAAGTCGGTTTCGCGCACCGCTTCCGAGGCCTTCTCGACGAAAAAGTCGATGCAGTCCTGGTCGCCCAGATAGTCGCCGCCTTTGACGGTGTCGAAGGCATGCAGATCCAGGCTGTCCTTCTGGCCGGGATAGTCGATGACCCCGTTGATGCCGCCTTCGGCCATGCAGGTGGCCGAACGACTGGGCATGGTCTTGGTCACCACGGCCACCGACAGATTGCCGGCCCTCAGGGCATAGACCGCGGCGCGCAATCCGGCCCCGCCGGATCCCACCACCAGCACGTCCACGCTGATCATGCCGGCTTCGGTGTCGACGCCGGTGGCGGTGGTGCCGGAGGTGGCGGCCTGTGCCGACCCGATCGGGGCGATAGCGTCCACCAGAGGCAGGGTGGCGCAGGCTCCCACGAAGGTTCGGCGGGACAACGACCAGATGTCGTCCTGGGTGTCGTCGGACATTGACGATGTTCTCCTAAGGTAATGGCACCCCCGGTGTGGAGGCGTCCCGTCACGCCGCGCCAGACGGGTGACGGAATAACCGCAGGAGAAATATGGCTTTGTTGGGAAGGCGAACCACTATATTCGGGTTCAGAAAACTGACAGCCCTGTCATGATTCGCCGCCCCCGCAGCGAATCTCGGCCCGGCAGCCGGGACCGGCGCTGACGCTGACGGTAAAGCCGTGCAGCTTGGCAATCGCGCCGACCAGGCTCAGGCCCAATCCCACACCGTCGCTGCTGCGGCTGCGGTCGGACCGGTAGAAGCGGCGCATCACCAGGTCGCGCTCGTCCTCCGGAATACCGGGTCCGCTGTCGTCCACCCCGGCCACGCCGATGCCATCCCGGATGTCCACCGTAAGGGTGACGCTGCCGCCGGACGGGGTGAACTTCACCCCATTGTCCACCAGGTTGGTCAGCGCCTCGGCCAGCAGGGCCGGGTCGCCGCGGACCGGTGGGACCGGCTCGATACGGGTGGCGAAGGCAATCCCTTTTTCCTCGGCGATGGGCTGGTAGAACTCGGCCACGTCCCGGGCGATGGCGGCCAGGTCGACGTCCGCGAACGCCTCCAACCGGCGGGTGTTTTCGATTTCGCGGATGCGCAGCAGGGCGGTAACGATGGCCAGCACCTTGTCGATGTTGGCGATGGCCTGATCGGTCACCGCCTGCAGGTCTTCCAGTGTCCGGCAATGGTGGCGGCCTCGCTCCAGCGAGATGCGGGCGCGGGTCAAAGGCGTGCGCAGGTCATGGGCGATGTCGTCGGCCACGCCGGCCAGGTTGCGGATCAACACCTCCATGTCGTCCAGCATGCCGTTGACGATGGCGGCCAGACGGTCGAAGGCGTCATGGGTATTGCCGCCGGGCAGGCGCTGGCGCAGGTCGCCGGCGACGATGCGGCCCACCCGGTCGCTGATGGCCGCGATCCGCCGTTGCGAGCGGATGGCAAGGACGATGCCCACCGCCAGACCCAGCAACAGGGTGGGGACCAGGCTGATGATCAGGCCGCTCTTCAGGTTGCTGGCCACCGCATTGTTGTAGTCCAGGAACCAGGCGACGATGAGAATCTGGCCGCCCTCCAGGCGGCGCACGGCCGAGCGGGCGACCTGCTCGTCGTGGCCGTAGGCGTCCATGCGGATGATGGCCAGGTCCTGGACGGCGCGCCCTGGCGACAGCCCCGGCGGCAGGGCCGCGATATTGCCCGTGATCAGGCGCCCCAGGGGATCGAACAGGCCGATCGGCTTGACCCGGCGGGGGTCCTGGCGCATCCGTTCGGCCACCAGGTCCAGCCGGCGGTCGGGGGCCGCCCGGGCGATGACGTCGGCCTCTTCGGAAATCGCCACGTCGGCGCTGGCGGTGATGGCCGTGGTGGCGCGCACATAGACCAGGCCGAAGCTTGTCATCAGGGCCAGGGCATAGATCCCGGACACCGCCAAGGCCCAGCGGATGGTGGTGGTACGGACGACGTCAGGCAGGCGCACGGAGCATGAATCCCTGGCCGCGCACGCTGTGGATCAAGGGCGGTCCGCTGCCGGGCTCGATCTTGCGGCGCAAGCGGCCGACATGCACGTCCACCAGGTTGGACTGGGGGACATAGCGATAGTCCCAGACATCCTCCAGCAGCATGGTCCGCGTCAGCACCTGGCCTTCCCGTTCCATCATGTATTGCAGCAGCTTGAATTCGCGGGGCAGCAGCTCCACCGGCCGGCCCTCGAGAGTGACGGTCCGGGCCACCACGTCCAGGACCAGCGGTCCGACCGAAAGGACCATGCGGGGAGCCGCGGTGCGCCGACGCAGCAACGCTTCGACGCGGGCCACCAGTTCGATGGCGGCGAACGGCTTGGTCAGATAGTCGTCGCCTCCGGCGCGCAGGCCCAGGACCCGGTCGTTGACGCCCCCCAGGGCGCTCAGGACCAGCACCGGAGTGTCGATCCGCGCGCTGCGCAGGGTCTCGATCACCGACAGTCCGTCGCAACCGGGCAGCATGCGATCGATGATGATGATGTCGGGGTCATGGTGGCGGGCCTTGGCCAGTCCGTCCGCACCGTCCGCCGCCCAGTCGGTCACCAGGCCGCACTGGGCCAACTCGCCGATAATCTCGCGGGCGGTTTCCGGGTCGTCCTCAACAAGCAATACCTTGGCCATGCGCCCCCGCCTTGTGGAAAACAGCAGGAAATCACGATGCGCCTCGGTCTGCCAGTGTAAATGGCGAGCCGGCGGCGCATCGGGGGCCTGACCGCATTCGGTGTCGCCCAGAGGCGTCGTTATGAACAATCGGAATAAAAAATATTCCATAAATTCATTATGAGAATATTCCGTCTGCCGCTAGTCTTTCCTCACCTCGCTGAGACATCTTGCTAGTGTCCTGATCGTGATGTTCATCAGCGGATCGCTCCACGCATGTAAAAATCACGATCGCATAGGACACTAGACTTTTTTCGACCGGGCGAATCTCGAGAATTGCCTAAGCATGATGATCTGAAAGCGTCAGATTATTGGTCATAGGTGAATATTGCGTCGGCGGATAAAGATCGGGTGGTGCCATGATTGTTCTGAACCATTTTCTGCGTCGTCTCATTCGTCTGGGATCCCTGATCGTGATCGGGCCGGATGGGTCTCATCATCGCTTCCAGGGCCAACTGGTCGCGAACCTTCGGCCGTGCACGGTGCGGCTTCATGACAGGCGTTTGCTGTGGTCCATCCCGCTCAACCCGTCGGTGGCGATCGGCGAAGCCTACATGGATGGACGGCTGACCCTGGAACAGGGATCGCTTTACGATTTCCTGGCATTGGCCAGCGCCAATGCGCAGCTGTTTGGCGATCGGATCAGCCCGATCGACATGATCGATATCTGGACCCGTCGGTTTCAGCAGTGGAATCCCGCGTCTCGCAGCCGACGGAACGTCGCCCATCATTATGATCTGTCCGACCGGCTCTACGACCTGTTCCTGGACAGCGACCGGCTGTATTCCTGTGCCTACTTCCCCCAACCGAGGATGACTTTGGACCAGGCCCAGGCGGCCAAGAAGCGCCATATCATCGACAAGCTGTTGCTGGAACCCGGCCACCGGGTCCTCGACATCGGCTGCGGCTGGGGTGGTTTGGCCCTGGAAATAGCCCGGCGGGCGGCGGTCAACGTGCTGGGCGTCACTTTGTCGGAACACCAGCTGCGGATTGCGCGCAAAAGGGCGGAGGCCGCCGGCCTGGCCGACCGGGTCCGCTTCGAACTGATCGATTATCGCCAGGTCCAGGGGCACTTCGACCGGATCGTCTCGGTCGGCATGTTCGAGCATGTGGGCATCGGGCACTATGGTGAGTTCTTTGCCAAGGTGTACGGCCTGATGCCGGCGCACGGCATCGCGCTGCTGCATTCCATCGGTCGCAACGGCCGTCCGTCCAGCACGGATTCCTGGATCCGCAAATACATTTTCCCGGGTGGCTATTGCCCGTCCCTGTCCGAGGTGTTTCCTCCGGTCGAGGCCAGCGGCCTGTTCACCACGGATCTTGAGATCCTGCGCCCCAGCCACTATGCCGACACCTTGCGCCAGTGGCGCGAACGGTTCGTCGCCCAATGGCCGACGGCGCGGTCCCTCTATGACGAGCGGTTCTGCCGCATGTGGGAGTTCTATCTGGCCGGATGCGAAGCGGCGTTTCGCCACCGCAACCTGATGGTCTTCCAGATCCAATTGGCGCGCACCCCGCATGCGGTGCCTGCCACCCGTAATTACATGGCCGACCAGTCTTTTCCGATCAACGGTCTGGCCGCCGCCCAATAGACGGCCGGTTTAATTAGAGCCCTTTGGCATTCGCGGGCTCCCCCCCCTTGGCCGCGCGAGCCGGCCCGCGATCCGTCAAACCCATGGCAGGTTGGTGTCGGCCGGCAGATTTTCGCCACCGGCCGGGCCGTCATGGCGGCGTGGCGGCCGCCTTGGTCCACAGCCGCTGGAAGCCGTCCAGGTCGCTCCAGGCCACGTCGGAGACCGCCGCATAGGCCAGGGTGCCGTCGGTCCAGCCCAGCAGGTGAAAGCCGTCGCGGTCGGCGCGTCCGGCGAAGGCGGTCGCCGTGGCGGGCCAGGCGAACAGATTGATCACATGCTGGCCGTGCCGATAGACCATGGCGGCGGCCAGATGATCGCCGACATAATCCAGCCGTCCGCCCACCAGCGGGAATCCATCGGCCGCCAGGTCGGGGACCTGGGGCGAGGCCGGCAGGCGGCCGTTGAACCACGGCTTGACGGTGTGGCGGTCCGACGAGACCACATCGGTCAGATGGTCGGGCATCAGCGAGCGGATGTGGGCCGCCGCCAGATCATGGGCCAGGCCGTCCTGCGGCCCGGGCGCGGCCAGGAACAAAGCCAGGCTGGCGGCCAGGGCGGCGGCGGGAACCGACCAGCCCAGCCGGCGCGACCAGCGCGCCACCGGCGCCGGGCGCGGGGCGGGGGGCGGTGTCATCGCTTCCAGACGTCGGCGCAAGGCCGCGGGCATGGCATGGCGGGTGGCCTGACCGAGCGTGGCCTTCAGCGCCCGGCGGTCGGCATAGCGGCGGGCGCAGTCGGGACATCCGGCCCGGTGTTCGGCCAGGGCCAGCAGGGTCTGGCGATCCAGTTCACCGTCCAGGGCCGCATCGATCAACTGTTGCGTCCGGGCGCAATCAGGTCCGTCCACCGTGGCGCCTCCCCCAGCTTTGCATCAGGTCGCGGCCCCGTTTCAGCCGCGACATCACCGTTCCGATGGGAATGCCGCAGACCTCGGCGATTTCACGATAGGACAGTTCTTCCAATTCGCACAGGATGACCACCTCCCGATAGGGCTCGGGCAGCGCCGCCAGCATGGCATCGGCCAGGCGCCGGTCATCGGCGCGCATCAACAGGACTTCGGCGCTGTCGCCCGGATCGGCCAGGGTGTCGATCATCTCGGCGGCGTCGATATCGGCAAACAACCGGCTGTCGCCGCGGCTGCCCATCAGGTCATAGGCCGCATTGCGCACGATGCGCAGGAACCATTGCCGTGCGGTCGCCTCGCGACAGCCGTCGGCATATCGAAAAGCCCGCAACATCGCCTCCTGCATGGCATCGTCGGCGTCCTCGGGGCGGCGCAGCAGCCACCGGGCCAGATTGTAGCCGGCCTCCAGATGGGGCATCACCAACCGCGCGAAACCCTGGTCGTCAACCGTCAAAAGCCGACATCCTTTTCCCTGCGTCGCGCCGTTCCGGCACCCCTCTGCATATGGTCCTACATCCCCGGCAACGAAATTATTCCGGAATAATTATCGCCGCGTGACCGGTAGGACCCGATGAGAGACGCCGGAGCGGACCGGCGTTCCCGCTTCCTGGAGAAAGATCATGACGGCAGCGTTCGACCGACGGGATTTCCTGAAACTGTCCGGAGTGGCGGGGGTGGTCTTCGCCTCCGGATTGGGGCGCTGGGGCCAGGCCCTGGCCGCCCAGGAGGATTTCTATTTTTTGCAGATGTCGGATACCCATTGGGGGTTCGAGGGGCCGGCGGTCAACCCGGAAGCGGCAACGACCCTGCCCCGGGCCATCGCCCTGGTCAACGCGCTGCCGCGCCAGCCCGACTTCATCGTCTTCACCGGCGACTTGATCCACACCTCGCCCGACGAGGCGGAGCGGCGCCGGCGCCTGCAGAGCTTCCAGGCCACGGTCGCCGCCCTGACGGTCAAGGACCTGCGCTTCCTGCCCGGCGAACACGACGCCGGGCTGGATCTGGGGCGCATCTACCACGACATTTTCGGGGCCTCGACCTACAGCTTCGACCACAAGGGGGTGCATTTCATCGTACTCGACAATGTGTCCAGCCCCGAGGCGGCGCTGGGCGATGCCCAACTGGCCTGGCTGAAGGCGGACCTGGCGGCGCGGGGCAACGGGGATCCCATCGTGGTGCTGACTCACCGTCCCCTGTTCGATCTTTACCCGGCCTGGGACTGGGCCACCCAGGATGGCGACCGCGCGCTGGAGCTTCTGATGCCCTACCGCAATGTCACGGTGTTCTACGGCCATATCCACCAGGAGCACCACCATATGACCGGGCATATCGCCCACCATGCCGCCCGATCGCTGATCTTCCCGCAACCGGCGCCCGGCTCCCAGCCGAAGCGCCTGCCGGTTCCCTGGGATCCGGCCCATCCGTTTGCCGGGCTGGGGTTTCGCACGGTGCAGGATCAGGGGGGTGCCTTGACCATCGAAGAACATGGCGTGGCGTGATGCGGACCCTGATCGCCGCCCTGCTGGTCCTTGCCGCCGCTCCCGCCGTCGCCGACGAGGCGGCGGTGGCGCGCGGGAAAACGCTGTTCGAGGCGGCCGATTGCGGCGGCTGCCATGGGCTGGACCAGCCGTCCGGCGGCCTGGCCCTGAAAACCCCCTTCGGTGTCTTTCATGTGCCCAACATCACCCCGGACCGCGCCACCGGCATCGGCGCCTGGTCCCTGGCCGACTTTCACCGGGCCTTGCGCCAGGGCATCGGACCCGGCGGCACGCTGTTGTTTCCGGCTTTTCCTTTTCCGTCCTTCACCGGGCTTGCCGACCAGGACATTGCCGACCTGTATGCCTATCTGCAAAGCCTGCCGCCGGTGGCCAAGCCGTCCGAACCGCACCGGTTGCGGTTTCCCTTTGGTTGGCGCCGTCTGCTCGGCGGCTGGCGAGCCCTGTTCTTCCATCCCGGTCCCGATGGTCCCGATCCGGCGCGGGACGCGGTGTGGAATCGCGGCCGCTACCTGGCTCACGCGGTCGCCCATTGCGAAGAATGCCACACTCCCCGCAACCTCTTTGGCGCGCTCGACGAAAGCCTGGCTTTCTCGGGCAATATCGGCGGGCCTGACGGCCAGAATGCGCCCAACATCACCCCGGATAAGGAAACCGGCATCGGCACCTGGACATTGGCCGACATCGAGCTGCTATTAAAAAGCGGACAGACGCCGGATTTCGACATGGTGGGCTCGGGAATGCGCGCGGTGGTGCGGGGAACCGCCCGGCTATCGGACGCCGACCGGCATGCCATCGCCGTCTATCTGGCCTCGGTTCCGGCCATCCATCGGGCCGGCAAAGCGCTGCCGTGACCAGGCAAAGAGCGGGCGCGGACGGCGGGTGGCGACTCCCGCCCCCCCCCCCCGTCCGCGCCCCTCGCATCGGCCCCGGCTGATTCAGCCGGCACGGATCCGGCCGATGAATTGTTCGACCCGGTCGGTCAGCGTCTTGGACTGCGAGAACAAATCCCGGGCGGCGTCGCGGACGTCGGCGGCGCCGGAGCCGGCGTTGGACACGCCGTCCTGAACCCCGGCGATGTTGACCGAGACGTCCCGGGTGCCTTCGGCCGCCCGCTGCACATTGCGGGCGATGTCCTTGGTGGCGGCGCCCTGTTCCTCGACGGCGGCCGAGACCCGGCTGCCGACCTCGCTGATGTTGGCGATGCTGGCGGCGATGCCTTCGATGGCCTGGACGGCTTCTCTTGTCGCTCCCTGGATGGCGGTGATCTGCTGGCCGATCTCGTCGGTGGCACGCGCCGTCTGGTTGGCAAGGGTTTTCACCTCGCCGGCCACCACCGCGAAGCCCTTGCCGGCATCACCGGCCCGGGCCGCTTCGATGGTCGCATTCAAAGCCAGCAGATTGGTCTGGCTGGCGATGTCGGTGATCAGGCTGACCACGTCGCCGATCCGTTGCGCCGACGTGGCCAGCACCGACACGATCTCGCTGGTACGCTTGGCATCGTTGACCGCGGTGCGGCTCAGTCCTGCCGAATGGGTGACCTGGCGGCTGATCTCGCCGATGGAGGCGGCCAGTTGTTCCGCGGCCGAAGCCACCGTCTGGACATTGGCCGAGGCTTGTTGGGCGGCTGACGACACCGCGCTTGACTGTTGTTCGGCCTTGCCGGCAATGGACGACAGCGACGCCGCCGTCGATTGCAACTGGGTGGCCTGGGCCGAGACGCTTTGCACCACACCCTTGACGTCGTCCTCGAAGCTGGCTGCCAGGGTGAGCATCATCTGGCGGCGGTCGGCCTCGGCCTTGGCTTTGGAGGTTTCCTGCTCGCGACGCAGGCGTTCCATGGCCAGGCCATTCTCCTTGAAGACATCCACCGAGCGGGCGATGGCGCCGATCTCGTCGCCACGGCCCTGGCCGAAAAGGACAACGGTGAAGTCGCCCTTGGCCATGTCTGCCATCAGATCGGCCATCGCCTTCAAGGGCCGCGACACGCCGACGGTGGTGATGGCCCAGGCCAGGGCGAACGCCAGGATCAGCCCGATGCCGACCGAGATCTGGGTGGTCAGGACGGTGCTCTTGCTTTGCTCGGTCAGAACGTGGGCGTTGGCCTCCATGGCCTTGCCGACTGTTTCGACCAGCGTGGTCAGTTCCCCTTCCAACTTGTCGAGGGCGGGGTCGAACCCAGTCCGCACCAGTTCCAGGGCTTCGACGTCGTGGGATTTCTCCACCAGGTCCTGGGCCTGCCGGCCCAGCGCCAAAGCCTGGTCGAAGCCGTCGGCGATGCGCGCGATCTGGCCGGCGTAGGCCGGGGCCTTGTCCCGCGCGGCGCCCATCAACCGGTGGAAATCCTGCTGATTGCGCGCCATCCGATCCTTCAGCGTTTGAACACCGCCGGTCGAGCTTTCCAGAATTAACTGGTATTGCAGATGGCCCTGGGCGCTGAGCCGCTGGTCGGCGGTGGCCAGCAGGCGCGCGAAATCGGCATCCCGGTCGATCAGGCGACTATAGCCCTGGTCAATGGCTTCCATGCGAAGGGAGGAAAAGACGATCGCCCCGACGACGATCAGGGACAACAGGGCCAGCGACAGCATGACCTTCGATGCGACCCGCAGATTCTCAAGCAATGCCATAGGTTGAATTCCCGTTCTGGTGGCGGCTGATCCGGATTGGTGTGTCATGGGCAATGTCGGCGAACGATCAGTCCGCTGTGAATTTGACATTGCCTTTGACGACGGTTCCGGTGGCCGGTGGGGCGGGGAAGGGGGCCGAGACCTTGACGGCGTCCAGCGCCGCATCGTCGAGCGACTGGATACCCGACGATTGCGCCACCGTGGTCGCCGTCGGCTGGCCCTTGTCGTCGACGGTGATCTGGACGGTCACCGTTCCCTCCTGATGGCGCATCTTGGCCATCTTGGGATATTCGACTCGGGCGGCGACCTGGGTCATGACCGCCTTGACGTAGTCCGGCGGGGCATCGGCGGAGAAGGCTGGCGTGGCGGACAGAAGCAAAAGGGTGGCCAGCGGAGGGAGGGCAACGGTGGTTTTCATCGAAGGAAGCTCCCGCAAGAGTGATATTGGTTTATCTTTCGATCATCATATTTCGCTTTTTCAGATATCCCGCGGATCGGCGTTGTCCGCGGGGATGATCGTTTACTGACGAAGACTTGACGGTTTGACGGCAATACGCCCAGCAAGTCCCTCTTTTGTATCAGAATCCTGGTTCAAGACCAGCAAAGTGCATGCCACCTGCCGCCGAGGGCGATAAACCAGAATTGTCCTGGGGTCATGGAGGTTATGGAGGGTCTGGGGGCCTAACAATTAGGCGGATCTGCCTGTCCGGCAGGCACAGTCACCCTGCCAGAGGGACCAGGGGACGGATCAGGATGGTATGCCGGTCGATCGCGCCGCGGCGCACTGCGATGGCCATGCGATGCCCGGCCAGATCCAGCGAGGCCAGCTGCCAGTCGGTGGCGGTGCCGGCCGTGGGGGGCAACGGGTCGCCCAGTCTGGGCGTCGTCCCATCCATCAGAAGGGTGATGGTGGGAAAAGCGGTGGCCAAGCCGGTTCCCAACGCCTTGACGAAGGCCTCCTTCAAGGTCCAAAGGGCGACGGCCCGGTCTGCTTGCCCGGGAAGGGGCAGGTCGGCCAAGGCCCTTCGCTCATCGATCGAGAAGACATCCGCGGCCAGGTCCAGGACCTGGGAACCGCGGTCGGCGGGTTCGGTGTCGACGCCGACCGGGACCCAGGCGGTGGCGCAGACCACCCGTCCATGGGAATGGGACAGCGAGAAGTGCGGCGTGGGGCCGGGTGGTGCGGCGACCAGCGGGCGGCCCTCGGGGCTGACCTGAAAACGCCAGTCAGCCGGGGCGACCGGGCAATAGCGGGACAGCACGCAACGGACCAGGGCACGGGCGACCAGATGTTCCCGCTGGGCTCCGGCATGACGGAATTGCCGATACCGGGCTTCCTCGTCGGGCGCCAGCAGGCCGCGATAGGCCCCCAGGCTGGCGGCGACCGCCGGGTCGTCGCAGTCGGTCCACCAGACATGGACGGCGTCGTCGGGCAGCGCCATGGGGGCCTGGCGGTTCGATCGGTCCATCCTTGGGGTCCCCTGCTTCATCGATATCCGTGGCGGCATGGGCGCCGCCACGGCCTGTCGATGATCGGTCAAAAGCGACCGGGGATCCAGAGGCGGGCACTTACCATTTGATCGAGATGCTGCCCATGATGGTGCGCGGTGCCCCGACCAGCAGGTCGGCATTCTTGCCGGCGGCATCCGAGAAGTCGAAGTTGGTGAAGGTCGAGACGTATTTCTTGTCCAAAAGGTTGTAGACGTTCAGCTGGATGCGGCTGTCGTGCAGCGGCCCGATCTCGTCGAAGACATAGCCGACGCCCAGGTTGGCGATGAAATAGGCGGCCGAGTCATTGTCATTGATATAGGTGTAGTAGCGCTTGCCGGTGTAGGCGCCGCCGATGTGGGCGAACCAGGCATCGTCGTGCCAGGCCAGGTCGGTCTTGAACAGATATTCCGGCGTATCGACCGTGACCTTGCCCTTGGTGCCGTAGAGAACGCCGCTTGCCACCACATTCTTGTCATAGGTGGCGCGGTTCCAGGTGGCGCCATTGTACCAGGACAGGTGATAGGGCAGCTTCTGGGTCACCGCCAGGTCGACGCCGCGCGAGGTGACGCCGCCGACATTGGTCAGGATGTTGGGGGCGCCCGACGCGATCGATACGCCGCCGGGGGCGGCCGCCAGCAGGCGGTTCGAGAAGTTGATGTTGAACAGGGACAGTTCGGCCGCCGTCTTCGGAAGGTTGAGGCGATAGCCGATTTCCTCGCTCCAGGAGGTTTCCGGCTTGGTGCTGCCCTTCACATAGTTGTCGAAGTTGGCCTGATTGGTGCCCCAGGGCGAGGTGCCCATGCCGGGTCCGCCGGCCATGAAGGCGCGCATGTTCTTGGCGACGTCGGCGAACATCTCGTCGCGGCCGAACAGCTTCTGATTGAGACCGACCTGGGGCAGGAACTTGTTGCCGGAATAGAGGCTGCCCTGGGCGTAGTTGCCGACGGCCGTCGACGCCTGGGCCAGCTTGCCGGTGGTCCAGGTGTTGATGGTCTTGGCGCCGGCGGTCAGAGTGGTGTCGTCGCCGATCTTGACGGCATCCTGCAGATAGACTTGCAGCACGCTGGTGTCGAAATGGTAGGCCCATTGGGTCAGCCAGGGATTGCTGGGCCAGCTCAGCAGGTCATAGACCGGGCTGGTCGGGCTGGTGGCGTAAAGCCGTCGCGCCAGATCGAAATATTCCTTTTCCACCCAGAAACCGCCCTCGATGGTCTGCGGTCCCAGTTCATAGGACAGTGACGCCAGGCCGCCGTCGCGGGTCAACCCATATTCCGAGGTGCGCAGCAGGATGGGCGAGCCGTTGACCTGCTGAATCGGCTGGTTGGTGGCGGGATTGTTGAAATCGACCGAGGGGGCGAACCACAGGCCGACGCCATCGTCGCGATGACCGTAAAGGGTCGTCTTGAAATCGAGGGTATCGGCCAGCTGGGTCTTGTAGGTGATGCCGCCGATGGTGTCCTTGCGCAGGCCCGACCCACCGTAATAGATGGCCGAGCCGCGGGTGGCGGCCGAGCCGATCAGATTATTGACCGGTCCGACCGGATAGTTGCGTTGGCCGGTGGCCTGCTCGTTCTCGAGCGCGAAGGCCGACCGCACGGCCTTGCCCCAGTCGCCGATATAGTCCCAGCCATAGCCCAGCTTGGCGATGTCATCGTGCGAGATGGACTCGTTTTCGCTTTCGCGCCGGTCGGAATAGTTGAGGAAAGCCGACAGGGTGCCGGTACTGCCGACCGGCTGTACGATCTTGCTGTTGATCTGGTACAGGGGCTGACCGATGTCGCCGCCGCCCTTCCACTTGTCGGAATCCTCATAGACCGCGGACAGGCTGACCTTTGTTCCGATTGCGAAACGGCCGCTGTCGGCACGGGCGTAGCTGCGCAGTTCGTTGAAGCTGCCGAACGATTGGTCGACGCGGACCTCCGGCTTGTCGGCGGGATCCAGCGAATAGAACTGCAAGGTGCCGCCCAGGTTGCTGTTGGAAGCCGTCCTGAGCGCGCCGGTTCCCTGGGAAATGCTGGCGTTGCCGACGTTTTCGTTGATGATGGCGCGGCTGATGTCCAGGCCATTCCAGTTGCCGTAGGACATGTCGCCCAGCGGCACGTCATCCAGGGTGAAGCCCAGCTGGTTCTGGTTGAAGCCGCGCATGGAGATGCGCACGCCGAACTCGTCGACGCCATAAGGGTCGGAGGCCAGGAAGTTCACGCTGGGCAGGGCCGAGATCACCTTCAAGGGGCTGGCCGCGGTACCGGATTCCTGGATCGTAAGGTCGTTGATCGACTGCACATGTCGCGTTTCGCCGGGTGCCGAGACGGTGATGGTGTCGACCTGGGACGGGTCGTGGGCTTCCTGCGCCACGGCCGGAGCGCCAAGCGCCACCAGACAAGCACCCGCCAAAAGACCTGACTTCATGAGTTCCCCCTGCTGTTCGCAAAAACAAATAAAAATCCGTGCCGTCATCTGTCTTCGCAGAGCAACGGTTATCGGATCGGTTCGCGGGACGACGACGTCCGCACGGCAATGACCGAATTGCCGCGAGATTTACCCACACACTGCGGTGCACAATAAGGGAAAGACGTTTCGATATTCTGTCAGATCGGTGACATTGCTGTTAATGTCCGAAATTTAGGTTGAATTAACCGTGATCTCCTTCGCTCAACCGGGAGATGCGGGACGGCAATAACGGGACCTTTGGCGGGATCGTCCGGGACCCTGGACGCACTTGTCGGGTTGTCGCGAGGCCACGGAACGGAGTCCGACCCGAAATTATTGTTGTCGACCGGCAACCAAGGTCAGACCGTTCGCATCGACGTCGTGAAAAGCAACGACGATCCGGTGATGAGCATCACCTTGCAAGATGCCCTGATCCGCGAATACCCCATGCTGGGGCTGGACGACGGCCGCAATGTCGAGACGATTGACATCAGTTTCACCGGCATTGAGTTGAGGTATTTTCCTTATGATTCGGCAGGGCACATGGCAGCGCGGCAATCAGCCAGCACCGATATGGCGCGCACACATCATTATTCCTCGGGCCGGACGAAAAGGGTCGGGGGAACCAAACATTTTCATCGCCACAGGACGCACGAAGCTCATAGCCGTAATGAAGGAGTGGAATCTTTACCAATATGATCAAAAAATAAAGGTTGCTTCTTCAAAATAGGGAAAATTCTAAATCGACTATATGGCGAATAATCATGTACAGGAAAAGTTTGCTAATAATTGTGGCAATGTTCTTCCTTTCTGTTGCAATGCTCACTCATCAAGCTTTTTCTGCGCAAATTGCCGATGACGTCACTACAATAAAAGACGTCAAGTAGCGGCGTCATCCAACAAAAAATGTGTTTGATAAATTTCATATCTCCTTGATAAGGGTTCGTTCTAGCCGAACATAAAATTTATCCAATATTCTCTTTAAATGTTCCGTGGGCGCCAGACTCGTCGCCGAATTACCATCTTTTGGCAAAATTAGAGTATGATTTGTTGGCGGCGAATGGGTGGCATTCATATGCTCTGGTGGCCAGGGAGGATGCGGGATTCTGTGTCCATATTAGTTGGAACAAGGCAACAAAGACGATCGAGGAGGATACAGGTGAGTATCCCCCCTCAGTTGACGGCGTGATCGACGCGGTTACCGCAGACAAACCAAAAACCGACCCGTGACCAAAACCGATAGGGCAAGGAGGACGATGCCGGAGGTTTTCTACCCGAAGCCCGAGCGGTGCCGATCGGTTTCGACCGGCGCACCTAGGTCAGAGACGCCGGGCCGCGCTGACCCAGGATTCCTGTTCCGTTGCTATGCGAAGGTGAGAAACGGGTCGAGCGCGCAAGGCGCCGCCTATTCCGCCGGGTCGGCGAACTCGCGGGCGATGGCATCGAACTCGCCGGCGATTCGCTCGAACGCATCGACAATATCGGGATCAAAATGACTGCCGCGGCTGGCCAGGATGGCGGCAACGGCGGTGGCGTGGGGCAGGGCGTCCTTGTAGATGCGGCGCGAGATCAGGGCGTCATAGACGTCGGCGACCGCCATCAGCCGGGCCGACAGGGGAATGGCGTCGCCGGCCAATCCCCGCGGATAGCCGCTGCCGTTCCACTTCTCCTGGTGGCAATAGGCGATCTCCTTGGCGACGGTCAGGAACGCCACCTTGGTGCCCAGGGCCCGTTCGGCATGGTCCAGGGCCTCGTATCCCAAGGTGGTGTGGGTCTTCATGATGGCGAATTCCTCCACCGTCAGGGGGCCGGGTTTCAAGAGGATGCGGTCGGGAATGCCAACCTTGCCGATATCGTGCAGCGGCGCCGATTTGGCCATCAGGGCGATGGCGCCGTCGGTCAACTGGTCGGCGAAGCGGGGATGATGGCGCAAGGCGCGGGCCAGGGCGGTGAGATACAGCTGGGTGCGCCGGATGTGATTGCCGGTTTCCAGGTCGCGGGTTTCGGCCAGCGAGGCCAGGGCCAGGATCGTGACGTCCTGCAGGGCGGACACGTCGCGGGTACGATTGGCGATCTCGGCTTCCAGATAGTCGTTCTTGTCGCGCAGGAAGTCCTGCGCCGCCTTCAGCCGCAAATGGGTGCGCACGCGGGCCAGCATGATGGGCTGGCTCACCGGCTTGGCGATATAGTCGACGGCGCCCAGATCCAGGCCGGTCTTCTCTGACCGGACGTCGTTTTTCGCCGACAGGAAAATCACCGGGATGTCCCGGGTGGCGGGATTCTGCTTGAGGAGGGCGCATACCGCATAGCCGTCCAGGTCGGGCATCATGACGTCCAAGAGGATCAGGTCGATGGCGCCCTCTGCGGCAATGCGCAAAGCCGTGGTTCCGGCGTTGGCGACCTTGACGCGATATTCCTCGCCCAGCAGCTCGGCCAGCAGGGCAAGGCTGTCGGGGGTGTCGTCGACCACCAGGATGGTCTGGCGTACCGGGGCCGGTCCGTTTTCTGGGACCACCCGGTCACTGCAGACTGTCATTCGCTTTCGTTGCCTCCGTCAAAATGGCCAGGGCCGTGTCGAAATCGAAGGCCGTCATGGCAGCGGCGAAGCGCGGCGCGTCGGCATCAAGGATGGTGTTCAGCGGTCCGGCAAGGTCGCGGGCCATCGACGCGGCGCCGGCATCCCCTTCGGCAAGCAAGCCGCGCAGGCGGGCGATCGCCGCAGCCGGGGTTGCGCCGATGGCCGGGGCAGCCGCCGGCGCCGGAGGTTTCGTCTCGGGCAGCGCCGCGACGATGGCGCCGACCAGACGGTCCTGCAGATGGGACAGGCGGTCCAGCAACGAGGCCGGGACCGGACCGCCGCCGGCGATGGCCTCCTCGACCCGCGCCGCACTGTCGGCGACAGCCGCGCCGCCCAGCGTGGCCGCCAGTCCTTTGACGGTGTGGGCCAGCCGTTCGGCGTCGTCACGGGTGCCGCGGGCCAGTTCGGCACGGATGGCCTCGACCACCGCCGCCTGGCCGGCGGCGTAGCGCTGCAACAACGTCCGATAAAGGGTTCCGTTGCCCCGGACCCGGCTGAGCCCGGCGGCCACGTCGACGCCGTCGATGGGGGGCATGGTGCCGGTATCCGCCGCGATCGGCGGGGCCGTCGCCACGCCGGTGTCATGGGGGCCGGCGACGGTCCGTCTGCCGGGACGCGCCGGGATCCATCGCAGCAACGTGCGGGACAGCAACTGGGGGTCGATGGGCTTGGCGATGAAGTCATTCATGCCGGCCTCCAGACAGCTGTCCTGATCCCGGCGCATGGCGTTGGCGGTCATGGCGACGATGGGCAGGTCGGCCTGGCCCTCCATGGCGCGGATGGCCCGGGTCGCAGCCAATCCGTTCATCACCGGCATTTGCATATCCATCAGGACGATGTCGTGGGAGCATTGTCCGACCCGGGCGACGGCGGCGGCCCCGTCGACGGCGATGTCGACCACCAGTCCGGCCTCACACAGCAGGTCCTGGGCGACATCGCGGTTGAGGTCATTGTCCTCGACCAGCAGGACACGCGCGCCGGCGATGGCGGACAGGTCGATGGCGGGTGTGGCGGGCCGGCGATGCCGGGTGTCGGGCAGGGGTTCGCCCAGCACCCTGAGGATGGTTTCCAGCAGCAGCGAAGGGCTGACCGGTTTGATCAGGACGTCTTCGATGCCGGCATCGGCGATCTGGCTCAAGACTTCCTCGCGGCCATAGGCGGTGATCACGATGATGCGCGGCGCCGGGGCCTGGGTTTGGGGACTGCGGCTCAGGGCGCGGATCTGGCGGGCGGTATCGAGTCCGTTCAGGCCCGGCATGCGCCAGTCGATCAGAGCGATGTCATAGGCCGCACCGTGACGGGTCGAGCGGCGCAGCTCGGCGATGGCGGCGCGGCCGGAATCGGTGGTGGCGACGGCGAAGCCCATCGGCGACAGCATGCCGGCCAGCACGGCGCGCGCATTGGCATTGTCGTCGACCACCAGGATCCGCCGTCCGGTCGACGCCACCGGCACCGTGGGGTGACTGTCCTGTCCCAACTGCAGCCGTGCGGTGAACCAGAACAGGCTGCCCTTGCCCGGCTCGCTGTCGACGCCGACAGTGCCCCCCATCATGTCCGCCAGGCGCTTGCAGATGACCAGGCCCAGGCCGGTGCCGCCGAATCGGCGGGTGGTGGAGCTGTCGGCCTGCTGGAAGCTTTGGAACAGCCGGGCCTGATCCTCGGGCGGGATGCCGATGCCGCTGTCTTTGACCGCGAAGCGCAGCAGGACGTCGTGGCTGCCGCGCTCCACCACCCGGGCGATGACGTCGACCTCGCCGGTCTCGGTGAACTTCACGGCATTGTTGGCATAGTTCAACAGGATCTGGCCTAGCCGCAAGGAATCGCCGACCAGATCGCGTGGAACCTCGGGCGGGATGTCGAACACCAGTTCCAGTCCCTTGGCGCCCGCCTTCTCGGCCAGCAATCCGGCCAGATTGTCCAGCAGCGCGTCCAGGTCGAACGGCGTCTGTTCCAGGGACAGTTTGCCGGCTTCGATCTTCGATACGTCGAGGATGTCGTTGACGATGCCCAGCAGATGCTGGCCGGCGCTTTGGATCTTGGCCAGATAGTCGCGCTGGCGGGGGTCGAGGTTGGTCTTCATGGCCAGGTGGGACATGCCGATGATGGCGTTCATCGGGGTGCGGATTTCATGGCTCATGTTGGCCAGGAAGTCGGTCTTCGTCTGCGCCGCCTCTTCGGCCATGTCTTTGGCCTGGCGCAATGTCGCCTCGGCCCGCTTGGTGGCGGTGATGTCCTGGAAATAGCCGGTCCAGGTGCTGTCCTTGGTGGTGCGGTCGGTCGGCAGGGCCTCCATATGGACCCAGCGGTCTTCGGCCAGATCCAGGCGGAACCGCAGCGAGAACTGGCTCTGGCTGTCGATACCGGCCAGGACCGCGGCCTCGGTCGGGGCGCGGTCGTCGGGGTGGATGGCGCCGTAGAAGCGATCGCCGTTGGCCACCAGTTCCTCGGGGCCGACACCGAGGACGTCGCGGACCCGGCGCCCCATGAAGGTGAACCAGAACAGCGGACCGGCGGCGCGGATCTCGAAGACGGCGACCGGGACCGAATTGGTCAACAGACGCAGCCGCTGTTCGGCCTTCTGCAGGCGTTCTTCGGCGTCGCGGCGTTCGGTGATGTCCTCAAGGATCCACACCGACCCCTTGGCCTCGCAGGCGGGGTCGATGGCCCGTCCCGACGCCCGGCCCCAGAAGGCGGTGCCGTTCTTGCGGCGGTAGCGCCACTCCGCCTGGAAGGTCTCACCCCGGGCCAGGGCCGGATAGGCCAACACCCCCATCCGGCGAAAGTCGTCCTGGGCGGCGAAGATGACTTCGACGCTGCAGCCATCCAGTTCGTGGGGGCCATAACCCAGCATGGCTTCCAGGCAGCCGTTGACGCGCGCGAAGTGGCGGTCCCTCAACATGGTGACGCCCAGCGCAGTCGACTGCAGAACGGCCGCCTGTTCCTCGACGCTGGCGCGCAACTGGGCGAGGTCGGTCTCACGGGTGGTGACGTCGATCCAGCAGCCGTCCCATACCGGGTCACCGGTGGCACTGTCGTGAACGCGGGCGCGCACTTCGACAATGCGGGTCTGGCGGTCCCTGCCGATGATGCGATGGCGGATCTCGATTGGTGCCGGTTGGCGCCCGGCCCGGACCAGTGCCTGGCGGACGGCCGCCACATCGTCAGGATGGACCAGGCGCCACAACAGGCCCGGTTGGGCGATGATCTCGGCGGCCGGCCGGTCCCAGATGGCCTCGGCGCCGGCGCTGACGAACTGAAAGCCCTGGACACCATCGGGCCCGGCCGCAAAGCGGAACAAGGCGAAGGGCAGGCCGTCCGTCAGGTCGGCGGGCGGGCCGACGGGACCGCCGGTGGCGATCGGCCGCTGCGGCGCCAGGGCGGCGGCCAGTGCCTCCAGACACCCGGCGATGACGGTCCGCCACCGCCGGCCTTGGGTTGGCGGTTGGGGCAACACCGGTCGGGAATGGGCCGTCTGTGCCACGGGTCTGTCCATCCATGAAGACTTTGGCCGTTTGGATCGCGCCAGCAACAGGGGTCAGGGAAAAGAATAGTCAAAAGCATCACATCCGAAAAGTGTGAAAGAATGCATAGAGAGTGTTTTAAAGTTGACTGTTGAAAGAGTGGAACGCTCGTGGGTTGTGAATACTATTGTATTCGTTCGAGAGATGCCGACAAATTGAAATATATTTTGTCCATTCTCGTCCGGCCCCTTGGTCCAGGCCCTATGCAATCGTTCCCGTCGTTCCCGTTTCGTTCTGTTCGGCGTATTGACACCGGCCGGCGGAGCCCGTAACGTTGAGCGCCAAATTCATCCCTCCGTCCAAAGTTGAGAATTGATGCCCTTTCAGCCCGTTGACAGCCAGCGGCTCTACCAGCAGGTCGCCGATCAGATCAGCGAATTGATTCGCGCCCAGGAGTTTCCGGTCGGACATCGGCTGCTGCCGGAGCGCGATCTGGCCAAGGCGCTGGGGGTCAGCCGTCCGGTAGTGCGCGAAGCGATGATCGCTCTCGAGATCGCCGGCCTGGTCGAGGTGCGGACCGGATCGGGGACCTATGTCAAGGCCCGGCCCCATGCAGCCGCCAAGCCGCAGCCGCTGTTGCCCGATGATGTCGGCCCCAGTCCTTTTGACATCATTTCCGCCCGCGTGCTGATCGAGGGCGAGGTGGCGTCCGTCGCCGCGCGGGAGGCAACCGCCGAGGACCTGCGCGATATCGAGGCCATTCACCGCGACATGATCCGCAAGATGGCCAATGCGGAGGCGACCGAGGAGTGCGATCGCCAGTTTCACACGCGAATCGCCCAGGCCACCCATAACACCGTGCTGCCGACCCTGGTTGGCGGCTTGTGGAGCAACCAGTTCGCGCCGGTCTTTTCGGTGTTGAGCAAGCGGACCGGCCTGTCGGAAAACCGGGCCGCCACCCTGACCGCGCACGCCCGTATTACCGAGGCGCTGATCCATCGCGACCAGGCCGGGGCCCGGGCGGCGATGCATGCTCATCTGGAGCAGGTCCTGGACGTCCTGTTGCGCGACGACGAGACCGTCTGATCTCAGCAGGGCCGGCGTCTCTGCCGGCTTCCGCTTCGGCTTCGCCCGCGCACACCGGCGGGGACGCCGGCGCTACTCTATTTTCCCCGCCCTTCTGCTGCCTCCGGTCACTTTGCCAGGCAGTTCAGCAACTCGCCCATGGCGCTGCGCGGGATGATGGCGCCGCGGTGGGCGATCACCGTGGCGGCCAGACGGCCACCCAGCGCGGCGGCTTTGATCGGGTCCTCGCCGGCGATGCGTCCGCTTAGGTAACCGGCATTGAAGCTGTCCCCGGCCCCGGTGGTGTCGACCGGCTGGATCCGCTGCGCCACCGGAAGGTGTTGGCGCAGCGCCCCCTGCGAGATGAAGCAGCCGGCGGAGCCGTTCTTGACCAGGACTTCATCGACGCCCAGTTCGTGCATGCGGTTGGCGACGGTTTCGCAGTCGGGATCGCCGAACAGCGCCCGTTCGTCGTCGGCGGATGGCAGGGCCAGATCGACGAACGAGAGAAACCGGGTGATGACCCGGCGGGCGACGTCGGCCGACGGCCACAAGGACGGGCGATAGTTGCCGTCGAAGACGATGCGGGTCCCTCCACGGCGCAGCTTCTGCAGCGCTTCGGCCAGGCGGTCGCGGGCCGGATAGCTGAGAATGGCCAGGGTAATGGCGGAAAAGTGCACCATGTCGGCGTCGGCCAGATGGTCCAGCAGATCGACGGTGGAGGGCAGGTCGAACAGGGATCGTGCCGGTGCCGCCGAGCGGTAATAGAAGAAGCTGCGCTCTCCCTCGGCATCGGTGCGGATCAGGTAAAGGCCGGGCAACTGGCCGGCCAGGCGGGCGACCCAGTCGGTGCCAATGCCCTCCTGGCGCCAGAAGGCCACCATGGCGTCGCTGTAGGGATCGTCGCCCAGGGCCGTGACATAGTCGACGGCCAGACGCGGACCGTTCAGCCGGGCCAGATAGACGGCGGTGTTCAAGGTGTCGCCGGCATAGGCCATGGTCATGGTGCCGTCGCCTTTGTCAGCCATCTCGATCATGCATTCGCCGATCGAGACGATGCGGCGCCCGGGTGCCGTGGCGGCGCTGTTGCCCCCTGCGGCGCGACTCTCTGCACTGGTCATCGTGTTCCTGTCCGTTGTCATCCGGGAGGTCGGGCGGCCGCTCCCTTTGCTCCCTGCCGCCGTTGCCCGAGGTGCGGGCGCCAAGGGGGCGGTAGAGGTTGACAGAGCCCAGCCGCTGTGACACCAATTGTCCGACTACCTGACCATTTAACGTTTCCCGTTGGTTGTCAAGATGTCGCTTGGTGGGGAGCGGCCTGCCGCCGGACATCCGTCCGGGCCCGCCGCGCCAAAGTCCGGATCCCATGGTCCGGTGGCCGCCCCGGCAGCTTCGCAATGGGCAGGAAGCGCATAAAGAGGTATTCATTTGACGCCGGACCGGGTCGTTGGGCGCCGGCCGCAGAAGTGGCTGCGTCAGGCGGTTTTCCGCGGTTTAGACCCCCTGTCGCGCGTCAATCGGTTTTGCACGGCCTGCCGCAGCGGTATGGGCCCGATGACAGACGATTGAGGAGAAGAGAAATGGCAGTTGATCGCATGACGGTTCTGTCGGCGATGATGGACCAGGGCGTGATCCCGGTCTTTTATCATCCCGATACCGAAGTCTGCAAAAAGGTCATACAAGCCTGCGCCAACGGTGGCGCCAAGTGCATTGAGTTTACCAACCGGGGCGATTTCGCCTCCCATGTCTTCCTGGACGTGGCCCGCCATTTCGCCAAGGCCGACCCCAGCGTCATCATGGGCGTGGGCTCGGTCGTCGAGGCCGCCACCGCCGGCATCTACATTGCCAATGGTGCCAAGTTCGTCGTCGGCCCGCTGTTGAATCCCGACGTCGCCAAGCTGTGCAACCGCCGCAAGATCCCCTACAGCCCCGGTTGCGGGTCCGCTTCCGAGATCGGCTTTGCCGAGGAACTGGGCTGTGAAATCGTCAAGGTGTTCCCCGGCAGCTCGGTCGGCGGACCGGAGTTCGTCAAGGCGATGCTGGGCCCGTGTCCCTGGACCCGCATCATGCCCACCGGCGGCGTCGACTGTACCGAAGAGTCGCTGAAGAAGTGGTTCAACGCCGGTGTCGTCTGCGTCGGCATGGGCAGCAACCTGATTACCAAGCAGCTCCTCGATGCTCAGGATTATGCCGGCATCGAGACCAAAGTGCGCGAGACCATCGCGCTGATCCGTTCCATCCGGGGGAAGTGAGCCATGGCTGACGATATCCTGAAGATCCGCCCGGCTTCCGAGACCAAGTGGGATTGCGCGTCGTTCGGCGAGGTCATGCTGCGCTTCGATCCCGGTTTCGGCCGGGTGCGCAATGCCCGCAGCTTCCAGGTCTGGGAAGGCGGCGGCGAATACAATGTGGCGCGCGCCATGCGCAAATGCTGGGGCAAGCGCTCCACCGTCGTCACCGCCCTGCCCGAGAACGATCTGGGCTGGCTGGTGCAGGACCTGATCTGGCAGGGCGGCGTCGATACCTCGCACCTGATCTGGCGCGAGTTTGACGGCCTGGGCCGCAACACCCGCGTCGGCCTCAATTTCACCGAGAAGGGTTTCGGTGTCCGCGCCGCGCTCGGCTGTTCGGACCGCGGTCACTCCGCCGCCTCGCAGATCCGTCCCGGCGAAGTGAATTGGGAAAAGCTGTTCGGTGAGGAAGGCGTGCGGTGGTTCCACACCGGCGGCATCTTCGCAGCGCTGGCCTCCAACACGGCCGAGGCTGTCATCGAGGCGGTCGAGGTGGCCCACAAGTACGGCACCATCGTGTCCTACGACCTGAACTATCGCGCCTCCCTCTGGAAGAGCCAGGGCGGCAAGGACGGGGCGCAGAAGATCAACCGCACGATCGCCCGCCACGTCGACGTGATGATCGGCAACGAGGAGGATTTCACCGCCTGCCTCGGCTTCGAAGTGGAAGGACTGGACGAGCATATCTCGAAGATCGACCCCGCCAACTTCAAGAAGATGATCGCCAAGGCCGTCCAGGAGTTCCCGAACTTCAAGGTGGCGGCGACGACGCTTCGGAACGCCAAGACGGCGACCTTCAACGACTGGGGCGCGGTGATCTACGCCGGCGGCCAGTTCTACGAGGCGCCGATGCGCGAAAACCTGGAGATCTATGACCGCGTCGGCGGTGGCGACGGCTTCGCCTCCGGCCTGGCCTATGGATTCCTGGAAGGCAAGGGGCCGCAGGCGGCGGTCGAGTATGGCGCTGCCCACGGGGCGCTGGCGATGACCACGCCCGGCGACACCTCGATGGTCAATGTCAAGGAAGTGGAAGCGATCATGAAGGGCAAGGGCGCCCGCGTGATCCGCTGACCGGTTCTCCGGTCGGGCGGAAGAGGGTGTGAAAAAGCGAGGGGCATCGGCGGAGACGCCGGTGCCACTGAGCGGCTTTTCGCACCCTCGGACGCCCTGCGTACTCGTGGTTCAAGAACTCACCCGTCCGACTTTTACCACTCGGGTCGGCGGGCAGTCAGAAAAACGGAAAATTCCGCCCGTATTGGTCCGACCACTTGACCATTGGCCGGACTCTGCACATTCTCTTGGTGCCGTCATCGACCTGTCACTGCGCAGGGATGATGGCCTAACCGCCGAAAGCCCAGACAAGGAATGACCCCTATGACCGCTCCGTTCATCCGCCTGCATCCCAGGGATTGCGTCGTCGTTGCGCTGTCGGACCTGGCACCGGGAATTCCCCTGGGCGAGCCGGACCTGGTCACCCGGGATGCCATTCCGGTCGGCCACAAGATTGCGGTGGTGGCCATGGCGCCCGGCGATCCGGTGCGCAAGTTCGACCAGATCATCGGCTTTGCCACCAAGGCGATCGTGCCCGGCGAGCATGTGCACGTCCATAACATGGGCATGGGCGAGGAATTCGACCGGTCCTTCCGGGCCGGTGAGACCGCTCATCCCACCGATCTGCTGCCGCTTGCGGAGCGCGCCACGTTCCAGGGCATCGTGCGTCCCGACGGCCGTGTCGCCACCCGCAATTACATCGGCGTGCTGACGACGGTGAACTGTTCGGCCACGGCGGCCCGCATGGTCGCCGACCACTTCCGCGGGCCGGCCCTGGAGGCCTTCCCCAATATCGATGGCGTCGTCGCCCTGACTCACGGCCTGGGTTGCGGTGGCGTCCAGGAAGGGGATGGCATGGACATCCTGCGCCGCACCATCGGCGGCTATGCCATCCATCCCAATTTTGGCGCCGTGGTGATTATCGGGCTGGGCTGCGAGAACAACCAGTTGGCGCGTCTGATGGAGGTGCAGGGCCTGGCGGCCGGCGAACTGCTGCATCCGCTGATCATCCAGGATGCCGGCGGGACCGCCGCCACCGTGCGTGAGGCGGTGGCCCGCATCAAAGCCATCCTGCCGAAGGTCAACGACATCCATCGCCAGCCGGTGCCGGCCAGCCACATTACCGTGGGGCTTCAATGCGGTGCGTCGGACGGCTATTCCGGCATCACCGCCAACCCCGCCCTGGGGGCTGCCGTCGATTTGCTGGTGCGTCATGGCGGCACCGCCGTCCTTTCGGAAACACCCGAAATCTACGGCGCCGAGCACCTGCTGGCCCGTCGCGCCGCCGACGAGACGGTGGCCGCCAAGCTGATGGACCGGATCGCCTGGTGGGAGGACTACACCCGTCGCACCGGCGACGAGATGAACAACAATCCGTCACCCGGCAACAAGAAGGGCGGCTTGACCACCATCCTGGAGAAGTCCCTGGGGGCGGTCGCCAAGGCCGGGACCACCAATCTGATCGACGTGGTGAAATATGCCGAGCCGGTCACGGAGCATGGCCTGGTGTTCATGGATACGCCCGGTTATGACCCGGTCTCGGCCACCGGCCAGGTTGCCGGTGGTGCCAATGTGATCTGCTTCACCACCGGGCGCGGTTCGGTCTACGGCTGCAAGCCGGCACCCAGCCTGAAGTTGGCCACCAACACGGCGCTGTTCCGTCGCATGCAGGACGACATGGACATCAATTGCGGTGAGATCGCCACCGGTCAGGCAACTATCGAAGAGGTCGGACAGGCTATTTTCGAAGAAATTCTGGCCACCGCATCCGGGAAAAAGACCAAGAGCGAAGAGCTGGGGGTCGGGGCCGATGAGTTCGCCCCTTGGCAGATTGGCGCCGTGATGTAAGACATCCCGTCAATGTCGTTAAAAATCCATCGATTGGTCTGCCCGGTACCAGTCGATGGATTTTCTTTATGTGGCGAAAGTCCGCTGGATTTCCCAAGTGTTGCCGTGATAAAAAGTCTTTAAATTGTCATATCACCATAGAAAAAACAGGTCATCTGCTGCCCGATGACGCCCCCGTCGGGGCGCGTGACGGCCCTCTCAAGAGTGGATGACCCGTCAAAAGACGCCGCGAAGCGCCTGGACGGAAGGGAGAGACATGGGCCCCGCATTTCTTCAGCCAATCCAGGTTCGCCTGTGGCTTGCCTTTGCCGCCGTTGCCGCTGTCAGTGTGACTGGTGCGGTGACCAGCGTGGTTTCCGACAGCATGCTGTCGGAAACGGTGGATCGTTTCGGCCAGGCGACGCTGCCGCAGATGGCGGCCGCGCAAAGCCTGTTGGAAGTGAAGGGCAGCCTGATCGAGGCGACGCGGTCGCTGGCCAAGGCCGACAACGAGGACGAGCTTGCCAAGCGCGGGACCACCGCCGAGGCCGAACTGGCCCATCTCCGAAGCCTGTCGTCGGATGGTTTGAGCGCCGTCCATGCCGAGGATACCGCCCGGGAGCTGCGCCCGCTGATCGACCGTTTTGACGCCGCTCTGAAGACGGTCGAAAGCGCGGCCAAGCAGCGTGTCGATGCCGCGACCAAGCGGGTCCAATTGACCGACACCATGGACATGGCGGGGCGGGCCACCCGCTCCATCGCCGAACCGCTGGCGCGGTCGCTGCGCGAGCAACTGGCACACCGCATCAGCACCCTGGCGGCGGCGGGAGACCTTAAGCATTTGCAGGAGCTGGACCAGACCGACGTCGCCTGGTTGATCACCGTTCAACGGTTGCGCGCCGATGCCGACACCCTGCGCGGTATGCTGGCTTCGGCCGCCGGAGCGCCCAATGAGGCCAGTCTCCGGGGCGTCGAGGCGCAGATCGCCATGGCGTCCGCCCATCTCAAGGAACCCTCCGGACTGCCGGACACGCCGTTCACGCCAGGCTTTAACGCCGCCATGGGGGCGCTTCTCGAACTGACCGCGCCGCCCCAGTCGATCGTCGAGGCGCGCGCCAACGAGTTGAAGGCACTGCAGGAGATCGACGAGGCCGTGGCGACCAGTACCAAGGCCGGCGACGAATTGGCTCGGGCGCTGGCCCAGTTCGCCGAGGCGCGGTCCTCGGCAACCACCAGTGCCGCCCAGGACACCGCCGCCGAAATCAGGACGGCGATGGCAGTGCAGATGGTCCTGGCCCTGCTGGCCCTGGCCACCGCGGGACTGATTGGCTGGCTCTATGTCCGCCGCAACCTGGTGCGCCGCATGCTGGCCTTGCGCGACGCCATGCGGACCATTGCCGGCGGCGATCTGGATGCGCCCATTCCGGTGGACGGGGCGGATGAATTGCGGGCCATGGCCGACGCCTTGACGGTGTTTCGCGACAATGCCCGGGAAATTGTCCGCCTGCAGCAACAACAGGAGGAAAGCCGGCGCGGCGCCGAGCGGGAACGGCGTGATGCCCTGCTTGCCATGGCCGACACCCTGGACTCCGGCGCCGGACCGTTGTTGCGGGCGGTGGCCGAGGCGGCGAGCAAGCTGGATAATGCGGCGGCGGACATGTCGTCCAATGCCGA
>Ga0326727_10006149_pt1 | contig 33236 bp, 23 predicted proteins | sample MB2enrmetagenome_FD_207643 | JGI IMG/M metagenome (GOLD analysis project Ga0326727, IMG submission 207643) | Lab enriched peat soil microbial communities from McLean, Ithaca, NY, United States - MB29MY | ecosystem: Environmental > Terrestrial > Soil > Wetlands > Peat | place: USA: New York...
TGATGACGGACTCGCAGGAGTGGTGGCCGGCGGACTACGGCCACTATGGGCCGTTCTTCATCCGCATGGCGTGGCACAGCGCAGGCACCTACCGCATTGCCGATGGCCGCGGCGGCGGTGGTTCCGGAGCGCAGCGATTTGCTCCCCTCAACAGTTGGCCGGACAACGTGAGCCTGGACAAGGCGCGCCGGCTGATTTGGCCGATCAAGCAGAAGTATGGCCGGAAAATCTCCTGGGCCGACCTGATGATTCTCGCCGGCAACGTGGCGCTGGAGTCGATGGGATTAAAGACCTTCGGATTCGGCGGCGGGCGCGTGGACATCTGGGAGCCGGAAGAAGAGATTTACTGGGGGCCTGAGGGCAAATGGCTGGCAGACGAACGCTACAGCGGCGACCGACAACTGGAGAATCCTCTGGGCGCGGTTCAGATGGGCCTGATTTATGTGAACCCGGAAGGACCCAACGGCAAGCCGGATCCAATTGCCGCGGCTATTGATATTCGGGAGACCTTCGCGCGCATGGCGATGAATGACGAGGAGACCGTTGCCCTGATCGCCGGCGGACACACCTTCGGCAAAACGCATGGCGCAGCCGATCCGCAGAAATATGTCGGCCCGGAACCCGAGGGCGCACCCATCGAAGAGCAGGGCCTGGGCTGGAAAAACAGCTTTGGCAGCGGCAAAGGCGTGGATACGATCAGCAGCGGGCTGGAGGGCGCATGGACCACCAACCCGGCGAAGTGGGACAACGATTATCTCAAAATCCTCTTCAAGTATGAATGGGAACTGACCAAGAGCCCCGCCGGCGCTCAGCAATGGACGCCCAAGGGCGGAGCCGGAGCAGGCACCGTGCCGGATGCTCATGACCCCAAGAAGAAGCACGCTCCCACCATGCTCACGACGGACCTCTCGCTGCGCATGGACCCGGTCTACGAGAAGATTTCCAGGCGATTCTTGGCGCATCCGCAGGAACTCGCGGATGCCTTTGCCAAAGCCTGGTTTAAGCTGACGCACCGCGACATGGGGCCTGTCTCGCGCTATCTTGGGCCGCTGGTTCCCAAGGAGCATCTACTCTGGCAGGACCCTGTACCCGCAGTGGATCATGAACTGATTGGGGAGCAGGAGATTGCCGCGCTGAAGGCGAAGATTTTGGCGTCGGGACTTTCCATCTCCCAACTGGTTATGACAGCCTGGGCGTCGGCTTCAACCTTCCGCGGCACAGACAAGCGCGGAGGTGCCAACGGGGCGCGCATACGCCTTGCGCCGCAAAAGGATTGGGAGGTGAACCAGCCGGCCGAACTGACCAAGGTTCTTCCCAGGCTGGAGGCGATACAGAAGGATTTCAACGGCAAGCAAGCTGGGAAGAAGAAGGTCTCGCTGGCTGACCTGATCGTTCTGGGCGGCTCGGCAGCCGTCGAGCAAGCTGCAAAGAAAGCCGGCCACGACGTGAAGGTACCCTTCGCGCCAGGGCGCGCGGATGCCACGCAGGAGCAGACCGATGCACACTCCTTCGCCGTACTGGAGCCGACCGCAGATGGGTTCCGCAACTACATCCGCAAAGGACAGGAAGAAGCCGCGGCGGAGCTGCTGGTGGAGAAGGCGAACCTGCTGACGCTGACCGCTCCCGAGATGACGGTTCTCGTCGGCGGCCTGCGCGCGCTGAATGCCAACTTCGGGCACTCCCAACATGGCGTCTTCACCCGGCGGCCCGAAACGTTGACTAATGATTTCTTCGTGAATCTGCTCGACATGAAGACCAAGTGGCAGAAGTCGGCTGCATCCGCGGGCGTGTTGGAAGGGCGCGATCGGGTGAGCGGCGAGCTCAAGTGGACGGGCACGGTAGTTGATTTGGTCTTCGGATCGAACTCGCAGCTTCGGGCATTGGCGGAAGTCTATGCGAGCGGCGACGGGCAGCAGAAGTTCGTTCATGATTTTGTTGCGGCCTGGAGCAAGGTGATGAACCTGGATCGCTTTGACCTGGCGTGATCTGGGAAGAAGGATCTTAGGAAACTCTGATTAAGTCATTGGTGCGGTCAAACATCCCTCAGGGGCTAAAGCCCGCGTTGCGTTTGCTGCATTTGCGGCACGGCTAAAGTCGTGCCCTTTCAAAACGACGAAAAGCAACCGCAGGTCCTTCGACTCCCCGTCGCTGCACTTCGGGTCGCTCAGGATGACAGTGCATTTTAGTGAAGCGGGTCGTTGTCTCTGTCGGTGGCCTCGGCGAGGGCGGCGAGGCGCGCGGCCAGCTCCGGCGACCAACTTGTTTCCGCAGCGCGCCAGCTCCAATTACCCTCGGCACGGGCCGGCGTATTCATGCGGGCCTCCGCGCCCAGCTCGAGCAGGTCCTGCGCCGGGACGATAGCCATCTGCGCGACGCTGGCTTCAATGGCCCAGATCAGCGGCCATACCGGTTGCTTGCCCACCGGCTTCACATAAGCCTCGATGGCGGCGCGCTCCTCCTTGCCGGCTGCCTGCCACCAGCCCAGCGTGGTGTTGTTGTCGTGGGTGCCGGTGTAGGCCACGGTATCGGGGGTGTAGCGGTGGGGCAGGTGAATATGCGCGCCGATGTTGCCGAAGCCGAATTGCACGACCTTCATTCCCGGCAGGCCAAGTTCCTTTCTGAGCGCGTCCACTTCGGGGGTGATCATGCCCAGATCCTCGGCCACCAGCGGCAGCGGCCCCAGCGCCGCCTGCAAGGCGCGGAAGAGAGCCAGCCCCGGCCCTTTCACCCACTCGCCGTGGACGGCCGTTTGCTCGTCGGCGGGAATGGCCCAGTAGGCTTCGAAGCCGCGGAAGTGGTCGAGGCGGACGATGTCATAGAGCAAGCAGGCGTGGCGGATGCGGTCAATCCACCAGTCGAAACCCCGGTTGGCGAGCACATCCCAGCGATAGAGCGGGTTGCCCCAGCGCTGGCCGGTGGGAGAAAAGTAGTCGGGGGGCACGCCGGCCACGCGCAGGGGCTTGAGATTCTCGTCCAGCTCGAAGATCTCGGGGTGAACCCAGAGGTCGGCTGAATCCATGTTGACGAAGATGGCCACGTCACCGAGGATGCGGATTCCTTTTTGCGCGGCGGCCTCGCGGAGCTGATGCCACTGGAGGGAAAAAGCGAACTGGAGGGCCTGTTCCTGTGCGATGGCGCGGCTATGCTGTTCGGCTGCCTCGGCCAGCGCCTCAGGCTGGCGGCGGCACAGCGGCTCGGGCCACTCCGTCCACGCGCCGGTGCCTAATTGGCGGCGCAGCACGGCATAGAGAGCATAGTCGGCCAGCCAGACTTGCTCGGCCCGGCAATACTCCTCAAACTGCTGCCACTGATTGGCTAATTTCAAATCGCGCGGCCCGCGGTCGAGAAAATTGCCCGCCGCCTCGAAGAGCAGCGGGAGCTTGCGCTCCTCCATCCTGTCAAAATCGACCGGCCCGCCACGGCCGGGAAGGCCCGCAATGCGGGAGCCCTCGATCCAACCCCGGTCGGAGAGGAATTCCAGGCTGATGAGAAGCGGATTGCCGGCAAAGGCCGATGTAGCCGCGTAGGGCGAGTTGCCATAGCCGGTGGGGCCGAGGGGGAGAACCTGCCAGACGTGCTGCCGGGCGGCGGCGAGGAAGTCGACAAACTTATGGGCGGCAGGCCCCAGATCGCCGATGCCCCCATAGGAGGGCAGGGAAGTGACGTGCAGCAGAACGCCGGAGGAGCGGTGAAATGCCATGGATTGATTATCGGCGGAAGCGGCGCCGGACGCGATGCCCAGCCCGGCAGAGCGCGGCCCACTGGGCGAGAAAAAGGCCCGCTTTCTGAACGAGAACGGGCCTATTTGCTGTTTTCTGCTTATTTGCGGCTTATGTTCCCGGCGTGAGTGGGCCTTTTGCCTTGGGCATCTGGATGCGGTTGTGCTTCTTGTAATCCTCCATGATCACGCTCAGGAAGATGTTGAAGGCCTCTCCGCGGCGTTGGTAGAGAATCTGATCCCTGGTCTGGTCGAAGTTCTGGGCGATCTCTTCGGCGGTGGGCTCCTGTTTGTCCACCAGTTTGGCTACAACTCCGGTGCGCCCTGTGTTGATGGGACCGCTCAGTTCGCCGGGCTTCATGTCAAAGAGCTGAGGGGCCACCTGGCCAACCTGGCCGAAGTCGGGCACCTGACCGGACTCGCCCACCAGGTCGCTGGTCTTGAGAGTCGCGCCCACCGCCTTGGCAGCCTTGTCCAGATCGTTCAGGCTCTTAGCCTTCGCCGCCAGTTCCTGCGTTTTCTGGCTGAGCAGGAGGGGGAGTTGCTCGTTGCGGTAGTCGTCGGCAACGTGGCTCTTCCAGTCGGCAAAGGCGGGCGCGTGGGCCGGGGTGACATTAGTGACCTGGAAGATGGCATAGCCTTCGCCGGTGGCCGCAAACTGCGGCGGGTCGCCCTGCTTGGACTGGAAGGCCTTGCCGAGAATCTGTGTGGAGTTAGGCAGCGCGGAGATTACGTCCCGCACGCCGACCAGCGGCGTAGTGGCCACTTCCAGATGGTAAGCAGCGGCGGTCTTCTCCAGGCCGTTCTTGATGGCCTCGGAGGTCAGCATGCGCGCGTAGTTTTCTTCGGCTACGGCCTCTTTCTGGCGAACCAGAGTGGCCAAGATGGTGGGCCGGACTTCGTCGATGGACTCAGAGTGCGCCGTCTGCCGCTCCTCGACCTGGATGATGTGATAGCCGAACTGCCTGGTGCGCACGATTTTGTACTCGCCGATCTTCTGCGTAAAGAGAGCGTTATCGAACTCCGGCACCGTGGCGCCGCGCTTGAGGAAGGGCAGTTCGCCGCCATTAATCTTGCTGCCGGCGTCGTCGGAGTTCTTCCTGGCCAGGTCGGCAAAGTTTGCGCCGCCCTGAATCTGCTTGAGCAGCGACTCCGCTTTGGCTTTGGCCGCGGCATCGGTTTTGGCGTCGGCGCCGGGCGCTACTTTGATGAGGATGTGGCGCGAACGGGCCTGCTCCGGAACCGTGTACTCGGAGATGTGCGCATTGAAGTACTGCTGAATCTCCTGCTGGCTGGGCTGCGGAACGCCGCCGGGCAGCTCGTCGGGGGTAAAGGCAAAGTAGGCAATCTTGCGCTGCTCCGGCACCGCCGCGGCATAACGCGCGGCGTTCTTCTTGAAGAAAGCCTCCAGGTCGCTGTCCGACGGGTTGATGTTCTTGCGCAGGTCGTCGGCGGAGATCACCGCGTATTGGAATTTGATCTTGATGTTTTCCTTGCGATAGGCCTCGCGGACATCCGCATCGTTCACCATGACGCCGGCGGTAATCAGCTTTTGCAGCCGCTGAAAAATGATTTCATGCTGCATCTCCTGTTCGAACTCCGCGACCGATATGTTTTGGCTGTTGATGATAGCGGTGTAACGGTCCATGCCGATGAACTGCCCGTTGGGATAGAAGTACTCGCGATACGGACCCTGGCGCAGATAATTACGCACATCGTCGTCTGTGGCGGTGACGCCCAGCTTGTCGGCCTCGGCCAGCAGAATCTGCTGCTGCACAAGTTGCTGGCCAACCTGCTGCTCGATAATGTGCATGATTCCGGGGCTGTCAAGGTATTTCGGGTTCTGCTGCTGCGCCTGCCGGCGAGCCACCGTGCCTACACGCTCCTGGCTCACCGTCACGCCCGAGGAGAAGAAGCGGCTGTACCAGTGGGGGTAGATGATGGCGTAGGTGTCTACGGTTGAGACTCCCATGCCGGTCAGGCCGGGGATCAGATAGATCACCATGCCCACCGAGACGACGGCGATGATGACAACGAAGATCGCTTTGACGATTCGGCTGTCTTTTGCTTGCAGGAAACGGATCATGGATGGACTAAGACCTTTTGCTCTCCAGGCACGGGCGGGAGCCGCTGATGGGCTAGCACAAAAATGCCGCGTTCATCTCCCACGGATGCGTAATTGTCGCTTGACGCGATTCATTGCCATTATAGACGAGCGGAGAACCTATCGACAGCGGAGCCTCAATGCAAAGCGGGCACCCCGTCTTCCGGGATGCCCGCTCTCAGACTTTAAGCGCGTCTGCCCCACCGCAGGTGGTCAACGCCAGTAGTAGAACCCGCCCTCGAAGACGTAGGGACGATAGTAGACCGGCGGATAGCCGTACGCATAGGGATACGGCTGGCCATAGGGGCCATAGCCGCGCCGGTAGAGCGCCGGGCCGCCGGGATAAAGCCCCTGCGCTAGCCGGGCTGCCTCTTGCGCGCTGACTGGGGTAACCGTCAGCGGGGCATTCAGGTGGAATTCCACCAGCGCCTCGGCGGGAATCCAGACGTTTGGTCCTGGAGAAGCCGCTGAAGCCGCCGTGCCCGCTGCCACGCCTGCCCCGGCGCCGACCGCGCAGCCAAAGCCACGGTCCGCGGCGCAGCCGATAATTGTGCCCATGAGGCCGCCGGTTATGGCGCTGCCCACCGTTCTACCACCCTTGCCCGGTCCCTTGACCTTGAACAGGCCGGAATCGACGGGGTAGCTCTGCCCGCCCAGGTCCAGCGAGGTGAGCTTGAGCGCCAGTACCGCGCTGCCAGCCAGGTCGCCGGGCTTCTTGACCTCGGTGACCACACCGTGAACGGTGGCGCCGCGGGGAATGGCCAGCACGCCGCCGACGTTCACATTCCGAATCACCAAGAACTGGACCGGCTCGCCGTCCCTGGCATGCTTGCTGCCGACCGGCACGCTGGTGCGCAACTGCAAAAGAGTGCCCTGGGGGATGGTCACCGGGCCCTTGGGTTGCTCCTGGATTGGAGGCTGAGGCGCATTGACGCCTTGTCCTTGAGCCTGTCTTTGGGCCTGAATCTCGGCTATCACCTGGGCGCGAATCTCAGCGCGCAACTGGGCCTGGGCATCGGACTCGTTAGAGGGCGGCAAAGGGCCGTCCGGCCTGGAGGGGGAATCTGCTGGACTGGGGGCTCCCGCATCGCCCTGCGGGTTGTCAGCCGGGTTTTGCGGGGGTGGGGCTTGCGCATTGCCGACCTTGAGGTTGTTGTTCACCTTGGTTACTCCCCGTACATGGCTGGCAATCGACTCCGCCAGATCACGGGAGGAGGCGCTTGCAACCGTACCGGAGAGCGTGACCTCGCCCTGAATGGTGGCCGCGGTAATCAGGTCGTTCTTCAGCACCGTGGAAGCGTCCAGGGCATGCACCACGTCCATCTCAATCTGGCCGTCGGTGCGGACCGGGTCCGCCGGGGAGGGAGGTGTAACTGTTCCCTGGGCAAGCGCCAACGCGCCGCACAGGGCCACTAACCCGGCCCACGCCATGGCCTGGGGGATAACTCTCTTGAAGATTGGCCGATTCATGGTTGTATTTCTCCTGCGCCTGAAATCTTGCTTCCGGTTTATCAGTTTAGACGGGAATCTACGGAAGCCGTCATTGGATTGGACCCGGCTGGCGGGAAAAAGTTGCTGCATGTTTCCCACCTTGCGCCAACATCGTTTTATGCCAGCGCGGCATCCACAGCCGCGGCCAGCGTCTTCAACCCGCCTACGAGATCGGCACCCAGATGAACGCGCAGGGCGCGGCGGCCGCGCGACTCCAGCACGGCCAGATCCCCGGCAGCCTGGGCGTCGATGACCACGCCAAAGCTCAATTTTTGGCCTGGAATCTCCACATCCACGGCGTGGTCCGCGGTGATCTGCAAAAAGACGCCGGTGTTGGGCCCGCCCTTGTAATCCTGCCCGGTGGAGTGCAGGAAGCGCGGGCCGAAGCCCAGGCAGGTGGCCACGCGTTTCTTGTCGCGCACTTTGTGCCGGATGGCCTGGATGGCGGCCTCATGCTCCGGGAACATGGGCAGAAAAGCCAATGCGGCGAAGTAGTCGCCAGGGTGAATCTGGCTGAGATGCGCGCGCAGATAGCCGGCCAGGGTTGCGGTGGATGCGGCGGCTTTGAGCGTGGCGGCGTAGGCTTCGGTGGCGTAGAGCTTGATGCCCGCATCCACCAGCACCGGTTCGCGTTGCGCCAGCTTGCCGGTTTGCTCATAGGCCGCGGTGAGGGCGCGGGTCTCGATCTTGGCAGATTCCACGTCCGGCTGGTCGAAGGGGTTGATGCCCATCACCGAACCAGCGACAGAAGTGGCGACCTCCCAGGTGAAGAACTGCCCGAAGATCTCATAGAGGTCGGCGATCGCGATGGTTATGACGGGATGGCCGGCGGCCTCGATTGCAGCAACCTTGGCGTCCTGACTTGTGTCCGCCGTGCCCGCAAAGCGAATGTATACGAAAATCCGATCCTGACCATACGTTGCCGGTGCGGCCAGCACCTCGCGGTCCACGGGCGTAATGCCTTTGCCCTGCTTGCCGGTGGATTCGGCGACCAGTTGCTCCATCCACGCGCCCAGGTCGTAGATCTCCGGCGAGGTGAAGATGGTGAGCTTGTCGCGTCCGGCGTTGGCCGCCGTGCCCAGCAGCAGGCCCAGTTCGACGGCGGGATTTTGGGCCGGGGCCAGTTTGGCCGAAGCCACGGCCTTGGCCGCTTCAGCCAGCAGCTTCTCCGTGTCGAGGCCGGCCAGCGTGGCGGCAATCACGCCGAAGTTCGAGAGCGCCGAGAAGCGCCCGCCGATGGCGGGGTCGCCATAGAAGATATAGCGGAAGCCGTCGGCTTTGGCCACTTGCTCCATCTTCGAGCCGGGATCGGTGATGGCCAGAAAATGGCTTCCGGCCTGATCCGGCCCCACAGCTTCCTTCATCTCGTTGAAGAAAAACTGCTTGAGGATGTTGGGTTCGAGCGTGGAACCGGATTTGCTGGCCACCACCACCAGCGTATCAGCCAGGTTGACCTCGTTGCGGGCGGTGAAGACCTGCTCCGGATCGGTGGAATCGACGATGCGCAGCTCGGGGAAGTTCGCCTGCTGGCCGAAGGTCACGGCCAGCACCTCAGGGCAGAGGCTGGAGCCGCCCATTCCCAGCAGCAGAATCGTCTCCCACCCCAGCGACGAAGACCTGTCGCCGGGGACCCCGGTCTGAAAGTCGGCCGTCTCCACCTCCGCGCCCAGCGCGGCATAGGCGGAGAGGTCTTTCTGCTGGCGCTCGACAATGTCGAGCCAGCCTAGCCACTTTTCTTCGCCGCTATTGGTCCACAGGCTCGCATCCTTCTGCCAGAAGCGGGCAACTTTGTTGTTGGCGGTCCAGCCGGCGGCGGCCTGGTCCACGGCGCCGCGAAGTTCGGGAGGGAGTGCGAATCGAATGTTCATAACTTCCTTGATTGTGGATCAAATGCGCGGATTGTGAAACGTGCGGCCAATTCGCGAAACAGCAAGTACCGATGAAGATGTTGTGAAAACAGTCTACCGGGTCTCCACGGCCAGATTTTGGTCCAAAATGGGCTTTGCGGCTTCAAAGGCCAGGCGAATCCCGGTCTCCAGATCGACTTTTGGCTGCCATCCCAGCGCACGCAGGCGGCTGGAATCCATCAGCTTGCGCGGCGTGCCGTCCGGCTTGGAGGCGTCGAAGACCAGAGTGCCTTGAAAGCCGAGCACCCGGCAAATCGTCTCCGCCAGCTCGCGGATGGTTACGTCGCTTCCGTATCCCACATTGATCAGCGGCGGAAACCTATCACTCAGCAGCGTCCCGTAAGTCTCGCCATCGAGCGTCATCAGGTGGACGCAGGCGTCGGCAAAGTCGTTGCTGAAGAGAAATTCCCGCAACGGTTTTCCCGTGCCCCACACTACTACTTCGCTCCGCCCGGCGCGCTTGGCCTCGTAAACCTTGCGAATTAAAGCCGGCAGAACATGAGCGGTTTCCAGGTTGTAGTTGTCGCCGGGTCCGTATAAATTGGTAGGCATGGCGGCCAGGTAGCGCGTTCCGTATTGCCGGTTGTAGGACCAGCACATTTCTATGCCGGCAATCTTGGCCACGGCATACGGCCGGTTGGTCGCCTCCAGCGGCCCGGTCAGCAGATACTGCTCGCGGACGGGCAGCGGACATTCGCGGGGATAGATGCAATTAGAGCCGAGAAACAGGAGCCGCTCGACACCGTTGCGACATGCGGCGTCGATCACGTTGGTTTGAATCTGGAGGTTGTCGCGGATGAAGTCGGCCGGATAGGTGTTATTGGCCTGGATGCCGCCTACCTTGGCCGCGGCCAGGAAGACATGCTCCGGACGCTCAGAGGCAAAAAAGGCATTGGTGGCTGATTGATTCTGCAAATCAAGCTCGGTGTGGGAGCAGAGGATGATGTTGCTGAAACCTTGACGCTGCAGGCTGCGCACCAGAGCGGAACCAGCCAGCCCAAGATGTCCTGCGACGTAGATGCGGCTATCTTTATTCATCAACCCCCCAGGGACAGAAACTGCCAATCCGGCCTGTTCTCAATGCGCGTGGAAACCCGCCGCGGCTTCATAGCCGTGCTTCTGCACGAGAAGATCGCGCTTGGCCAGCTTCAGATCCTCGGCAACCATCTCGGTGATTAGTTCACGAAAAGTCGTCCGCGGCGTCCAGCCCAGCTCGCGTTTGGCCTTTTCGGGGCTGCCCAACAGCGTCTCCACCTCGGCGGGACGGAAGTAGCGGGGATCGACGCGCACGATAATCTCGCCGCGTTCGTCGATGGCATGCTCCTCCACGCCTTTCCCCTGCCAGCGCAGCTGTATGTCCAGCTCACGCGCGGCAATATCCAAAAACTCCCGCACGCTGTGCTGTTCTCCGGTAGCGATCACATAGTCTTTGGCCGTTTCCTGTTGCAGCATCAGCCACTGCGCTTCGACATAATCCCGTGCATGTCCCCAGTCGCGCCGTGAGTTGAGGTTGCCGAGATAGAGGCAATCCTGCAGACCGACTTTGATGCGGGTCAGGCCGCGGGTAATCTTGCGGGTCACAAAGGTCTCGCCGCGAATGGGCGACTCATGATTGAAAAGGACGCCGTTGCAGGCGAACATTTTGTATGCCTCGCGATAGTTCACCGTGATCCAGTAGCCGTAAACCTTGGCCACGCCGTAGGGGGAACGCGGATAAAAGGGCGTGGTCTCCGATTGCGGAGTCTCTCGCGCCAGGCCGAACATCTCCGATGAGGAGGCCTGATAAAAGCGGGTCTTTTGGGCCATCCCCAGCATGCGGATCGCTTCCAGAATGCGCAACGGGCCAAGAGCATCGGCGTTGGCCGTGTACTCCGGTTCCTCAAAGGAGACCATCACATGGCTCTGCGCGGCCAGATTGTAAATCTCGTCAGGCTGAATATTCTGGATGGTATTCACCAGGCTGGATGTATCCGTCATGTCGCCATAGTGCAGCACCAGCCGGGGATGGTCGGAGTGCGGATCCTGATACAGGTGGTCGATGCGCTGGGTGTTGAAGAGCGAGGAACGGCGTTTGATGCCATGCACCTCATAGCCTTTGTTGAGCAGGAACTCCGCCAAATAGGCGCCATCCTGGCCGGTAACGCCGGTGATCAAAGCCTTGCGCATCGCGTTCAATCCTCCCGTCGCTGACAAAACGTCCGCTACTATCTTAAACAAATCAACCGGTTGGGCAGACAGAGATGTTTGCGGTATGTGTTGCGCAATGGGGCTTTCAGGCCTGCCCAGCGATGAGCTGGCGGAGAAACATGAGGACGAAGCGCGGGTTGTGCTTGATGTAGCGCATGGCCAGACGCCGCGGCTCGGTTGCGAAGCGAAATAACCATTCAAGCCCGCAGCGTTGCATCCATCGGGGCGCCCGGCGCTTGCTGCCGGCGATGAAGTCGAAAGCAGCCCCAACGGCCAACATCACGGCGTGAATCCGGCCCAGGTGGTCAAAGATCCAGTTCTCCTGCACGGGGCAGCCGAGGCCAACAAAGAGCAGTTGCGCGCCGGAAGAATTGATTCGCTCTACGACGGCCAAGTCTTCTTCGGGGGTAAGCGCACGGAAAGGCGGGCTTTCCGCATAGGCTACGTTGAGATTCAGGTGACACATATGCACCACGCCGAGGAGAGCATCAAGAACTGCCTGGCGCCCGCCATAGAAGCCGACCGGTATCCCGGCTTTTTCGGCTGCCGCCAGCAGTGCAACCGTGGCGTCCGAGCCGCAGACCCTCTGGGCGCGACTCTCCCCCAGCGCGCGCAGTGCCCATACGAGGGGCATTCCGTCAGGACAAATCGTGCCCGCGGTATTCAACTGAAGAAGGAAAGCCGGATCGTCAACGGCTTCCATAATCACATGGACATTGGCGAAAAACAGTGCGCGGGAGTGCCGTCCCCTGGCCCATGCAAGGCTGTGATGAACCATCTCATCGTAGCTGCTGACGGCGACATTGACCCCCAGAATGGACCGGGTGACGATGGGATTCTGAAGCTCAGAGGTCGTGGTCACCGTGGAGTTACCTCAGGGGGAATTGCATTCCCTCCGACATGGCCGCAACGCACGCCGAAGCGTCGTCCGGTGCGGTATCCGCCCCGGCCCTCAATGGTAATGGGGGTGGTTGAAATGATACATTGCGCCGATGGTGAAACCCTGAGGATTGAGCTTTCCAGCGGGCGGAATGACCGGCGGAACGCCCACGGGAGCGAACTTAAAGAAATCAGGCCAGGACTGGTATTCATAATCGGCCCGCACCCAGATATGGCCATGGACCCGGTAATCCACACCGCCGCCCATAATGGTGATGGTGCGCGAGTCGGTCCAATGCTCGTTAAAGGGAATGTTCTGTTCATCCGCGTTGCCGTACCCCATCATGAACTTAGCGTAAGGGCGGAAATAGCGGTAACGGGGCCAGGAATAAATCACGCCTCCCTCGGCAGTGTCCTCTCGCTCACCTGGCGTAATAGCCCCCGAACGGCCGTAGTTGAGATCGCGAGCCTCGGCTTCCAGGCCGATTCCTTGCAGAATGTGCGGCATATGGGGCAAGGTATAGTCGATCCACAGCGTGCCGCCGAGAATGTGGCCGTGGCCTAAATCGGGGTTGTTGTAGCCGGAGAGGCCGGCGCCAATGGACAAAGGAATATTATCCTGCGTGGCTGCCGGTGCGGTTTGAGCAAGAACGGAGGAAGCCGAGCAAACAAAGAGTGCGGCAAGGGCCGGTCCGAGGTACGGCTTCAGGTCCATTCTGTGTCTCCTTTGCATGACATCTGGTTGCAGGACACCTTTCTCCCGAGACATTCCCTGCCGATGAGTGTACATCTTCGATATAAAAAAGCAAGAAACAACCCTGCGCGTGTTCCCCGCCGCAGGCAGGCAGTTCTGGGTTGGCGCACCCGTTCCCACACGGGGAACGGTCATTTTAGCTGTCATTGCTGCGTTCCGGCCAGCGGGGGGTAATGCGAATTAATTGCAAGCCGCCCAAATCTTCCACCACGAACTCCGGCGAAGCAGCAGGAACAGCTACCATGCCTCCCATGGGCAGTTCCAGGGGCTCGAAGCCTTCCCCGGCAATCCTCGCTGTCCCATCGGCCGCAAACAAGTACTGGAGGCCGGGAGCAGGATCGGCTTCACCAGCCAGGCTGGGGCCGGGCAAGCTGGCGCTGGTCCTGCTACCCACGACTCCAAGGCACTCCACACAAAAGTAATCCCCCTCCATCAGAAGAATCCGGTCCGGCAGAACTCTGGGCGGAATCTTTCCGGCATGGGTCACAAGCCTGGTGGCTTCAAGAGATCTCTGAATGTGCAGCTCGCGGCCCCGCCCGTAGTCGTACATCCTGTAGGTCAGGTCGCAGTTCTGCTGGGTCTCCAGCAGAATCGACCCCGGCCAGATGGAGTGAATCGTTCCCGCATCCACGAAGATCATCTCTCCGGGGGCCACAGGGAGCATGTTCAGGCGACTTTCCAGCATGCCCGTCTCGATTCCCGCCTTGACATCCTCCAGCGTGACGCCTGGCTTGAGCCCGCAGGCCACCTGCGCGCCCGGCTCGGCCTCCAGCACGTACCAGCACTCCGACTTGCCGCGCGGATCGCCATACTTTTGCGCCATGGCGTCGTTCGGATGCACCTGGACGCTGAGTTTTTCCTTCACAAAGAGAACTTTGATGAGCAGCGGCGACCCGCCGCTGCGTGGGGCAGCCGGACCCAGCAGAGCTTCGGGAGCCTCCGCAAAGAGCGCGCCCAGCGTCTGGCCGGCATGTACGCCTGTCTCCACAACGCATTGTTCCCCGGTGAGCCAGGCCTCGCCGATGGGTTCACCATTTCCGGTCACCCGGTCATACCAGGGATGAAGATCACGGAAACCCCAAACCCGCTCGGCAAACCAGGGCTCAATGCGAAAGGGTGCCCAGGGGGAAGGAGCGGATTGCTCGGAAATTGCCATGAAAATGCCTCGAACCTTCAGGAAACAAACCTGTTGCCCGCCCAACCGGCTGCAATTTCACTCTAGCAGAGAGCCAACCTGGCTGGACAGACTGCGCTTCGGCCCGCCCAATGTGCAGCTTGCCCCATCCCCTCTGATGCGAATAACCTAAGCGCATGTCGAAGCCAGTTTCCATCTGTGTGATCGGGTCCGGTTACGTGGGACTCGTTGCCGCCGTTTGTTTTGCGGAAATCGGCCATCAGGTCATCTGCGTGGACAATGACGAAGCCAAGGTGAAAACCCTCCGTGAGGGCGGCGTGCCCATCTTCGAGCGCCATTTGCCGGAGCTGCTAGGCAAGCACCGGGGGCGCGGGGTGAGCTTTACCTCCAATCTGGGCGCGGCGGTGGAGCAGAGCGAGGCCGTCTTTATCGCCGTGGGCACTCCCCAGGGCGACAGCGGCGCCGCCGACCTTTCTTATGTCGAGGCGGTGGTGGCGGAGATCGCCCGCTCCATCAACGGCTACAAAGTCATCGTTGAAAAGAGCACGGTGCCGGTCTACACCAATGAGTGGATTAGGCGCGTGATGCACCGCAGCGGCGTAGACCCGCAGAGCTTCGATGTGGTCTCCAACCCCGAATTTCTGCGCGAAGGCACTGCCGTGATGGACTTTCTGCATCCCGACCGCATCGTGGTGGGCGCGAACACGGAGCGCTCCGCCGAGGTGCTGAGGCGCATCTATGAACCGCTCACTGGCGGCGGCTATTACGCCCAGCCGGGGGCTTTACCGGGCGCGCGCAGCGCTGCCGCGCCGGCCCGGCTTTTGGTTACTACGGCGCAAAGCGCGGAGATCATCAAGCACGCTTCCAATGCCTTCCTGGCCTTGAAAATATCCTTCATTAACGCCGTGGCCAACCTGGCTGAAACGGTGGACGCCGATATCGAGGACATCGCCGCCGGCGTGGGCATGGACAGCCGCATCGGAGCCAAATTCCTCAGGGCGGGGCTGGGCTATGGCGGCTCTTGTTTTCCCAAGGACGTGGCCGCCTTTCACTGGGTGGCGCAGCAGCAGGGCGTGGACTTCCAACTGCTGGACGAGATTCGCAAGGTCAACGATACCCAGAGAGAAATCTACTTCAACAAAGTGCGGGCCGCGTTGTGGACCCTGCGCGGCAAACGGCTGGCCGCGCTGGGCCTGGCCTTCAAAGGAGGCACGGATGACATCCGCGAGTCTCCGGCCATCGACGTGATCGGGAAACTGCTGGAAGCCGGGGCTTTGATCACGGCCTATGATCCGGCAGCCATGGAGCGGGCCAAAGAGGTGCTGCCGCCCAGCGAGACGCTCAGCTATGCGGCGGACATCTACGCAGCGGCCAAAAACGCCGACGCGGTGTTGATTTTGACCGACTGGAAGGAGTTTGCCGAGATCGACCTCGCGCGCCTCAACCGGGAGGTCCGCTTCCCCATCGTAATTGACGGCCGCAACCTATACAAGCCGCGGCAGATGAGCGATCATGGATTCACGTATGTGAGCATGGGCCGGCCGGCAAGTTACCAGGCGCAGCAGGGCAAGCCGCGCAAATTGATCGTGTAGAAGCGGAAATTCCAAGCCGTTCGGATTACCGCGGGATGCGGTCAGCCCGTGGTTTAGAGCTTTGGAGCATAGACTTTTGACCATGCGCGTACTTGTTACCGGAGCCGCCGGATTTCTCGGCTCTCACCTCAGCGATCGTCTGCTGGGCGAGGGCCATATCGTCATTGGCGTCGATAACCTTTGCACCGGTGACCGGGAAAATATTGCCCACCTGGCCGCCGAGCCGCACTTCCGCTTTGAGGAACTGGATATCTGCCAGCCTTTCGACGTAGGCCCGGTGGACTACGTGTTCAATTTTGCCTCTCCGGCCAGCCCGCCGGAGTATCTCCGCCTGGGGATAGAGACGCTGCGTGTTGGCTCTATCGGCGTCGAAAACACACTGGAGATTGCCGCTCGCCATGGCGCCGGCTACCTGCACGCCTCCACATCGGAGTGTTATGGCGATCCGCTCGAACATCCGCAGACGGAAGAGTACTGGGGCAACGTGAATCCGGTCGGTCCGCGCTCGGTCTACGATGAGGCCAAGCGCTTTGCCGAGGCGCTGGTCATGGCCTGGCACCGCTCGCGCGGCGTCAACACCCACCTGGCCCGCATCTTCAACACCTACGGCCCTCGCCTTCACCCCAGCGACGGCCGGGTTATTTCCAACTTCATGATGCAGGCACTGCGAGGTCAACCGATAACAATTTACGGCGACGGCAGCCAGACGCGCAGCTTCTGTTATGTGGACGATCTGATTGAAGGCATCCTGCGCCTTTCCCGCTCAGACGAACACCTGCCGGTCAATATCGGCAATCCTGATGAGTTCACCATCCTCGAAGCGGCTCAGTTAATCCTCGATGTGACCGGCTCGAAAAGCGAACTATGCCTGAGGGCCCTGCCCGTTGACGATCCTGCCCGCCGCTGTCCCGACATCACCAAAGCTCGCGCGGTGCTTGGCTGGGAGCCGCGGGTCACTCTTAAAGAGGGGCTGGAAAGGTCGCTGGAGTTCTTCCGCAGCCACTTATCGGCTGGCTGGTAAGCTGCCTGCGCATAGGACACAAACGCCATTCTGTAGGAAGCAGAGAGGCCTTTAGCTCCCTGAAAAAAGTTCATTCGAGTGACTGGCCGCACGGCAACCGCCTTTCCGCGCCAGACGCAGCTTTGCTACTCTTTTCCTATCATGAAGCGCACGTTCTTCCTGCTCCTGACCGCCATTGTTATTCTTACCGCCGGCCAGCCCGCCTCCGCGCAGAAGTATCTGCCCAAAACCATTCAGTTCAGAGGCGCTCCGGAGTACTCCGACCAGGAGCTGCTGGCCGCATCGGGGCTGAAAAAAGGAAAGGTCCTGGATTTTGCCGAGATGTCGGGCCACTCGCAAAAGCTGATGGACAGCGGTCTGTTTGAGACTCTCAGCTTCAAGTTCGACGGGGTGGACCTTGTCTATACTCTGACTCTGCACACCGAACTCTATCCCGTGCGCCTGGAGAATTTGCCGCTGGGGCCGCGCAAGGAGCTGGACGCCGCACTGCACGAGCGCTTTCCGCTCTATCACGGCAAAGTGCCGGCCGAGGGCGGGCTGACGGAAGAGGTGCGACAGGCTCTCGAAGAGATGCTTGCGGCTAAGGGCATCAAGGCTAACGTATTGGCCGCTCCCTACACCGACCAAAAGCTGCACGCAGTTACCGCCATCAGCTATTCCATCACCACGCCGCCGGTACAGGTAGGCGAGATTCACATCGAGGGCGTGGCGAACCCGCTGGACGCGCAAATCAAGGAGATTTTGGCCAGGCTGACCGGTTCAGCTTATGACGTAGAGGGAAGCACCAATCAGATCGAGACCAGCCTGGGCAACTATTATCGCGACCAGGGCTACCTGGAAGCCGCCGTTCATGCCACCGCACAGGACGCGCCCATCATTACGCCGGTGGCCGTTCAGATACCATTTCAGGTATCCGTGTCAATGGGCGCGCTGTACAAGATTTCAGGAGTCCAACTCGCGCCAGGCCTGCTGGTCACGCAGGCGGATTTCGACCGGCAAGCGCACATTCATCCCGGCGACATTGCCACCGCGCAATACGTGCGCGCGAACTGGCAATTCATCGAACGCCAATATCACAACAAGGGCTATGTGAAAGCTGCCGTTCATCCCACGGCCAGCTATGACCGCGCCCAGGGCACGGTCAGTTTTACCGTCAGTGTGGAGCCGGGGCCGGTTTACAGGATGGGCAAACTGACCATTCAAAACAGCGCCGGTGACCTGCGCGCGGCGATGTGGGCCGCGTGGAAGCTGCCCGCCGGAGAGGTATTCAACGAGAGCGAAGTCAGCACCTACTTTACTTCGCAGGGAAACACAGCGCTGGGGCGCACCTTTGCCTCCGCCAACTGCAAATACCTGCTGACCTTGAACGATGATATGGGGACAGTCGATGTAACGCTGCGCGTGGAAAAACGGGACTGAACCGCTTATTCCCGTTCCATGCCTCATTCGCTCAGCCACGAGGTAGCGGCGCTGAGAGTGGAGACTGCGAGTGAGTGAATGTTCAGTTTGCCGGACCAGTCCAGTAGAGAATGTGCATTATCGGCTGCGAATCAATTCAACCGGCACATCAAGCTTGAACTGGACCCAGGACCGGTCAGCCGTCCACGCGGTGGCTTTGCGTACGGTGGCGGCAGCAAGGCAGGCACGATCTGCCAGCGAAAGCGACGGCGCCATCATGCGATAGATGGCAGCAATCCGCGCCTGTTCCACATCGAAATCCACCACTTCCATTCCCATGCGAGCAATCCGCCGCTCGGCCTCTGCCGCCGGTTCTCCGTGGCGCAACAGCCGGTCCAAAACCTCACTCCAATTCAACGCGCTGACGAAAACATCTTGCGCCGGATCCATTAAAAGTGCTGCGACGCGGCCTCCGCCGGATTCGCCTTGCAGCAAGGACAGAATCGCCGAGGCATCCAGGACGGCGCTACCCACGGGCTGCTTCCATTTCCCGCGCGGCCGGCCTCGCCTCGTCGCGCCGAACCTCATTCTTCCGATCCTCTATCAGCTCATCCACCAGGCTCACGCCCGCCGGAACCCGCCGGGCAACCATCTCTTGCGCGCTGCGGATGGCCTGCTTCACTGAAACCACGCGCAGTTCGTTCTCGACGACTTCCAGGGTGAGCTTGTCCCCGAACTCCCAGCCCATTTGCTTGCGAAACTTAGCTGGGACAACAAATCTGCCAGCCTTATCCACAAATGCAACTTCATTCATCATGCAATGCCTCCTCTAGATTGCCGACAGGCTCAGAACCTTGCTCTTCGCGCCGGGCTTCTTCGTGCCGCTCCTCTAGAAATTCGTCAAGAAGTCCCTCCAGGCTACCGCGCTGTTCAATAATTGAGGCTCTGATTTCGTTGAGCGCCATATCCATGCTCAGAATTTCGATCCGATTGCCATGGACCGCAACAGTCAACCGGTCACCTGTTTTAAGTCCGAACGCGTTTCGGATTGCCGCAGGAAGCACGATCCTGCCACTTTCACCTAAAACTACCGTCTCAGACATAATCTGCCACCTAACTACGAGTATGGCGTATTTTATAAAAGATGGCAAATAATAGCACAATTGGCGCCGCAGGCGCGGCTACCCGTGCGGCCAGCACCGCCGCAGGCGCAGTTGGCCCCACCGCAGATGGCTACTCCCACTCAATCGTGCCGGGGGGTTTGCTGGTAATGTCGTAGACCACGCGGTTGATGCCGCGCACCTCGTTGACGATGCGGCTGCTGATGCGCTTGAGCACCTCGTAGGGCAGAGGGGTCCAGTCGGCGGTCATGCCGTCTTCAGAATGCACGGCGCGGATGGCCGCAGTGTAGGCGTAGGTGCGCTGGTCGCCCATCACGCCCACGCTCATCACCGGCAACAGCACGGCAAAGCTCTGCCAGATCGACGAGTACAGCCCGGCGGCCTTGATCTCCGCGACGACAATCTCGTCTGCCTCCTGCAAGAGCGCCACCCGCTCCGGCGTAACCTCGCCGAGGATGCGCACGGCGAGGCCGGGGCCGGGAAACGGCTGGCGGCCGAGAATCTCATCGGGCATCTGAAGGTCGCGGCCGATGCGCCGGACTTCGTCCTTGAAGAGGTCGCGTAGCGGTTCTATCAATTTGAGTTTCATCCCCAACGGCAGCCCGCCCACGTTGTGGTGGCTCTTGATGGTCTGGCTGGGGCCTTTGACGCTGCTGGACTCGATCACGTCGGGGTAGAGCGTGCCTTGCACCAGCCAGTCCACTCCGCCGGTTTCTTTGGCGATGCGCGCGGCCTCGCCGTCGAAGACGGCGATAAACTCGGCTCCGATCCGCTTGCGTTTGGTCTCCGGGTCGATGACGCCGGCAAGTTGCGCGAGGAAGCGCTGGCTGGCGTCAACCGCAACGATTTTCAGTCCCAGCTTCTCGCGCAGATTCCTCTGGACGTTTTGAAATTCATTTTTGCGGAGCACGCCATTGTTGACGAAGATGCAGGTGAGCTGGCTGCCGATGGCCTTGTTAACGAGCACCGCGGCCACCGAAGAATCCACGCCGCCGGAGAGGCCGCAGATGACGTGGCCTTGGCCGACCTTCTCGCGGATCGCGGCCACTGTCGTCTCGATAAAGTGCGCCGGGGTCCAGTCGCCGCGTGCGCCGCAGATCGAGAAGACAAAGTTTTTGATGATCTGCGGCCCCAGCGGCGTGTGATGCACCTCGGGGTGAAACTGCACGGCCCAGATTCGGCGCCCGGCATCTTCGATTCCCGCTAAAGCATTGGCGGAAATGGCGATGCGATGGAAGCCTGTGGGCAGCTCCAGCGCCTCGTCGCCGTGGCTCATCCAGACGGCCAGAGTCGTGGGCAGCCCGGCAAACAGCGGCGTTGCGCTTTCCTCAATCGTCACTTCGGCGTGGCCGTACTCGCGCTTGACGCCGGAGCGAACTTTGCCGCCCAGGTGGTGGACGATGAAATGCAGCCCATAGCAGATACCAAGCACCGGCACGCCGAGTTCGAGGAGTTTCGGGTCGGCGGCTGGAGCATCCGCGTCGTACACCGACGACGGCCCGCCGGAGAGAATCAGCCCCAGCGGCTGGAGCGCCTTGATTTCGGCGATGGGCGCGGTGCAGGGCAGCACCACGGAGAAGACATTCTGCTCGCGAATGCGCCGCGCGATCAGTTGCGTGTACTGTGAACCGAAATCGAGGATGACGATGGTTTGGGTGGCCACGTTTTAAGTGTGGCAGGGCGCAGGATGGGCTGTAAAGAACTAACGAAAGGACAGAATATGATCGACCACATCCGCCGTGATAGCCTCTAAGGCGAAGCAGTCTGCGCGCATTGGCTGCTCTGAATTGAAATCCAGCCTCAGTCCACCGGGTGTTTTCTTCTCCGATGGGCCTGGCCGGCTGACCCTATCACCAAGAGGATATGCATGAACTGCTTTCGTTTTGCACCGATCCTGATTCTGCTGGGCGGAAGCTCCCTGGCTCAGAGCACTCCCGCGGCCGATGCTCAGAAGCCCGCGCCGCCGCCGGCCATCAAGAGTTTTGATTTATCGGCCATCGACAAGAGCGCCGATCCCTGCACTGATTTTTATCAGTACGCCTGCGGCAACTGGATCAAGAGCAACCCCATTCCCGCCGACCAGGTGCGCTGGGCGCGCTCCTTCTCGCTGCTCGCCGAACGCAACCGCTATCTGCTGTGGCAGGAGCTGGACTCGGCGGCCGCAAGCCCCAAAAGCGCGCTGGAAAAGCAGTATGGCAACTACTTTGCCGCCTGCATGAACACTGATCTGGTGGAACAGAAGGGACTGAAGCCGCTGGAACCCGCGCTCAAGCGCATTGCCGCTTTCAAGGATACGCACAAGCTGGCCAACCTGATGGGCGAGCTGGAGGCCGAGGGCAGCGCGGCGCCGCTGTTCAACTTTGGCGTGGAGCAGGACGACAAGGATTCCTCCAAGCAGATTGCCGCCATTGGACAGGGCGGACTCTCGCTGCCCGACCGCGATTACTACATCGTGGACAACAAGCGCTTCCAGCAGATCCGCAAGCAGTACGTAGAGCACGTGACCAGGATGTTCACGCTGTCCGGCGATTCTCCGGAGCAGGCGGCCAAGGAGGCCTCGGCTGTTATGGAGATTGAAACCGCGCTGGCCAAGGCCTCGACCAGCCGCACCGACCTGCGCGATCCCGCCAACCGTTATCACATCTATACGGTGGCCGACTTCCAGAAGCTGACCCCGGATTTCGATTATTCGGTTTACTTCAAGGACGTGAAGATACGCTCCTTTGAGACGCTGAATGTGGCCACGCCTGATTTTTTCAAAGGGCTGAGCGAACTGATCGCCAAGGAGCCGATTGACGCCTGGAAGTCGTATTTCCGCTGGCACACACTGCACGGCGCGGCCCAGAACCTGCCCAAGGCCTTCTTCGACGAGAATTTCGCCTTTTTCGGCAAGACATTGGCGGGACAGAAGGAACCGGCGCCGCGCTGGAAGCAGTGCACCAGCATGACCGACCGCGCGCTGGGCGAGGCGGTGGGCCAGGACTGGGTGAAGAAGAACTTTCCGCCCGCGGCCAAGGCCAGCATGGACCAGCTGGTGGCCGCCCTGGAGAAGAGCCTGGGCGACGACATCAAGACCCTGCCGTGGATGAGCGACGCCACCAAGAAAGCGGCGGAAGAGAAGCTGGGCATGATCCGCAACAAGATCGGCTATCCGGAGAAATGGCGCGATTACCGGGCGCTGAAGGTGAAACGCGACGACCTGATCGGCAATCTGCGCCGCAATACCGTATTCGAGAGCAATTACAACCTGAACAAGCTGGGCAAACCGGTGGACGAGAAGGAGTGGGGCATGACTCCGCCCACGGTCAACGCCTACTACGACCCCTCGTTCAACGACATCAACTTCCCCGCCGGCATATTGCAGCCGCCATTCTTTGACTTCACCATTGACCCGGCGGTGAACTTCGGCGGCATCGGGGTGGTGATCGGCCACGAGATGACCCACGGCTTCGACGACGAGGGCTCGAAATATGACGGCCATGGCAACCTGCGCGAGTGGCAGACGGCGGAGGACCGCAAGGCTTTCACGGAGCGGACCGATTGCGTGGCCAACGAATACAGCGGCTTTGAAGCCGCTCCGGCGCATGACGACGTGGCCGCGCAGAAGCTGAACGGCAAGCTCACCCTGGGCGAGAATACGGCTGACAACGGCGGTTTGCGCATCGCTTACATGGCCTTGCTGGATACACTGGCGGCGCAGGGTAAGAGCATTGACGACAAGATCGACGGCTACACCGAGGCGCAGCGCTACTTCCTGGGCTTTGCCCAGGTATGGTGCCAGAACCAGACCGAGCAGTCGTCTCGCCAGGCGGCGCTGACGGACCCGCACTCGCCTGGACGCTGGCGCACCAACGGCTCGGTGCAGAATTTCGATCAATTCGGCAAGGCCTTTGGCTGCACCAAGGGCCAACCCATGTATCCGGCGATATCCTGCCGGGTCTGGTAGACCCTTTCTACCTCGTCGTCTGAAGCCGTGGCGCGTAAAAGCTACGGCTTGGGTCCAGAGGCTGTGGGTTTCAGGACAGGGCAGGCCTGTCGGGGAAGACTCATTACCGGTGAAGCGGGTTGACGTTTTCTGCCTTACGGGAGTCCAAATCCCAGCCCTGAGCATGAAACTGGGCCGTCCAGACCGGAAAGCGATGGTTTTATGCCGCTTCCGAGGCCTGGCGGCCAGGGAAAATGCACTGTTTTGGCCAGTCTCTGGCCAAAACTAGGCACAACCCGGTCTGGGCTTTTACAATGCAACAGGGACCCGTCCCAACCCAGCTCTGCTGTGGAACTAGCAAACTTGGCGGCGCACGCCTGACCAGGATGAAGGAATCGCATGAAGTTCACGAAATTCGGCAAGGCCCTTCTGATAAGCGCTCTTTTTGCCGGCGTTGTATTCAGCGTTACGTCTTGCATCGAGGATTATTCAGTCGGCTATTTGTATGTGACGGGGACGGTGACGGCCCAGCCCGCCGGCAACGGCATCGTCTCCGGCTTCAAGATCGATCACAACACGGGTAAGCTGACGACCATCAACGGGCTGCCTGTATCCTCCGGCGGCGCAAACCCGGTGCGGGCCGTCCTGCTCGTCGGCAGCCGCTTTCTGTATGTTCTTAACCGGGGAGTGAACGCTTCCGGCAACGCCAACTGCACTACGGCGAACCCCTGCCTGAACTCCAACATCACCCAGTTCGCGATTGGCGCCAACGGCATCCTCACGCCGCAGGAGACTTTCTACACGCAAGGCGCGAACCCGTTCCGCATGATCAGCGACAGCACGGGTTCCTTCATATACGTGCTGGAACACGATTCCCTGATCAACGGCGCTCCGTCCAGTGCGACGAACCAGAACCCCAACTGCGCTGCCGCCCTAACCGGGGCCACAACCTGCGGCGACATAACCGCCTTTTCGATCAACTCAACCACCGGGCGTCTGCAATTGGTCATCAATACCCAAGTGACGGCGGCTGGTAGCGGCGCGCCGCTGACCTACTTCCCGATTCCAGCCAATCCCGTCGACTTTATGATGGCCAGCGGATCCCTCATCACACTGAACGGCAAGCCAACTATCACCGCAGCTTCTCCTTGCACAACGGCCGCCGAACTCGCCGCAACCTATCCGTACGTCTGCGGCGCAACGGTGTTCCCGTACAACTACAATTCCAGCAACGGGCAATTGACGGTGAGCCAGAACAGCGCCCAGACGCTGAACATCGCGCAGGGAACCGCGCTGGCATCCGCCGGCGGTTTCGTCTATGTGCTGGACAATGAAGCGCCCAACCCCAATCCCACCGGCGCGGTTAGCCAGATTCTGCCTTACACGGTCGGCAGCAGCGGCACGCTGTTATCGGCCACCAGCGGCCCCATTCCCGATGACCCAAACCAATCCAACCCCATTATCCTTGTGGGGGAAAATAAGGGGAAATGGTTCTACGTGGCCAACGAAGGGAACAACGTCACCGGTACGGGAACGGCTCAAAGCGGGATTGCCGGCTACGTGATCAACAGTCCCTTTCAGCCAACCGAAATGGCAGGCACGCCCATCGGTTTCGGCACCGGGGCCGGCCCGCAGTGCCTGGTCGAGGATCCCTCGAATCAATACTTCTATACGGCCAACTTTAATGATTCGAGCGTAACCGGACAGGTGATCGATGAAAACGCCGGCACCCTCACCCCGCTCTCCCAATCGACGAAGGCGCCCTCGGAGTATACGCTGACTGGTCCGCCCACCTGGTGCCTGGTGGATGGACGCACGAACTGAACCGCTGTTTGATACAGATGCGCCTGGAGCCGAGGATGAACTCCGCTCCAGGCAACGCCAGACAATGAATGATTGACCCGCAGTACTCAGGAACGCAGCCGAATTTCCGGGCGCGATGTTTTTCCGGGGCGCCCTGGGGTTCGATTCCAAACTGATTTTTTAGGGGCCGGAACCTTTGGCCTGCTAACGAAAGATGCGCATGAAGTTCAACAAATCGAGCCAGCTTCTGCTGCTCTCCGCGGCCAGCCTCCTGGCGGCAGTTCTGATCACCGCTTGCGGCACGGCCACTGTGGATTTTGTCTACGTGGCAAGCTCCAAGGCCGCGGGGACCAATAACTACGGCGAGATCGATGTCTTCGAGATCAACGGCGTCTCCGGCTATATGCGCCAGATTCCCAGCTCGCCTTTCCCTTCTGGCGGGCGCAATCCGGTGGCCGAAGCCATCTCCTCCGATAACGCGAATCTCTACGTGGTCAATCAGGACGACAATACCATCGTGCAGTTCATGATTGGCGACGACGGCAAGCTCTATCCGCAGAACACCGTTAATACGCCCGGGATATACCCGCTGGCCGTGACCGTGAGCGGGACGAACCTGTTCGTCGTGGACACCTACCAGCCTCTGCCCGCCTGCTCCAGCGCGGATCCGTGTTCGGGCTCTGTGGGCGTCTTTCCCCTCCTGCCTGCCACCACCGGCGCCAATCCAACTCTAAGCGGCGCGCCGGGAACTCCATTAACCAACACGATCATCGGGGCGGACTACTGGCCGTTGACCCTGGCTGCCAACCCCAGCCACATCATCCTGCCGACCGGGGTCAACGTCCTGAAATCGGGCTCCGACCTCTTCGTTACGGCCTATGATTCCTCAGTGACGCCCAACGTTGGTTATGTCTTTGGCTTTTCTATCGGCTCCAGCGGCGCGCTTACGCCCCTCAATGGCGGCGTGCCCTTTGCAGCGGGAGTTCATCCCTCGGCCATCGCCAGCGATACAACCAGTAATGGCACTTACGTTTACGTGACGGATTCCGTCAGCGGCAATATTCGCGGCTACTCATTTGCGTCCGGACTCCTGACTTCGTTGAGCGGCAGCCCCTTCCCGGCCGGCAATCAACCCTCAGCCATCGTCGTCGATCCCGCCTACCCGTATGCCTACGTGGCCAATTCGCTGGACGGCAATGTGACCGCCTATTCCATCAGCAGCGGAGCGCTGACTCGCATTGGCACCTACGCCGCGGGCATAGATCCAGTGGCCATAGGCATCGACCCGTCGACCAACCACTTTGTTTTCACCGCCAACTTCAATCCCGGCGCAGTCAACGGCACGGTCTCCGACTTTGAGTTGATTTCCACCGCCGGCACGCTCACCAATACGCAGCTTTCGCCTTACAACTCCAACGCCCTGCCGACGGCCGTGGCCGCGGTTCCGCACGGCAGTGCGACGCAATAATCGCGGCAACGGCCTGCTGCCGGGCACTCTAGCAACACCCCATACCGGGCTTTTACAATGCATATGGGGCAACTTAACCAGTTTTTTCTGGGCTTGCAAGCGACTAGCCCACGACGAAGGAAGCGCATGAAGTTCAGCAAATTGAGCCAGCTTTTTCTGGTCTCTTCCATCGGCCTACTAGTGGCCACCCTTTTCTCTGCCTGCGCGATTACAACCATCGATTATATTTTCGTGGCCTGTTCCGCCGGCTCGGGGGCATCGAGCGCTGGGCAAATCCAGACCTACGCGGTGGACTCGCAGTCCGGCGCATTGCGCACCGCAGCACCCACCATCTCCTCGGGCGGAGTGAGCCCGGTTTCCATGGCCGTTACCTCCGACTATGCGAATCTTTACGTCGCCAACCAGGCTAGCGGCAACATCGTACATTTCGCCACCGGCCTTAACGGAGTTTTGACCTCCAAGGACAAGGTTACGCTGACCACCACGCCTATCGCCCTGGCCGTGAACTCGGCCGGAACCTATCTGTATGTGGTGTCTTGCACCGCCGCTACTGGTACTGCGTATCCCACGCTGAGCTGCACCGGCGGCGCGACGCTGACGGAGTATGCGCTCTCTTCCGGCGTCATCGGCTCCGTGGTTTCCGCGCCAACGCTCAGTCTCTATGGCACATATGCCGCTTATAGCGGCGATGTACTGGTTCCCACCGGGCTTGTCGTGCTGGCCAACAATGAGGCTGTCTACGTCACGGCTTATGACAAGTCGGTATACAATCCCGGAGGCGCCGTCACATGCACCTCAAACTGCACCAATCCCGGCTGGGTCTTAGGCTATACCGTCGGCTCGGGCGGTGCTTTGAGCCCGCTCGCCAACCCAATTACAGCCGGCGTCAAGCCCACGGCCATTGCCACCGATCCCACTGATCGCTTTGCCTATGTCACCGACTACGCCAACGGCCATCTGATCGGCTATTCGATCATGAGCAGCAGCACGCTGGATTTTATGCCCGGTGGTCCCTTCAGGACAGGAGACGAACCCTCTGCGATAACGATCGATCCACGCGGCAAGTTCATCTATGTCACCAATTCGCTGGATTCCACGGTCTCGCCCTACCAAATCGATCTGGCCACCGGGGCTCCCACGATCACGGTGAACTCCAGCGCCAGCGGAGGCAGCAATTCGACTGACACCCAGCCGGTCGCTATCACCATCGATCCGGCGCTGGGACGGTTTGTCTATACCGCCAACTACCTGGGTAACTCCGTCTCCGGCTTCCGCCTGGACCCGACTTCAGGCGCGCTGATCCAAAACCAGGCAACTCCTTACCCCACCGGGGCAAATCCCACCGCTGTGATCGGCATTCCCCACGGCAACTATTCGACGCAATCGGTTACCCCGTAAAGGCCATACTGCTTGCATGCCAATAAGCCCAGCCACCCCCGGCTGGGCTTTTTGCTGCACCAGACTTAGGCAATCCTGGCGGAATGAATGGCTCGACAGACGCAAAGTGTGGCAAAAATGCCACAGGACGGGGATGGCTCCTGTCGTCTAATCTAACTTCTACGCACGTTTTTCTTTGCCGTGGAAGAAGGTATTTTGGCCAATCCCGCGCACTTGAGTCCCGCGCATTTGGAACAGACAATTGCCGCGCCTCTGGAATTTTCCGGTGTGGGGCTGCACTCTGGAGCGCCGGTGCACCTGCGCTTGCTGCCCGCCCCCGCCGGCTCGGGCATCGTCTTCCGCCGCACTGATCTGGACAACTTTGAGATTCCCGCCACCGGCCGCTACGTGGCCAAGGTGAGCTATGCCACCAGCTTGATGCGGCAAGGCGTGCTGATCTCGACCACCGAACATCTGCTCTCGGCGCTCATTGGCATGGGCGTGGACAACGTAATTGTGGAGCTGGACAACCTGGAACTGCCTATCCTGGACGGCAGCGCCCTGCCCTACGTCGAGGCCTTCCTGAGAGTGGGCATCCGCAACCAGCGGCGCCGCAGAGAGACCATCCGGGTGCTGCGCCCGGTTGAGGTGCGCGAGGGGAACAAGTTCATCGGGGTCTATCCCGGCTCCGGCTACCGCATCCACTACTCCATCGATTTTCCCGCGCCCGTGGGACAGCAGAGCGCATGCATCGATCTGGCCGCCGAGACCTACGGCACATTCATCGCCTCGGCGCGCACCTTTGGCTACAAGGCTGACGAGCAGAAGATGCGCGATATGGGCCTGATCCGCGGCGCCGGGCCGGAGAGCATCATCATTCTGGGGATAACCGGGCCGGAGAACGGACCACTGCGCTTTCCCGACGAGTATGTGCGCCACAAGATTCTGGACCTGATCGGCGACCTGGCGCTGGCAGGCCGCCGCATTGAGGGCCGCGTGGTCGCGGAGCGCGCCGGACACGCTATGCACACCGCGCTGGTTTCGCGGCTGCTCAAGGACCGCTCCGCCTGGGAGCTGGCCCACGTGCCGGTGACCGCCGAGCCGGCTGGGGAACACGAGCAAGCCGGCAGCCCGGCTTTGATGAGCGCGTGACTCTCATGGCTTTTCTGATCTCTGATCTCTGACCCCTGATCTCTGTTTTTTCATGCAAACACAATGCGCATCGGCACGGTAGCCGCGTAGCTTTTGCCTTCTTCGGCCAGCGCCCCGGTTCGCGGGTTGCGCCGGAATACGCTGATCAGGTCCGAGTCCTGGTTGGCCACCAGCATCCAGCGCTCCGTGAGGTCCAGCGTAACGCTGCGCGGCGTCTTGCCGCCGCAATTCGAGCGGCCGATGGGCGTCAGCTTACCGGTGGCAAATTCGGCGCGGAAGCTATAGAGAAAATTGTTGTCGCGATTGACAAAGTAAACAAATTTTCCGTCGCGCGAGATCGCCGTGTCGCAGCCTCTGGTCGGCCCGTGATAGCCTGCGGGCAGCAGCTCGATGCGCGACACCAAACTCAGGCTGCCGTCGGCCTTCGACCACTCCAGCACGTCCACCGTCGAATCCAGCTCGTTGATCGAGTAGGCGGTGTGGCCGTTGGGGTGAAAATGCAGCGTGCGCGGCCCTGCTCCCGGCCGGGCATGGTACGCTCCCGCCTGCGTCAGCATCGCCGTCTCGGAGTTCAAGGTGTAAATGTGAATGCAATCCAGGCCCAGGTCGTTGATGTACGCGAAATGGTTGTCGGGCGAAAACGAGGCAAAGTGGGCGTGCGCGACCTGCTGCCGGTCGGCGTTGGGGCCGTGACCAAAGTAGTGCTCGCTCCACACGGCAGGGCTGAGCTTGCCCTCGGTCACCAGAAAACTCGCTGCCGAGCTGCCAAAGTAGTCAGCCGCAAGCAGCACGCGCCCCGTGCGGTCCAGCGCCACGTGGCAGGTGCCCGTGCCGGCCGAGTTCTGCGCGGAGAGCTGCTCCAGCTCTCCCCCCGCCACGCGGAAGCTGGCCACCGCGCCGGTCGGCTTGCCGTTAAAGCTTTCCAAACCAGCTGCGGCGTACAGGTATTTGTGGTCCTCTGAAAAGATAATCCACTGCACACTGGCAAACTTCGCGGCGACACCGGCAGGAATCAGCTCGGCGGTAGCCGGGTCCCAGTCGAAGGCCAAAATGCCGTCGGGAGCTTTGCAGCCCACAAAGACCCGCTGGCGGCCAGGCGTAGCAAAGAGCGTTGGCGTTGCCGCCGCGGCCAGCGTGATGGCCGAGGCGGAGAGCAGAAAACTGCGGCGTGTGATTTTTTCCATGACGAAGTGATTGTCGCCGATGGGGCAGGGGGCGCGCCAGTGGCGGCGAGCCGATCGCCGCAATTCTCTGGAGTTGGAGGGTTGTTTCAGATCATATAATCTGTCCTTGGTAGTGTCGTTTGAATTGTGGTTTTCAGTCGCATCTGCAGGTCTAGTTAATGGCGATGAAGAGTGCAATGTCGAAGGACGAAATCTGCCCCGAGTGCGGGATGCGCTTCGGGCCGGGAAAGTCGAACTGTGCAGCCCTACGAGACATACTTTTGGCGCGCGATTTCCAGAATCCCGTTGTTTATTGGAGGTATCACCGCCTCGCAGTCGACGCGTACTGCGTGCAGCATGAACCGTATATAAAATCATCAAAATCGCTGGCTGCACATCTGTGCGGCCTATGCGTAGCCCTGGAGCAGAATAGCGATCCGGTTCAATTAGAGCGGCTGCAAATCTGGTTGAGCGCCAATCCGGAGTTGACCAGACCGGAGTTGCCCTCCTTTCGCGGCAACCTTACGATTGCCGATGTATCGGGAATCGACGACCCGCTGGCCTATGGGCAGGCCGTACAGGCATGGGCAACCTCGGCGTGGGAGGCCTACGGCAGCTTGCAACCCTTGGCGCGGGAATGGCTGGCCCTGGCTCTGTCACGGACAGCGCGGGGCAGATAGACGGGTTTCGCGTTGTTATGTATCTTGACCCGGAACACACACTGCTGCCAAGGTGGTGCGCCATGTCACAGGACGTTCACACTCCGCGTGTGATAGCATCCATTTTCGTAGCATAGGACGCCTGCGGATTTATCCAACCCTCCTCCGCTCGGCGCCCGCCCGAGACCCTCCAGGTTTATGCCTATATGGTCCAAACCTTTCCGGTTCAAACCTTTATGGACGAGGTAGACGGCAGACCGGGAGCTGTGGCCCTCCAATTCGGCCACCTGGACGCCCGTATGGACGTTCCGGCTGGTTCTCTGTCCCATCCTCATTCCATGCCCCGAAGCTCTGCCATCCCATCAACCCAACACCCGCGCCTTTTTTTTGGCGCGGACCAGCCGAAGGCCGCCTGCCCCACCGCAGGTGGAGGAGAAACTGAATGAAAACATACCAGGGAAGTGAGATCCGCAACGTGGCTGTAGTGGGGCATGCGCATAGTGGCAAAACCACTCTGATCGCCGCTCTGCTGCATGCCGCCAAGATGACCCCCACCCAGGGCCGCGTGGAAGACGGCTCGGCCGTAACCGCTTATGACGAAGAGGAAGTAGCCCGCGGCGCAACCATGCAGAACGCGGTGGCCTTTGCCGAGTGGCAGGGCATAAAAATCAATCTTATTGATACCCCCGGTTTTCATATGTTCACTCACGAGGCGCGCGCGGCCCTGCTGCCCGCAGAATCGGCCATCGTGCTGGTGAACGCGCAGAATGGCGTGGAGCCGGTCACCGAGCGCGTCTGGCGCTACGCCGACGAGGCCCAGGTTCCCCGCATCGTCGTCGTCAACCAGATGGACCACCCCAAGGCTGGCGGTGGCGAGGGCCTGAGCGCCCTGCTTGATGACTTAACTGATCGCTGGGGCCGCAATTGCGTGCCCGTCCAGCTTCCCATCTCCGGCGCAGAGGGATTTCACGGCGTGGTCGATCTCGTAACCATGGAGGCCTGGCAGTACACCTCCGGCGGCGACGGCCGCGGCAAGTCTACCGCCGAGATTCCCGCCAGCCTGGCTGCCGACGCCAAGACCCGCCACGAGGCGCTGGTCGAGCTGGTGGCCGAGGGCAAAGACGAGTTGATGGAGGAGTACTTCGAAACCGGCACGCTCACCAAAGAGCATCTCATCGCCGCCCTCCATGACGCCGTCCGCGAAGATCGCATCTTCCCCGTGCTTTTCTCCAGCGGCCTGGGCAACATGGCTCTGGACCACCTGCTGGACTTCATCAAGGAGTACACGCCCTCGCCTGTCGAACGCGCGCCCATCGCCGTCCGCAATCCGGCCATCGAGCCCACGGCGGAAGATCCGGACGCTGGCAAATCCACGCGCAAAATCGACGACAACGAGCCGCTCGGCATGTTTGTCTTCAAGACCATGACCGACCCCTTCGCCGGTCGCATCAGCTTCTTCAAGGTCATCAGCGGCGTCATCAAGAACGACGCCAACGTCGAGAACTACACGCGCCGCGGCTCGGAGCGCTTTTCTCATTTGTCTGTGATGCAGGGCCGCAAGGCAGTTGAAATCCCTGAGTTGCACGCCGGAGACCTGGGCGCCGTGGCCAAGCTGCGCGACACCCTTACCGGCGACACCCTCGGAGTCAAAGGTTCCGACATCCAGGTCGATCTCCACAAGCTGCCCGAACCGGCCATGACCTACGCCATCGAGCCCAAGTCCCGCGCCGACGAAGACAAGCTCGCCCCCGCCATCCACAAGCTGATGGAAGAAGACCTGCTCATCCGCTTCTTCCGCGACCCGCAGACCAATGAATTTTTAATTGCCGGCGCGGGCCAGCCGCACATTGAGGCCATCGTCAGCCGCCTCAAGAAGCGCTACCACGCCGAGGTTACGCTCAAAGCCCCCAAGGTTCCCTATCGCGAAACCATCCGCGCCAAGGTCGAGGCGCCGGGACGCCACAAAAAGCAGACCGGCGGCCACGGCCAGTTCGGCGATTGCAAAATCCGCATGGAGCCATTGCCGCGCGGCGCGGGCTTCGAGTTTGCCAGCGAAGTCTTCGGCGGAGCCATTCCGCGCAACTTCATCCCCGCCATCGAAAAGGGCATCGTCGAGTCCGCCGCCCGCGGCTATCTCGCCGGTTACCCGGTCGTCGACTTCAGAGCTGTCGTCTACGATGGCAGTTACCACGACGTGGACTCCAACGAGCTCTCCTTCAAAATGGCTGGGCGCATTGCCTTCCGCAAGGGCATGGAAACGGCCAAGCCCTGCCTGCTCGAACCCATCATGAAAGTCGAGATCGAGGCTCCCGACGAGTTCGCCGGAACGCTCATGGGCGACCTCAGCAGCCGCCGCGGCCGAGTTCAGGGCACTAACTCCAA
>Ga0326727_10006150_pt1 | contig 33236 bp, 21 predicted proteins | sample MB2enrmetagenome_FD_207643 | JGI IMG/M metagenome (GOLD analysis project Ga0326727, IMG submission 207643) | Lab enriched peat soil microbial communities from McLean, Ithaca, NY, United States - MB29MY | ecosystem: Environmental > Terrestrial > Soil > Wetlands > Peat | place: USA: New York...
GAGCGGCGGATGCCGAACCGGGTCGTTACAACGCCGCCTAACAGAGCCCCTGCCACAATCGAGAAAAATCCGAATATTTTCGAAACGGCTGCGATCTCAGGGAGCGAAAACCCCAGCGATACGTAGAGCGGGGTTGACATCACACCCGCCATGGCCTCGCCTAGCTTGTATCCAAAAATGGCAATGAGGATGACGAGCCAGAGCGGCCGACGCATGAAATCGCGAAATGGGCCGATCACGGCGGTCGAAAACGCGTGGCGAATCGTGTGCGCTCCCGATCCCGCAGCAAAGGAAGTCTCCGCCGATACCCCTGGTTCGGGACCAAGTAAAAACACCAGTAGTCCCACACAGAGTAGCGCCGCCATTGTGGCGTAGGCCGCGAACCATCCTGCGTGCGCAGCGATCAATAGGCCGCCTGCGCCCGAAACCAGCATGCCGACGCGGTAGCCGGCGCCGATCATGGCTGCTCCGGGAGCCTGCTGATCCCCCTTCAGGATCTCCACCCGCCAGGCGTCGATCACGATATCCTGGCTCGCGGATAAAAATGCGACGAGCACCGCCAATGCGGCCATCCGAGGCAAGTTGTGCTTTGGATCGCACAGTCCCAGCCCGAGAACTGCGCCGATCAGCAGGATCTGGATGGTAATTCCCCAACCGCGCCGTCGTCCCAAAGGCAGCGGCGGAGGTACGCGATCCATCAACGGCGACCATAGAAACTTGAATGCGTATGGCGTGCCAACCAGGGCGAAGGTGCCGATGGCTGCGCGCTTCACGCCGGCTGTCGCCAGCCATGCCGAAAGAGTTGAGTAAGTGAGCAGCAGCGGCAAACCACTGGAGAATCCGAGTGCCAGCACCTGGAGCACGCGCGGATCCGTATAGGCGGCGACCGCTTGCCGCCAATTGGTTCGGGAGTGTTCGTCGCTGTTTCGGGAGTTTGCCTTCATCTCATTTTGCGGGCAGTCTATTCCAGCCTCTTGCCCTGCTTCAGTTTTTTGAATGGACGATCGCTAGAAGCAATTCTAGAGTACTGCCAGTCCCAGACCGGCTGTTGCGCGGGTCTCCGGCCTGTACAACCGAACAACCAAGAAGAATCTGTCATGCTGAAAGAGCCATGAAACTCGGCATTGTCAGCGACACCCACGGATTGTTGCGCCCCGAGGTCGCGCCTGCGCTGCGCGGCGTCGATCGTATCCTTCATCTTGGCGACGTGGGCAAGATCTCCATCCTCGACGCACTCGCCAAGATCGCGCCGGTAACAGCGGTCCGCGGCAACGTGGACCGCGAGGGCGCCTGCGCCAGGCTGCCCGAAACCGACGTCGTCCTCATCGAGGGTCACTATCTTTACATGCTCCACGATCTGAAGACTCTGCACCTCGATCCCGTCGCGGCCAAATTTGCTGCGGTGCTGCACGGGCACACCCACGTGCCGAATTTCTACACCAAAAAGGGCGTGCTGTATTTCAATCCCGGCTCCTGCGGCCCGCGGCGTTTCGAACTGCCGATCTCTGTTGGACTGCTGACGATCGCGAACGGCTGTGCGCTCCATCCAGAAGTCGTATACTTGCCCGTTGCTCCGGGCTCCTGAGGACCACCCCGCAGCCGATCAGTTTTCATGCGTTCCTGATGGTCACACAACTTGAATAGTGCAGAGGCTTGATTCGTTATGATGAACACAGACGACAGGATTCTTGAGATAAAGAAAGTACGTGGTAAATCCACATTGATCCGCGTACTCACTGCCTGCGCTCTCTTGTCGATTCCTTTGGCGCATGCGGCAGCACAGTCGCCGGAGACCACTGGCGCTCCGATGGCTGGAATGACCATGGACACCTCGACCGATTTTTTCATCATGCCGGGCTCGGACTTCGACCGGCCTGGACTCGTTCCCAGGGCCAACCTGAACATCGGCATCGGTCACTCCTTCGGATTTCTCAAGAAGGATCCGATCGGCGACGAACTCACGCTTTCCTACACGTACGAGAACGCCGGCTCGCATGGGTTCTTCCATACCGACTTCGGATCGCATACCGAGGCGCTGGGCGTGATGAAGAACTTCAACCTGCCGCGCATCAAGGCGGTCTCCGGCTACACATGTATCGAGGCCGGGATCACCAGTTTCACGGGCAACGCTTATGTCCAGAACCGGCTTTACGACGGCGAAGCGCTTGGGGCCATGATTCACTTCAGCCGTCACGAATCCATTTGGCTTCAGGAGATGTACAACAAGATGCCGACCATGCCGTGGTACACCACGACGAGCATTGGGTACACGTGGAGTTGGTGACGCGTGGCCGCTATATCGGCATCTAATGCGCGGATTGATCCTGCGGTACGCCACGTCCGTGATGAATTTCACCAGCACGCAGGTCAGGCCGATGGCCAGCAGGCAGCCCCGCACCAGCGCGCAACCGCGGTTCAAGATCGCGTGCACTACCGGCCAGACAATGGGTAACATGAGTGCGAGCCGGTGGGAACCGGCTTCATGAGAGTGAATCCTGGAACGTGAACATCGGTCAGGGATCGGTGGACAGTGTACTGCGGAGGGATCGCGATTCGCAGCTGGCGGCACGAAGAATTGCGCGCGATGGATCGCGATTGAAGCCGGCTTAGCAAACGCCGGTGCAGGGAAGCGAAGGAATTATTCCGCGAGGACTTCGATGCCGCTCACCGTCGCGTAGCCATCCACGGGAACAAAACTGATGAAGAGTTTGCCCTGGGCGTTCGGCTCGAGATCGGTGAACTTGCGGATGATCACGTCTTTCTCGCGTGCCTCCCTGGCGAGATCGAAGTTCTCGAGAAGCGGCCTTCCGTTCGAAAAAACGTTGAAGACGCGCGCCGCAGCCGATTTTGCTTCGCCTGCGGGAAGCGGAAACTGATCGGGATCGACGCGGCGCGCTGCAAAGTAAAGCGTCAAAGAGTACTTCCCAGGAGGGACGGGGATGGCATAGGTGAAGTTGCCCCAGCGTTCGGTTTCGAACAACTCGGGATCGTCGGTTCCGGTCACGGGAGTGGTATAGGAAGCGATTCGACCGCCTTGAAAGTATTCGTCAGGACTCCACCAGCGGCTATCGTCAGAGTAATACGGCGTTTGACGAGGGAGAATCCGAATCGGCAATGCGTGACCGCGAAGACCGGGCAGAATCTCAATCGCCGATACGATTGCCGGCTCGCCGTTGTCGCCTGAGAACTCGAGATGCAGATATCCGTCCGCAGCGGGGGCGATGTCAGGGAAGATTTTTACATCGGCAGTGTTGCTTCCACCGGCATCGGCTACGACATCGAAGCCGGAGAGCAGCGTTTTGCCGTTGGCCCGCACCGTCATCAGGCGTTTGCCTTCCGCGCCCGTGCCGGTCGACTCCGGATCGTAAACCGTCTCGGCAAAATGGAGGCGTAGCTCATAGACGCCTTGCTTCAAAGGAATGTCGTAGCGGAACGATTGGCCCTGGCGGCTGGTGCGGTAAAACCCTTGATCCTGCGTGCGCCAGATGTGGAGTGCGTCGCTCTTGACGGCCGTGCCGCCGGTAAACCAGGTGTCGGAGTTCCACAGCTTGCCGGCGTGATCTCCAAGGCTGCGATTTGCGCCAGCGAGAATTCGGATCTCAGGGCCTGAAGGCGGGCCAAATTGAAAGCCGTTGGAGTAGACCGGCTGCGCGGCCTCCTTCGAAGCTGACGTCTCGGCTCTCTTGAGCGACACGCGCCAGGCATATGCCACAGCAAGACACACCACGACTGCTGCCACCAGGCCCCAGGGCCGGCGAAAGGCTCGCTGCATCGCATTTGCCCGTCCCTTTCCGGGGAGATCCGTGGGGCTGGGAAGATTTGCGGCAGAAGCCGTCAATTGCGAGCCGTCATTCGCTTCGCGTGCAACGGGCGAGAACCTGGGCACATATTGACCGACGGGAATCGTGATCTGGAGAGCGTGTCCCGCGCCCTCGCCGGCGTAATACTCGGCGAGCCGCTTGCGCAGGCGATTTGCTTCTACGCGGACAATGGAGTCGGAGTCCTGATCGAAGGACTCGCCGCGCTCGAAGACCTCGACACCGACCGAATACTCCTTAATCTGGGCCGCCTCTCCGGCAAAGAGCTTCTCGCAAAGATAGGTAAGCAGGTGTGCCAGCCGCGGCGCACGGGCGAACTCCGGCGCAGCAAGCACGGCGCGCAATTCTGCACGTTGTGCATCGACTTCTGCGGAATGGATACTGGCGGCGGCCATGTCGCGTTGCTTGCCCGTGAACTCGGATTGTTCAGGCGGTTCCACTATATCGTCAAAGGGCCGTTTGCAAAGGCTGTAACGGTGTAATGCGCGGCCGGCAAGGGGTTGTAACGGCAGGTAACCCCCACCCATACCCGTCAAACCGCGGTAGGCTCTCCATCCAACCCATTTGGCAAATGCCTGCAAGAAAAGGGCTTCTTTGCTAGCGTGCGGCATTTAACCGCAACCGGACGCGGGGTAGCAGGTCTAGCGTTGCGAACTTGTTCGAATCGGGGCTCTACTGGATTCGAAACGGGATGCAAATCGTTCGATGCGGCGATGGACCGGCTGCTTGAACCGAGATGCCCTACTGAAAGAGGAGGTTGAATCATGAAGAAGCTCGCAATGCTACTCGCAATGATGAGTCTAACTGCCGTCGCCGGGAGATGCACAGCGGCAGAGCTGAACCCAGACCTTCGCGGCGCCGACGCCACGTCTCAAGCAGCCAGAGCGGCCGAACAGGCGGGCGACCTGGCGCGGCTCAACAAGGAGTATGTGAAAGCTGCCGCCGACTACCAGCGAGCGTTGCGGTTCGACCCCAGCAACACCGCGCTCTTGAACAAGCTCGGGATCATCGAACTCAAGCTTGACGACACGCGGGGCGCGCGAAAGAGCTTCAACCTGGCCCTCAAATACGATGGGCGGAACGAATTGGCGCTGAACAATCTAGGCGCCGTGGAATTGATCCAGCACAGGTACAAACAGGCCACCCACTATCTGAAGCAGGCCCTGGCGCTCGACGAGTCGAATGCTTCGGCGCACCTGAACCTCGCAGAGGCGTGGATGGGAATGGGGCAGGTGGATCGCGCCATGACGGAATACTCGCGGGCGCTGGAACTGGACTCGGATATTCTGACCTCTTCGAGCGACGGCGTCCTGGCGCAGGTGAGGACACCGGAGCAAGAAGCTCGCATTGATTTCCTGATTGCGAAGGCTTATGCCCAGCGCGGCAATCTGGATGGCGCCCTGGATTACCTGGGGCGCGCCAAGGCCAGGCGCTATCCGAATCTGGCAGAGGTTTACAGCGACAAGGAATTTGCGTCCCTGTGGAAGGATCCTCGCCTGGAGACGATCGTAAAACGGTAAGTGGTTTCCCCTTTTCTGCGTTTGAATGCTGCGCCTTCACTCCAATTCGGAAGGCGCAGCTTTTTTTATGCGCGTCCGGCTACCGATAGACCTCAGGGATAAAGTTCTGTTCCTGGATGGGCGGCCGCACATACTTCGATTTCATGATGGGCGGCAGTTTCAGCGACTCCGGGGTCAGGTCTTTATAGGGAATCATCGAGAGCAGGTGGTGGATCACGTTGAGCCGCGCCTTCTTTTTGTTTTCGGCATTCACCACGTACCAGGGAACCTGCTTGGTGTCGGTCACAGCGAACATCTCGTCCTTGGCGCGCGAGTAGTCTGCCCAGTGCTTGCGCGATTCCAGATCCATGGGGCTCAGCTTCCAGCGCTTGGTGGGCGTATGCATGCGATCCTGAAAGCGCCGTTCCTGCTCCTCGTCGCTCACGCTGAACCAGTACTTGATCAAGACGATGCCCGAGCGCACCAGCATGCGTTCGAACTCCGGGCAGCTCTGCATAAACTCCAGGTATTCGCGCTCCGTACAGAAGCCCATCACGCGCTCAACGCCGGCGCGATTGTACCAACTGCGGTCGAAGAGCACCATCTCGCCGGCCGCGGGCAGGTGCGGCACGTAGCGCTGGAAGTACCACTGCGTCTTCTCGCGCTCGGTGGGCGTGCCGAGGGCCACAATGCGGCAGACGCGCGGATTGAGCGACTCGGCGATGCGCTTGATGGCTCCGCCCTTGCCGGCGGCGTCGCGGCCTTCGCAGAGAACCACCACGCGGAGGCCTTCGTGCTTGATCCACTCCTGCAGCTTGACCAACTCAATTTGCAGGCGGCTGAGTTCGCGCTCGTACTTGCAGTCCTTTCCCAGGCTCATGGGAACCGCGTGGAGAAGGCCGTTGCCGGAGTGGTGACCGTTTCCGTTGTGATGGCCGTTGCCGTTCGCGTGTTTGTGATGCTTCTTCGTCTTCTCCGCCATGGTCTTCCTCCAGACTTAGTTGTGGCCGGGCGCAACTCCGCGACCGGACGCACGGTCAAAGGCGTTATCGGCAAGATTTTGCGCGACGTTATCTCTGAACGGAGGTTTCGTCGTTTCGGACGTTCGCTGCGGTTTCACGGGCAGCTTTTTCCAAATCGGGGTTAGCGACCGCCCAAGGCCCGGCTTCCGCGGTTCGATTGCGTCCACATTGCTCGAGTTCAAACTCCTATTGATGATGTTGATGCCGTAATGAACGTGGTACGGCAATCACGCGCGCGAGCCCACGCGCGAGTTCAGCACGCGGATAATCAAAGATGTGGCTGGGGAGAATCAACTTGCGCTTTTGGAGAGCTACGGCGCCTATCTTCGCGTGGAGAAGGGCCTTCGCCCCCTTACCTGCGAAGCCTATCTAAGCGACCTGCGCATCTTTGCCGAATTTCTCGAGGACCGCAACGTCCTCCTGCTCTCGGCGTGCGAGGCAGACGTGGCGGGCCTGCTCGAGCATCTGCGCAATCACGGCATCGATGCGCGCTCGTCGGCGCGAAAGCTCAGCTGCCTGCGCGGGTTTTTCAAGTGGCTGCTGCTCGACCGGCGCATTCATCGCGATCCCACCGTCAACATCGAGTCGCCCAGGGCGTGGAAGGTGCTGCCCAAGTCGCTGGCCGAGGCGGAGGTGACAGAAATGCTGGAGCGGGCCGCGCTGGCGGCGTCGCATCCACAGGCCAAAGCCACCGCGCTGCGCGATCGCGCCATTCTTGAGCTGCTCTATGCCGGCGGCTTGCGCGTCTCCGAAGTGGTATCGCTCACTACCGGCGATCTTGCCCTCGATGCCGGGCGTGTGCATGTACGCGGCAAAGGCGACAAAGAACGCATTGTCCCGCTGGGGCGCACCGCGCTTGAGGCTTTGGAGTTGTATTTGCGCGAGGGAAGGCCGCATCTCGACCGCATCAGCTCGTCACGCAGGGGCAGGGCGCGATTGTTTGCGCCGCGGCAAGAGCGGGCCTGGATGTTTCTCTCGCTGCGCGGCATGCCGCTTACGCGGCAATGGGTGTGGCGGCTGGTGAAGGATTTGAACCACTCCACGAGCCCGCACGGGCTGCGACACAGTTGCGCCACGCACATGGTGGAGCACGGCGCGGACCTGCGCAGTGTGCAAATGCTCCTCGGCCACGCCGACATTTCGACGACCCAGGTCTATACGCACCTGGCGCTTGGCCGCCTGAAGGCCGTTCATCGCCAGTTTCATCCGCGCGCCAACGTACACCCGGCCGAAATGAATGCAGATGAAGTTGCCGCTCCGGGCCCGCGTCTTATCGTAAGAAAAACTGCCATCGAGGAGCAGCCATGACCGCTACCGCGGCGCTTCCGGCGGTTGCTCCACCAGCCGATTTCACCGATCCGCCGGTCGATTCTCTGGTCGATACGCTGGTCGGCGCCTACTTGCAAATGCTGGCCAACGAGCGCAACGCGTCCGCGCACACGCTGCGCGCCTATGCGCGCGAATTGCACGGGTTCGCGGCCTGGCTTCGAGAGCGCGGCGGGGCCCCGGAAGTCGCGCAAATCGAGCACACCCATATTCGCGCCTTCTTGGGCACGCTCTACGCGCGCGGATTGTCGAAGGCTTCGGCCGCGCGGGCGCTCGCTGCCATTCGCAGTTGGTTCAAGTGGCTGGCGCGCAACAATCACGTCGAGCAAAATGCGGCGTCGCTCGTCTCCACGCCGCGCTTGCCCAAGCACCTGCCGCGCGTGCCGTCGATCGAGCAGATGAACCGCGTTGTCGATTCGGTGGGCGGCGACGCCGCCAGTTGGCCGGCGCGCGACCGGGCGATTCTGGAGATGCTCTACGGATGCGGCATCCGCAACGCGGAGCTGACCGCGCTCAACCTCGACGACATTCAATGGGCTAATGAAGCCGTTCTGGTGCGCGGCAAAGGGCAAAAGCAGCGTTACGTGCCGCTGGGCGACGCGGCCGCCGCCGCATTGCGCGCCTATCTCGCGGAACGCGAAGCGCGCCTGGCCGCGGCCGGCCAAGAAAAGCCCGCCCGCACTCCGGCGTTGTTTGTGAATCTGCAGTTGCGCGGTCTTGCCAAGGGCGGCGACGCGCGGCTCACAACGCGCAGCGTGGGCCGCATCGTAAAACGCATCGCTATTTTGCGCGGGCTCTCCTCAGATGTCCATCCGCACACGCTGCGTCATGCCTTCGGCACGCATCTGCTGGAAGAAGGCGCCGACCTGCGCGCCATTCAGGAACTGCTCGGGCACGAGCGCTTATCGACCACGCAGCGCTACACGCAGCTCACCACCGCGCAATTGACCGCGGTCTACGACAGGACGCATCCGCGGGCAAAGTAACGCCGCCGGAGCCGCACTACGTCGAATAGTCTGCGTTGATGTGGATGTACTCGTGCGTCAGATCAGTGGTCCAGAAGATGCACGAGCCAGCTCCCTGGTGCAACTGAATTGAGATCGAGAACTCGCGCTGCGAGATGTATTCGTGCGCCGCAGCTTCGTCGTAGCTGGACGCGCGGCCGCCGTCGCGGCAGATTGGCAATTCGCCGAAGTCGATGTCGATCCGATTGGGATCGATCGCAGCACCCGAATAGCCAATGGCCGCGGCCAGGCGTCCCCAGTTGGGATCGCAGCCGGCCCATGCGGTCTTCACTAATGGACTGTGCGCAATGGCCTTGGCCACGCGCAGCGCATCGGCGTCGCTGGCCGCGCCTGCGATGCGCAACTCCACCACATGCGAAATGCCCTCGCCGTCTGAAACCACTTGCCGCGCCAGCGACGCGCACACCTGGGTGAGTGCGGATCGAAAAGCCGGATCGTTTGCGCCGATTCGGACTCCGCTTGCGCCCGAGGCCAGCACGAGAACCGTGTCGTTGGTGGATGTGTCGCCGTCCACGGATATGCGATTGAAACTGACCTCGATCGCGGGACCGAGATACTCGTGCAAATCGGCGGGCTCAACGGCCGCATCGGTCAACACATAAACCAGCATGGTGGCGTGCGGCACCAGCTGCGGATGAATCATGCCCGAGCCTTTGCCGAAGGCTGCAATGCGCACTTCGCGACCCTCCGCTTCGATCTGAGCGAAGGCCACTTTCTCCACCGTATCGGTGGTTAGGATGGCGCGCGCGGCATCGTGGAAGTTGTTTGGATCGGAGCCGAGCGACGCTGCGAGATCTGGCAGCACAGCGCCGATTTTTTCCGCAGGCAAGGGCACGCCAATGACGCCCGTCGACGAAGGGAACACTTCCTCGGCGCGGCAGCCAAAGGTTTTTGCGGCAGCAGCGCACGTGGCGCGCGCGGCTGCGAGTCCCGCCTCGCCGGCGGCGCAGTTGGCGTTGCCCGCATTAATGAGAACCGCGCGGACACGTCCGCCAGTCGCGCTCAGATGTTGCTTGTCGACGATGAGTGGAGCGGCGATCACGCGGTTCGATGTGAACGCTGCCGCGGCGCTGGCCGGCGCATCGGCAACAATCAGGGCAACATCGCTTCGTCCGCTGGCTTTCAGGCCGGCCTTGCCGGCGGCGAATTGGAATCCGCGAGGAATATTGCTTTGAGAGGGATCGCTCATGGTGTGGACCCATTTAATCTAGCAGGTGAGGCGTGGAGTGTGAAGGTGCGAAGAATGGGAGTTTGTGAACGAGTGCCGAAGAACGAACCAGCAAACTCGGACTTCCTCGACCTCCGCCAGGTGAACGTCGCGCGCGGCGAGCGCGTGGTGCTGCACGACATCAACCTCAGGATTCGGGCCGGCGAGCACGTAGCGATTCTCGGGCCCAATGGCTGCGGAAAATCTACGCTCATCCTCGCCATGACCTGCCAGCTTTATCCCGTTGTCCATCCCGGGATGCAGGTGCGCATCTTCGGCCGCGAACGATGGGACCTGACCGAGCTGCGCCGTCATTTCGGCGTGGTTAGCGCCGGACCCATGGGCGGTGAACTGCCGGGCGAGCGCACAGCAGTTACTCCGGGGCTCGATGCCGTGATTGCGGGATTTTTTTCCGCGTCTTCGCTTTGGCCCAATCTGCATGTGACAGAGGAAATGCGCGCCAGGGGCTGGGAGGCGCTTGAACGCATGGAAGCCACGCATCTGGCCACGCAACTGGTAGGCGCCATGTCGGCCGGCGAAAAACGCCGCATTCTCATTGCGCGCGCGCTCGTCCACCGGCCACAACAATTGCTTCTCGATGAGCCCTCGAACGCGCTGGATCTGGCCGCGCAACGCGAGCTGCGCGAAACTCTGCGCGGCCTGGCGCGCGAGGGAACCGGCCTGGTGATGGTCACGCATCATCTCGGGGATATTCTGCCCGAGATCGAGCGCATCATTCTTATGCGCGACGGCCGCATCGTTGCCGACGGCCCGCGCGAGGAGTTGCTCACCGAGGCGCGGCTGAGTGAGCTGTTCCATACGCCAGTGCGCATTGGACGCGACGCCGAGTGGCTGCACAGTTGGTAAAGGCGGGGACCGAGGGAGCAAGGGAACAAGAAGACAAGGAATCAAGAGACCGGGATTGTGCTAACATTTTGGCAATCGGCCATCCCCTTTGGCCGGGATGTTGGAGGTCACCCATGCCGCATATTTCCAGACGACATTTCTTGAAGACGAGCGCAATGGTGGGCGCCATTGCAGGACTCGATGGCAAGCCGCTATTTGCCGAACGCGCTTCGGCCACCGACTGGGTAACGTTGGGGAAATCGGGCGTCAAAGTCACGCGCCTCGCCTTCGGCACCGGCTCGCACAACGGTGAAATACAGCAGCGGCTGGGGCAAAAGGAGTTCACGCGGCAGGTGCGCTACGCCTATGAGCGCGGCATCCGTTTCTTTGAGACGTCTGAGTCATACTCCACGCCGGCGATGCTGGGCGCGGCGCTCAAGGGACTGCCGCGCGACAGCTACAGACTGATGAGCAAAGTGACGACCGACGACCGCCCTGACCCGATGAAAAAGCTCGACGAAATGCGCAAAAACAGCGACACCGAGTATTTCGACATTATGCTTCTGCATTGGCAGCACACGGGAACTTGGGTCAAAGATAGCGAACGCTGGCAGGACGCCGTTCTCGAAGCGCAGTCGCGGCAGAACATCGTGACGCACGGCGCTTCCGTCCACGGGCTTCCGGCGCTGCGGCAGGTTCCGGAGTTCAAGTGGCTGGACGTGTCCATGATCCGCGTGAATCACAAGGGCACAAAGATGGACAACGAAACCGACGACTGGAATGTGCCGGGCGATGTGCACGAGGTCGTCACTCACGTGCGCCAGGCGCGCGCAGCTGGCCAGGGCATCATCAGCATGAAGCTGATTGGCGAGGGCGCGTTTACCGATCGCACCGATCGCCAGCAGGCGATGCGCTTTGCTTTCCGGAATGCGGGCGTGGATTGCGTAACCGTGGGTTACAAGAGCACCGCCGAGATTGACGAGGCCATTGACAATCTGAACCTGGCGCTAGCTTAGCTCAAGCGGCTCTTTTTCTCTCTCGCCGCCAATGTTGTGTTTCCGATCGCGGCATTTCCGGCGTTCCCGCCGAACTCCCTCCAATTGCTGCATTATTCTTGCGGCGATGTCTTCACATGCTACATCCGCGCGCAAGACCTTCCCGACCATGCGATACGCTGGAGATGCAGGCGCGCTGCGGCTGCCTGCATGCGCAAAGGAGATCGCATGACCTGGTTGCTTGTGCTGGTGGGCGTGGTGGTGGGCGTATTTTCCGGCGTGGTGGGAATCGGCGGCGGCATTCTGTTTGTCCCGGCGCTGATCTGGATTGTGGGCATGGATCAACATCGCGCACAGGGCACATCGCTGGGGGCGCTGCTTGCGCCGGTGGGCCTGTTTGCCTTTCTCAAGTACTACCGAAATGGAAACGCGGACATTCGTGTGGCCGCACTGCTGGCCGTGGGATTTCTCGTGGGCGCTTACTTCGGCGCCGATTGGGCACAGATGATTTCGGAACCGATGTTGCGGCGTGTCTTCGCCGGAGCGCTCGTTGTCATCGGCGTGGTCATGTTCTTCAACCACTGAGGAGACCCCTTATCGATGAGGAATCAACTCTCCTTTTGCGGAATGCTTCTGGCCGCGGCATTTGTCGCCGCCGCCAAGCCCGCCGCAGCCCAGGTGAAGGTTTGGCAGGGAACAATGTCGCTGCCAACCTATGAAGAAGGCCCTCCCGATCCCAATCCTCCCTTCGACCAGTACGCGCCCTCCAACCGATTCAACTATCCATACACGATCCGGAACAATCTGACGGACGTGAAGGAAACCCATACGTGGCGCGCCATCTTTCTTGAAAACGAATATCTGAAGTGCTCGATCCTGCCCGATCTCGGCGGCCACATCTACACGTGCATCGATAAGATCAGCGGCCAGCCCATGTTTTACGCCAATCCGTCGATCAAGAAAGCGCAGATCGGCTATCGCGGGGCCTGGGCGGCCTTCGGCGTCGAATTCAATTTCCCGGTCTCACACAATTGGGTCTCCGTCTCGCCGGTCGACTTCGCCTATGCGACGCATAAGGACGGAAGCGCATCGGTGTGGGTGGGCAACATCGATCGCGTCTACGGAATGCAGTGGCAGGTGGAACTTGTGATGCGCCCCGGCTCCACGCTGCTCGAACAACGTACGACGCTCGCGAATCGCAGCGATGTGCGCCACCGCTACTACTGGTGGAACAACGCGGGAATCGAGGTCTGGGACGATTCGCGCATCGACTACCCAATGCGCTTCGTAGCCTCTCATGGATTCACCAATGTTTATGCGTGGCCGGTGGGTCCGCAAGGCGACAGGGACTTAAGCATCATCAAGAATCAGACCCTGGGCCCGGTCTCGTACTTTGCTCACGGAACCGAAGAGCCGTTTATGGGCGTATGGAATCCGCACACGCAGTCGGGAACCGCTCATTTTGCCGCGCACCAGGACGTGCCCGCAAAGAAGATCTGGTCGTGGGGCGTCGATTCCGGCGGCCTCCATTGGCGCACAGTGCTCTCCGACAACGACAGTGCGTATGTCGAGATGCAGGCTGGTCTGTTTCGCAATCAGGAAACATACGCGTTTCTTGAGCCGGGGCAATTCCTTCACTTCAGCGAATACTGGATGCCGGTGCGCGGCATCGGCGGCATCTCGCGCGCTAACGAGACCGGCGTTATGCACTTCAACGATCGCGATTCCGATGTGACTGTGGCGTTGAATGTGAATGAACGCATTCCGGGCGCGCGGATTTCGCTCACGCGCTACGGAATAGTTTTGTGGAGTGGAGTGGCCGATCTGTCTCCGGAGAAAACCTGGTCGCGCACGGTTCCCCGCAGCGAAGGTTCGGGAAAGCTCACCTTCGAATTGCGCAACCGCGCCGGACAATCGCTGCTCAAGCAGACCGAGGGCGAGTACGACTGGGCGTCCGAGTCGTCGATCAGGACCGGTCCGCAAATGGCTATGGACTTCCCGGATCCAGAGAGGCGCTCTGAGGACGATTGGCTGGAAATAGGCCGCGGCGAAGAGTTGAATGGCGCTTTGCTCGAGGCGCTCGACACGTACCGCCAGGCGCTGGAGCGCTTTCCGCAAAGCCAGTCGCTCTTGGTCGCCGCAGGCAGACTGGATGCGTCGCTCCAGCAGTACGACGAAGCGGCGCGTCTGCTCCAGATGGCCCAGATGCGCGACACGACAAACTCCGAGATCGCCTACTATCTTGGAATCGCAGAAGAGGGACTGGGGAATGAGCACGATGCACAGGCATCCTACGAGACCGCCTATCGTCAGGCCGACCTCCGCGCTTCGGCTGCGATCCGGCTTGCAGAGTTGCACGCAAGGCAATGCGACCTCGACGATGCCGCAGTTCTACTGCGTTCGGCGACATCGGCTCAACCAGCCAACGTGCGCGCCGCCGAGGAACTTGAGGCCGTGCTTCGTGCGCATGGAAATCTGGCCGAGGCGGACGAGTTGGCGCAGCGCGAGTTGGCTCTCGATCCCGCGAGCGATTTTCTCAAGGCCGACACGGGCGCGCCCGATCTCGCGCATCTGGCCGCGGATCCTTATCGCGTTCTACGCGTTGCGGCCGAATACATGCGCCTCGGACTCTACGCAAAGGCTCTCACTTTGCTCGATCGCAGGTATCCGGCCGTCGCGCCGGAGCAAGGCGAGCCCGGTTCCGTGTTGCCTCAGTCGCATCCGATGGTTCGTTACTATGCTGCATACTGCCGCCAGAAACTTGGCGAAGCAAAGCCCGATTGGCAGGCGGCGCGGGAGCTTTCGACGAGCTATGTTTTCCCATCGTCGGAAACCGACCGCATGGTTCTCGAGGCTGCGCTCGCTACCGATCCGGATGACGCCACGGCGCATTTCCTGCTCGGCACGCTGCTCTTTTTCAAAGGCTCGACCGATGCTGCCATCGCTCACTGGAGCGAATCGAAGCGGCTCGATCCCGATCGTCCGGTGCTCGATGCCGACCTGGGTGACGCCCTGCTGCGGCTGAAAAGCGACCCTGAGGGCGCGGTCGCGGCCTACCGCGAAGGAGTGCACAGCGACCCCGAAAATCCCGAGGTCTATATGGGTCTCGATGCGGCAATGAGTCTGCTGAACACGCCTGCATCGGAGCGCGCCGCGGCCCTCGGGCAGTATCCAGCCGCCGATTCGCCAGCAACAAAGATGCCTGCAAACCTCGTCTATCAACTCGCTCTGGCTCGCGCCGAGGCCGGAGAGTTTGCGCCGGCACTGACGCTCTTTGAAGGGCGGTTTTTCCCGGGGGCGGAAGGTGGCATCTCTGCCGCCCAAGCGCGCTTCGAGATTGAGCTGATGCAGGCCGAGGCATGGAGCGAAGCCCACAATTGCCCGGCCGCGCTTGCATTCGTCGCGAATGTGCAGTCTGGGAACAATGTGGAAGGAATCTCCTCCCGGGAGGACGTTGAACTGGCGACGATTGCGCGCAATTGCGGACGCGTGGAAGAAGCAAACGGCTTTTTTGAGAAGGCCTCGGCCGGAGGAGGTCCTGGGAATCTTCCCTGGGCCATCGAAGCCGAGCAAGCGCTCGGGAAAGGGAATCCGGAAGATGCGCGCGATCGCCTGACGCATGCGCTTGCCGTCGCCGAGGAAAATGCGGAGACCGGCGCCTCTTCGGGTTCCTGGTGCTACTCGACCGCAATGCTCGAGCTTGCGCTCGGCGACAAGGAACGGGCAAGGCAACTCCTCAAGAAAACCCTCGTCCTGCCGAACGTGGACATGTCTCACCATTTTGCCCGTCTTGCGCTGGCTACGATGGTCGCCGGAGAGTAGGGTTCTTCCGGTTGAGCGGGAGCCTTTGTGTTGGACGGTTCCTCAACGAGCTAAGGGATTTCCGGTTATCGCTCTGCGCTGTTCCCAAGATCGGCAAACTCGGCATTCGACGATGCGACGATATTCAGCTCAGTTGATTGTGAAAACCTGCCTCGATGCGGCTCTTTTGAAGAGATCTGTCAGGATCTCCGAAAATAATCTTGCACTTGACCGAACGTTTTTCCGTCTCCATGCTCTTTAGAGGTAGAGAGTCATGCACAAAGCCATGTTTCTGGTGAAGCCAGAGGAACCGATGCCAGAGCCGGAGGATGACGAACCGTCGCAGGCTGGCTCCTTTGCCGAACTCGTGGAACGGCACTCTCGCGTGCTTTACCGCATCGCACTGGCTGTGCTGCGCCATCCCAGCGACGCCGAAGACGCCGTGCAGGAGGCATTTCTCGTAGTTTGCCGCGGCGACCGCTGGAAACGGATGGAAGATGGCCGCGCCTATCTGGCGCAAGTCGTCTGGCGCACTTCCATCCGTCAGATGAAAGTTCGTTCGCGCGAGCAGGGACTGACCGTGGACATTCGCAGCTGCCGGCCCGGCCCCGAGCAACTGGCGATTGGCGGCGACCTTAACCGATGGCTGCACGCGCAGATCGACGCGCTGCCGGAGAAGCTACGCCACCCGCTCGCACTCGCTGCTACGGGCGATTTAAAGCTTGTCGAGATCGCGCGTTTGCTCGGCTTGCCGCAAGGAACTGTTCGCAGGCGGATTCACGATGCCCGCGCGCGTCTGCGACGGCAGCTTGAGGCGCGCATTGGAGCAGAAGCCAAAGGAGACGGCCATGAACAAGATGAACGACGCTGAATTCGATAGCAGGCTCGGCGCTTCCGCAAGCCGCCCCATCGAACCGGACGAGCTCGACGTTCTGCTTGATCGCGCTCTCAGGAGTTACACCGCCGGGGAGCCGCGGCCCGGCTTCGCTGCGCGTGTCCTTGCTTCCACGCGCGCTGCCCGGCAACGCCGGCCTCGCACAAGGCGTGCCTGGGCCATCGCGATATCCGGCTGGGCCGTCGCCGCGGCGGTTACGATTCTCTTTCTGCGCGTGCAGCCGATTGAGTTTGTCATCGCTCCCCATTCCTCGCACTCCGAGATGGCGCAGAACGCGCCATCGGTGCTTCAGCACTCAGCGGCGCCCGCCACTGCCGTGAATGCGCCAATGTCGCCGCGTCCAGTTCGAGCCACGGTTCGCGTCCACGCGCAAAGGCCCAACCAAACTGTCGAGGTGCAGCCCATTGTTTTCGATCCCATCTCGATTGCCCCCATTCGCATCGGCGCGATGCACTAGGAAGAGCCTATGTTCAGACCTCGTCTCGCAATTCTCTGCTTCTTGCTGGTCGCCACGGTCGCCGGCGCGCAGACATCTCCGTCTGGTTCGGCGGCTAGTTCGCGGATTTCCGGCAACGCACACAAAGTCGCACGTTCGCAGCATGGAACCTACGAAATTACCATCGCATTCAAGCGCACCTATCACGGCAAGCTGCGGACCGACAAAACTTACACCCTTTTGGCCACTACGGGCGATTTGCTCCCGGCCATTCGCGACGATGCCCGATTTCGCACCGACGCCTCGTGCACCGACCCCACGTGCACGATCGAGGGAGCAACCGATGTCGACATTCTTCGCCTTCAGCCACGGGGCGATGCGATCTATATCGCGCTCAAGATCTCCACGCAGACCATCGGCATGGACGAATACGACTTTCTTCCTAAACTGCCCGTCGCCGGCACGCATCAATACCTTGTTACTCCAACCGTGCCGATTGGCAGGCGCATCATCGTCTATTCCGCTCTCGATGCCAACAACAATACCTCGGTTGAAGTATCGCTTCTCATCAAGCCTTTCGATCCCAACCCATGTGAACAACCGAAATGAATGCGAGTCATTATCGCCTTTAACGACTGAACACATTTTTGCAAGGAGAGGTTTATGAACCGTCATGCGCCCTTCGTTTTAGCCGCTTTTGTTTTCGTTCTGTTGTTGCCCTCACGCGGATTCGCTTCTCACAATCCGGCCGACTATCCGTTGCGCGTGCACATTTTCAACCACAATGGCGTCTCGCATTATTGGGGCCCATACGGATCGAGATCGCTCGAAGACGTAGACGGCGAGGGCCGCGCCAACCTCTACGAAAACTCCGAGCCCCGCGCCTTCGACTTTCATTACGAATGCGAAGAGAGGCTGATGAACTCGGTGGGCTACGAGACCTTGCCGGCGCGCTGGAAAAAGCCGAACCTGGAGCTTGAAGTCCTGAATCCCATCTCCGGCAAGACCTGCAAGTTTCATGTGGCAATGAGAGACGGCATCGCGTACCACTTTCACGACGGCAAATTCGGCGAAGAGCCGGCGGAAAAGTTCAAGGCGTGGATGGACAAGTACCAATACGATCCGGAGCACGGCAAGAACGAGCCCGTCAGGCCGGTGGAGGCAACTGCCAGCAGCCTCGATCCCGCCAGTTTCCCTCTGCGCGTGCACATCTTCAGCCATACCGGCGTCTCGCACTACAACTCGGCCTCGCAGACGGATCCCGAAGTGGTGGAGGGCGAAGGCCGCGCCAATCTGTACGAGAACTCCGAGCCCCGCGCCTTCGACTTCAGTTATCGCTGCGCGGCGCGACTCCTCGATTCGATCGGTTACGAGACCTACCTCGCTCGCTGGAATACTCCAGGCCGCGAACTGGAGATTATGCAGCCGGCGACCGACAAGACCTGCGTCCTGCTCGCGGCTTTGAAGGAGAACATCGCTTACAAAGGCGACAACGACCACATCGAGGAAGAGTCTTCCGCCGCGTACAAGCAGTGGATGGACGCGAATCAGTACGACCCTGAGCACGGCAAGAATTTCCCCGCCAAACCGTTGCCGGCAACGGGCAGCAGCACGGCAAATTGAGAATCGCGAAGACGCGCTTAAAAAAGAACGTCCGCCTTCGAGGCGGGCGTTCTTTTACCTGGCCATCTTTTCCCGTGGCAAGGGATGGCGCGGGATGGGATGCTACTTGACGATGACCACGTTCATGCTCCAGGGCGCGAGAGTGAGCGAGAGCGGGAGCGACTGCGAGCCCATATCGGTTGTCGCCGCGGGATCCCACGCATTGTTTTGCGTGAGGTCGTAGATGGCCTTGCTGTAGGTGGTGACCTGCACGTCGGACGAGGTGGACTTGCCCGTGAGCGTGACCGTAACCGGCGCGCTCGCGTTCTCATCCAGGTTAAACAGGACGAGCGCCGTTCCGCCGGAGTGGGTGGCCGCGTAGGCGCGCACGTTGGTGGTGTCGCCGGCCACGGTGGGAGTGAGCACGTTTTCGCCATTCACCGCTACGTTGCTGAAGAGCTGAAAGGCAATAGCCGTCGGCGACATGGTGCCGATGGGGCTGCCGTAGTTGCAGGCCGAATTGTTCGATCCGCCCGTATCGCCTGAACCGTCGGAAAAGACGTTGTAAGCGCCGAAGCTCTGCCAGCCATACAGCGAGCTGCTGTCGTTGCCTTGGTTGCCGTTACAGTTGCCAAAGCCGATCCACCAGGTGCCGCGCGAGACGCCGTCGTTCATCATCTCGCCGAGTATCTGGGCGGCGTAGAGGCCCTGGGTGATCGACCAGGTTTGCTTGCCGGGATTGGAAGAGACTGAGCCGATCTCGCCAACGTAGATCGGCGTGCCGGCTTTACCGGCGGTCGTCAGCTCGCTCTTAATGGTGTCGATGTTCGTCGTGAAAATGGGTGCTGCCTGCTGGATCAGGAACGAGTCGTTCTCGCCGCCGGGGTTCTGCGGGTAGTAGTGGTATTCGACAAAGTCGTAGTAGCCCGCATCGCTGGAGAGAACCGTGCTGTCCCAACCGTTGGTGCAGCCGTTGGCCGTGGTGCAGTTCGCATCCACGATCACGCCCACAAGAGTGCCGGTGTTGGCCGCCTTGATCAGATCGTAATAGCCGCTCGATCCCTTTACAGCGTTGGCATACGTGGTGGGATCGTGCTTCACGGCGTGTAAGTCATCTTCCCAGCTTCCGTACTCCTCGTTGCCCACGGTCATGTGGCTTACGGTGATGCCATCATTGGCCGCCGCCGACGCCCACGCGGCCGCCTCTTTCGGGTCTCCGCCTCCAGTGCACGTCTCATTGCTGCCGTAGTTGGCCGTTAGTGCCAGGTCAAATGGGCCTGCCAGCGGGATCGCACTTACAAAGGCAGCAAAGGTGCTATAGCCGCCCCAGCCGCCAGTGACAGGAGCGGCAGTCTGGCACATATAGGATGCGACCAGCGTGCTGCTGCCGGTTTGGTAGCCCCAGTGGTAGTCGTCGGACCACGAGCCGCCCGGCCAGCGGATGGCCTTGATGCCCGCCGCATTGAATGCCGCATTGATCGACGTGGCGTTGGTGGGCCAGTTGTACCATGCCGCCAGGTTCATACCCAGAATCTGGTCAGTCACGGCAATGCCGGGACTCGACGGATTGACGGTCACGCTGCTCTGGACGGTCACCGTGACCGTTTGCGTGGCGGCGGTGCCCGAAGTTGGAGTGACGGTGAGCATGTAAATCGTGGTTATAGTGGGGCTGACGCTGACCGCATTGCCGCTGGTGACGGGGATGTTGCCCGGTGTGATCACTCCGGTGCCGCCGGTAAAAACTGCGGTGAGGCTGGAGTTGGAGCCGGACGAGATGGTGGTCGGATTGGCCGTAAAGCTGCCGATGGAGACAGGAATGGTGACGGTCACCGAGCCCAGTCCCGAGGCGTTGTTGTAGCTGGACGATGTGGATGTGTAGGTCGCCGTCAGTGTATTCGACCCGGTTGCGAGCGAACTGGCGGGAACGGTGATCAGAGCGCTGCCACTGCCGTTCAGCGAGACCGCGACCGAACTGTAACTCCCACTAGTCAAGGTCACTGTGCCGGTGGGCGTGGGATTTCCGCTGCTACTCACGGTCACTGTTACCGCTGTGCTTTGCGCGGTGGTGATGCTGGACGGGCTTGGCGAAACCGTCACGGTTGGTGTAGTCGGCGAGCCGCCGCCTCCGCCTCCGCCGCCGGTGCTGCCCGATCCGCCGCAACCTGTTACTGCCATTAATTGCAAGCTAAAGAACACGGCCACCGCGGCCGTAATAAAAACACGGTGCCTCATTCGATCCCCACCTGGGCGATTCAGGAGTCGACGTGCTGGATACGATTCGCGATAGCCACGCACCACTCTCAGCCGCGTCTCACCGCCGGCCGGAGCGGATTTCCAACTCCAGAATCGCTACGATTGAAACTGCTCATTCATCATACGCAAACGCGGGCAAAGTTGGTACGTCGATTGCGAGCGATGCGGTGTACATGCTCGCTGCTGAAACCGAATACCCGCGAGGCAAAGCGCGCAAGCTGCTCCAAGCGGCGCATAAGGAGTTGTTCGACGCCGGGCCTAGGGATTGCCGCCGCGGCCTGGCGCCACGTTTCTTGAAGCGCTCGCAGGAGCGGCCGCGCGGGAATCGACGGCTTAGGAGCGCGGCCGCAGGGAGCGATTGACGGTGCTGATGATGGCGTTCAACGAAGCGCTGACAATATTGCCGTGCATACCGGCTCCGAAGGCCGCTGGGGAGTTCGAAACCTGGGCTTCGACGAAGCAGATGGCGAGCGCGTTGGCTCCGTGGCCGATGGCGTGCTCCTCATAATCGGCGATGCGCACCGGGATGCCGAATTCACGGGAAAAGCCGTCGATGAAGGCTTCAATGGGACCATTTCCTGTCCCCGAAACCACGCGCTCCACGCTGTCTTTGGCAACGTTGGCGGTGAGCCGGTTGGTTGCTTCGTCGGAATCGTCGTGATGGCTGCGCAGGAGAAATGGCGCGCGGCGATCGATGTACTCGGCCTGGAATGCGGCCCATATCTCCTCGGAGGTCACCTCTCCGCCCGTGGTGTCGCTGATTTGCTGAATGACGCGGCTGAATTCGATCTGCAAACGCCGGGGCAGGCGGACTCCGTAGTCGCGCTCCAGCAGATATGCCACGCCGCCCTTGCCCGACTGGCTGTTGACGCGAATGACGGCTTCGTAACTGCGGCCCAGGTCCTTGGGATCGATAGGCAAATAGGGAATCTGCCACAAGCCGCCGTCCTGTTGCGCGGCGAAGCCCTTCTTGATGGCATCCTGATGCGAACCGGAAAAAGCTGTGAAGACCATCTTGCCCGCGTAGGGATGCCGCTCGTGCACCGGCATGCGATTGCAGAATTCGACGCCCTCGATGACTTCATCGATGTTGGAAAAGTCCAGACGCGGATCGATGCCCTGGGTATAGAGATTCAATGCCAGAGTTACGATGTCGACGTTGCCGGTGCGCTCGCCGTTGCCGAAGAGAGTGCCTTCCACGCGATCCGCTCCTGCCATCAATGCGAGTTCCGCCGCGGCCACCCCCGTGCCGCGATCGTTGTGGGGATGAACGCTCAGCACGATCGATTCTCTGTTTTCGACGTTTCGACTAAACCACTCGATCTGATCGGCATAGACATTGGGGGTCGAGAGCTCGACGGTGGCAGGCAGGTTGAGGATGGCGCGATGGGCCGGTGTCGGCTGCCAGACCTCCATCACCGCCTCCGAGACCTCGAGGGCGTAATCCATCTCAGTGCCGGTAAAGCTCTCCGGGGAATACTCGAAGACCCAATCGGTGTCGGGATAGCGGGCTGCGTAATCGCGCACCAGGCGGGCTCCGTTTTCGGCCAGCTGCTTGATGGCGTCTTTTTCCATTGCGAAGACTACCCGGCGCTGCAGAGTCGAGGTGGAGTTATAGACATGCACGATGGCCCGGCGCACGCCCCGGAGCGATTCGAAGGTGCGCTCCATCAGGTCTTCGCGGGCTTGCACGAGCACCTGCAAGGTCACATCGTCCGGGATGCGATTGTGGCCGATCAATTCGCGGCAGAAATCGAAATCCGTCTGCGAGGCCGAAGGAAATCCCACTTCGATCTCCTTGAATCCGCTAGCCACCAGCAGATCGAACATGCGCAACTTGCGCGCGGTGTCCATCGGTTCCACAAGCGCCTGGTTTCCATCGCGCAGATCGACGCTGCACCATGCGGGCGCTTTATCGATCGTCCGCGAAGGCCACGTCCGATCGTCGAGCCGGAAATCGGCAACTGGCCGGTATTTTGTGCCTGGATCTTTCAGCATTTCGTTCCCTCCTGCGCCAAAAAGTTAAAGGCCGCCAGCGGATTTCCCCGCTGGCGGCCTCTCAATCTCGTGTCTTGAGCAGCCTCAGCCGGGGACCTTAATAAGGCCCAGCAGCGGGAGGCTAAGAGCGAGCTTGTCCGAACCCGTGATCGCATTCGGGTTACTGGTGAGCTCGTTTTTGCGCCGCGTAGACATAAATGATGCGTACAAGACGAATATATGCTTTCTTTCGGCAATTCGACAAGGCAAGTTCAGCGGGCATCGCAGGTGTTTTCGAGCGCTATTCCCGAAACTGGCGAGAGATTCCGTGCCCATCTGGCGGACGCACTACACTGGTGTCGTGCTTCCGGCGGGTGCAAGAGAATCATGAGAATTGAACGGCGGGTTGTGGCGATTGTTGCAATCGCGGCGGCCGTGTTGTGCCTTGCGGCTGCCGGATTTGCGGTGTGGAAGGCGCAAAGAGCTCTGAGTGGCTCCGAAGAGAGTCTGCGCACCGCCGGCAACCTTGCGTTCACCGTTCGCGCGGTGACGGCCTCTGCGAATCCCGGATTCGAAACCATTTCAGCACCGGGGGAGTTCAAGTCCGCTGCCAGTTTTCAGGGCGAGTTCTATCTTGCGGGGCCTGCGGGCCTCTATGCCTACTCCGAGGACGGGGCGCTCCAGCATATTTATCGATGCGGAATGGAATTGCCTGCTGCGCCGCTGGGGCAGATGGCGGTGAGCACACTGGCCGACGCGCACGAGCCGGAGCTCCTGATCGCTACTCGCGGCGAGGGCGTGTTGGCCTTCGACGGACATGCGTTTCGCCAGATTCGCGCCGAAGAGCCGGAAGCGCGCCAGATTACGGCGCTGCTGCCACTGGCCTCCGGGCGATTGCTGGTGGGGACCGCCAAGCTGGGCCTGCTGGTTTACGACGGCAAGACTTTGAAGGCCTTCCACCCAACCACGAGCGGCATGTATGTGACGGCTTTGGCCGGCAGGGAGTCCGAGCTTTGGATCGGCACACTCGATCGCGGCGTTCTCGACTGGCGCGGCGGACAGACGCAGCAGATCTCCGAGGCGCAGGGTTTGCCCGATGCGCGCGTGGAAGCGATTGCCATTCGCGGCGACGCGGTTTACGCCGGAACTCCGGTGGGGACGGCGGAACTGATTGGAGACAAAGTTGCGCGGGTTCTCGGGCCGGGCCGGTACGCGCATGCCCTGCTGCCGCAGGCAGACGCTCTGCTGATAGGAGAGTTTGAGGGCGGCATCCTTTCCGTGCCGCTCGCGGGGCAAAGTGGCAACGGCCTCGTGCGGCGCGCCATTCGATTGCCGGGCGAGGAAGCGGGCGGGCGCGGAGATGCGGTTCATCCTGTGGAGCAATTCCTTGCCGTGGGTAACGAAGTGTACGCCGTCTCGAGGGACGGGTTGATGCGCCGGAATGCGGAGGGCGGCTGGACGAAGATTCTGGGCGACGCTGGCTCGCTGCTGACCGATCGGGACATCTCTGCGTTGCTGCCGGCTTCGGACGGGCGGCTCTGGATTGGGTATTTCGATCGCGGGCTGGACATTCTGCCTGCCACGGGCGGTGCGGCGACGCACGTTGAGAACGACCATGTCTTTTGCGTCAACAGGATTCTGGATGACCCGCGGAGGGGAGCCGTTGCGGTGGCCACGGCAAATGGGCTGGCGATGTTTTCGACCGACGGCAGGCAGAGGCAGGTTCTTGATCGCGATTCAGGATTGATTGCCAGTCACGTGACCGACGTGATTCTTTACGGCGACGGCATGGCGGTGGCGACTCCCGCGGGGATTACGTTTCTCGATGCCAGCGGCGCGCACAGTCTTTACGCCTTTGAGGGCCTGGTGAACAATCACGTCTACGCCCTCGGCGGGCGAGACAATCAACTGCTGGCGGGTACGCTGGGCGGGATTTCACTGCTGAGGAACGGTCAGGTCGAACGCAACCTGACCACGGCGAACTCCGGACTGAAGGCGAACTGGATTACGGGCCTTGCGCGCGCGGGAGATGGCTGGCTGGTTGGCACCTATGGAAACGGCGTGATGCGGCTCGACGCAGGCGGCAATGTTACCGCAACCGAGGCCACGCGGAATGGGGTGATCGTGAATCCCGGAGCCATGGTGAACGACGGCAGGGTGACGCTGGCCGGAACTTTGGGGCAGGGATTGCTGGTGAGCGATGCGGCGGGTATGCGCTGGAAATGGGTGACCGCCGGACTGCCCTCGCTGAACGTCACGGCCCTGGCCGTGGATAAAGGCGTGGTCTACGTGGGCACCGACAACGGGCTGGTGCGGATCGATGAAGGCAAGCTGTGAGGGAAGGCAAACTGTGAGAGAAGGCAAGTAGTGAACATTTCATCCCCGTTTTCGCAAAAAGGCGTTACAGTGGATGGCGGAATTCGAATGCACCCCAAACACGTCCGCTGTTTTCTATGCCTCTTGATCGCGGTTGCTTGCCTCGCTCTGGCTCCGGCCGTACGAGCGGACAGCGGTGTGCTGATTCCCGGCGATAAAGATGCTCCCGATGCGAGCATTCTGTCGCTCACCGAGATGCAGGTGGAGATTCACATCGACAACGGGGATGCGCGGGTCTGGATTCGGCAGATCTTTACCAACCACACCGACAAGCCCGAGGAAGGGAACTACGTATTTGCTTTGCCCAGCGGCACCGAAGTCTCCGACTTTGCTGTGTGGGACGGGCCGGTGCGGATTCCGGCGGTGATTCTGGAGCGCAAGAAGGCGGAGGCTATTTACGAAGAATTGAAGAGCGAGGCGATCGACCCCGGGCTGCTTGAGCAGGGCGAACGCAGCGATGAGGGGGCCCGGCAAAGTTCGGTGTTCAGCGCGCATATCGTGCCCATTCCGGCGTGGGGCACCAAGCGGCTTGAGATCGAATATCACCAGCGGATTCGCGTGGTCGACCGCAAGAGCAATTTCCTGCTCTCGCTCAGGCCGGACGCTTATGCCTTGCAGCATGTGGATCGTCTTTCTGTCGCATTCGTGATGGATTCGGCGGCTCCGGTGAAGGGTTTCTCGGTTCTTGGCAAGCTTTTGCCGTTCAAGATTGAGCAGCAAGATGCGCACACGGTGCGTGGATCCATCGATGCCACCGGCGTCGATCTTGCGGAAGATTTTTCCGCCACCTGGGGCGTGGACGTAACCGGCAACGCTTTAGAGGTGATTGCTCACCGCGATCCGCAAGCGCCTGCCGGCGGCCCGTCGCTGACCGCGCCCGAAAGAGCAGATGCCTCCGCGGACAACTCGCGAAAGCACGGGGACCGTCCCGCGAAGGCCGCCGAAGCGCCTGGATTCTTTGAAGCCACTGCGCAGCTTGCCGCTCCTGCTGCGGGGCAAGCTCAGAGCGGAGCGACGCAGCCGCCACGCACGATCGTGGTGCTGATGGATACATCGCTCTCGATGCAGTGGGAGAAACTGGAGCGCAGTTATGCGGCGGCGGCGAAGATTCTGGAATCGCTGCGCCCCCAGGACAAGTTCAATCTGCTGCTCTTCAATACTGGGGTGGAGAGTTTCCAGCCACAGGCCGTTCCGGCCGAGACCAGCGCGGTGATGGCGGCCATGGACTGGCTGCGCAAGAGCCAGTTGCGCGGCGGCACCGATTTGCAGAAGGCGCTTGGCGCAGGTCTGAGCCAGGCCTCGGCTCCCGGCGGAGTGCTGGTTCTGCTCACGGATGGCGGCGCGGATCGCGGAATCGTGGCTACCGGCAAGCTGGCTGGCTGGTATACGGCGCAGTGGAATCAGATTCCCGCCGAGCGCCGCCCCAAGACTGACATTTTCGCCGTGGGTGACGACGCCAATCTGCCGCTGCTGCGGCTGCTCGCGCGCAACGATGGCGTGATGGAACAGGTTCTGTCGAGCGAGCCGGTGGATTTCAAGCTGGCCAACTTTTTATCCGAGATGGGCGAGAACCCGATTGGCGATCTGCGCCTGACCATCAAGCCGCAAGCTTCTGTCGACATGGTGTACCCGCTCGACGATGCTGTATTCGACGGGGGCCAGGCGAGTTGGGTGGGACAATACCTTAAGCCGGAGAAGAAGGCTGCGTTCGAAGTAACTGGCGACCAACAGGGCCATGCGATCCGGACAGATGCCAATGTTGCGCTGCCTGCCGAGGAGCTCGATCACGACCAGTTGCCGCGCCTTTGGGCCGCGGCGCGGGTCGAAGCGCTGCTCGATGAGATCGCGCGCAACGGCGAGACCGAGGCAGCCATCAACGAGATTATCCGCCTGGCGCAGAAGTACAAGTTCGTCACTCCGTACACTTCGTTTCTGGCTGCGCCGCGGGCTTTGCTGCGGCCGCGCGTCATCCGTCCCGGCGATCCGGTGCTGCGCATTCACACCGATCCGGCCATTGTCTCTGTGGTTGCGCTGTTTCCCTTTGGCCTCGAAAAGCCGTTGCGCTATCTCTCCGGCGAGGATGTGTGGGAGACGCGTTTTCTTGCGCCACCGGAGATGGCGGACGGCTCTTACGCGGTGCGCCTGGTGCTGCGCGACAAGAATGGCCAGGTCTATCGGGAATCCAAAAGTTTCGTCATTCTTTCGAAGCCTCCAACTGTGAAGGTGCGGCTCAAGCAGATGCGATTCCGCGCCGGCGAGATGGTGCCGCTGAGCGTGAGCGCCTCTGCCAGCACGCGTACATTGACGGCGCGTCTCGATGGCCTGGCGCCGGTGAGCCTGCACTGGAATCGCGAGGCGGAAGCGAGCACCGGGCAACTTTGGCTTCCGCATGGGCTTCCCGCGGGCAATTATGTTCTGACCGTGACCGCCGAAGACGTGGCGCATAACCTGGGCAGCGCGGAGGTGCCGATTGAAGTGGTTCCGTAAGCGCACAGCGCCGGTTACGATGCTCTGCGGCTTGCTGCTCTTGGGCGGCATCGCTGCGGGAGCCTCGGACCTGCTGCGTTTTTCCGGCGGCATCATCTTCGCGTCGGGCCAGGGATTTGCGCGATGGATTGAGAACGTGGAGTCGGGTTCCGCGGCGGAGAAGGCGCTCTACCGGCTGATGCAGTTGCCGGGAGGTGAGATTCTCTTCCGCCGCCCGCCGCGTGAGACGGTGCCCGCGCTGACTGCGATCCAGCAAAGCGACAAATCCGCGGCACTCTACTCATTGCGCGCGCTCGAAGAGGAGCAGGCGCTGGATTTCGATGCCGCGGAGCGCGATTGGAAAACCTGGGCCGATCAGGCGAGCGATCCGGTAGCGGCGCACCTCGATCTTGCGGATTTCTACGATCGCCGGCTCAAGCCGCAGCAGGAACTGGAGGCACTCGCGTTTGTGGGTAAGGCTCCGGCAAGCGCCAAAGAACGATGGACCGCGGCTGCATCTCAAAGCTCGTGGCTGGCATGGGAACGCTCGCTCAAGGTTGCCGCGCAGTTTAACCTGTCCCGTACAGCGGTTGGTGAGATTTACGCGGAGTTTGTGGCGCGGTATCCGCAAGAGCAGGCGCTTTATTCGCGCCAGCTTGATTTCCTTCTCGACGGCAAGGATTTTTCGGCAGCTGCCGATCTCCTGGCGCGCTACCGCTCGGCAGTTCCCGGCGAGCGCGTTTTTCCTGTCGAGGCCGAGGCCGAACTGGCGGCACGGCGCGGTTCGGCCGAGGATGGGCTCGCCGTTTACGAGCGCAGCTTCGAGCCGCTGTGGCCGCATGAATTGGTTGCGAGCTACTACGCGCTACTTCTCAAGAGCGGAATGCAAAAACATTTCGCCGATGAGTGGCGCGCCAAAGTCGCGGCCGATCCTGCGGACCTGAAGGACGCGGCCCGGCTTTTCTATCTCTACCAGCAACAGGGGCAGATCGATTCGGCGAAAGCCGTACTCGCCTCCTATCGCGAAAAGAAAGATGCGGCGGGCGCGGCGTGGAGCGCTGAAGAACTGGATGTTTTCGCGCGCTTCTACGCATCGGTGCAGGATATTCCCGAAGCCGCGCGTTACAACTACGCGCTAGCGACCGATCGCGCAACGCCGGGCGCGGAAGAAGAAGGCCTGGTTGGACTGGCGCGCATTCTGCTCGCAAATCCCGATCAGCCCTTGCGCGTGGGCGCCGGCAATCTGGCGCTCTATCGCAACATCGCAACTATGGACCGCGGCCCCGGCTATCTGAATGGCATTCTTTCGCTGTTGCTTAATTCTGATGATCCTAAAAACGAATACGCAACCGAGGATCAGCGCGCCGAGGCGTACTTTCATCGCGCCAAGGCGGCGGAACTGCTCGGGGAGATCGATAGCCGCTTTCCCGGCGATGCCGCGCGGCCGGAGCTCCACGCCGGCTTGATGCAGGCCTACGTCACGTATGGCGACGACGCTGCGGCGATTCGCGAAGGAACGGCAATCCTCGCCGGGTTTCCGAATTTCGCCGGCCGCGTGCAGGTGGCGATGCAGCTCGCCGATACTTACGCGCGCACGAATCAAGCGGAAAAGGAATTTGCGCTGTACCAGGACCTGTTGAAGGAGCTCGCGGCTCGCGCCGACGGCGTGCCGCTCGGCGACAACAGCGCGGCGTACGGCAAGGCGGTGGAAAGCGAGCAGATCCCGTCTTCGCAAACGCAATCCGGCGAAGGCGACAATGCGGGCGCACCGGGCGATTCGGGCAGAGAGGGGTCGAGTCCAGAGGCGTCGGGCGCAGGTGCGCGCTCCCGCGAGTATGCCGAGGTGCTTAATCGTTATCTCGCGCGGCTGGTATCGCTCAATCGATTGCCTGAGGCGCTCAACGTGCTTCGCGGCGAACTCGATCGCAACCCGCAAGATCCGGGGCTCTACCAGCGGCTTGCGGATTTTCTTGACCAGAATCAGCTCAACGCGCATGAGGAAGAGGTTTACCAGCGGGCAATCGATCAGTTCCAGGGCGAAGGGTGGTACACGAAGCTCGCGCGCTTCTATCTCCGTGAGCGGCGCAGCGCCGACTACAGCGCCTTGATGCAGAAGGTGACGGGGATTTTCTCGGGAACGGAGCTGGAGGAGCTTCTCCAGCAGGCGCCCGCGCCCGATCGCAGCCTTGCGCTCGAGGTGAATTTGTATGCTCACGAGCGCTTCCCGCACGATTTGCGATTCGTGACGAACCTGCTTAACGAGTACAGACGCACCGGGCAGAATGCAAAGGTCGAGCAGCTTTTATGGGAACACTGGTCTGAGTCGCCCGCGCTGCGCGATCAGCTTTTCGAATTGCTGAGCAGGACCGGACGTCTCGACGCCGAGATTGAAACTCTGCGGCAGCAGGCCCCCGAGATTGACAAGTCCGACTGGAGCGCACTGGTTGCGCGCGATCCCGCGGCTGGGCGATTTTGGATGGAGGCTTGCCTGTGGCAGTCGCATTTTGAGCAGGGCGCAGGCGCGGCCGAAGTATTGGCCAGCGCTTATCCGGCCGACGACGATCTCGACAGCCGCGCCGCTTCGCTCTTTCGATCGCTCGCGTACTTTCATCCCGAAGACATCGACAAAGCGGTAGCCATCGACACGCGCTTGCTTGAGTTTCGCCCCGGAGATCTCGACCTGATGGCGCGGATCGGCGATACCTATGCGGATCGCGGGCGGTTTGGAGAGGCTGAGCCTTATTGGGTGCGCATGGGCGAGGTTCACCCCGGCGACAGCGACGGATATCTGCAGTCGGCCACGGTCTTCTGGGATTACTACGACCTGGCGGATGCGCAGGCGCAGCTCGCCAAGGCGCGTGAACGGCTGGGCAAGCCCACGCTCTTCGGCTATCAGTCGGGGGCTATTGCCGAAAGCCGCGGCGACATGACAGAGGCCGTGCACGAGTATGTAGCGAGCGCGATGGGCGATTCCGAATCCGTCGACAGCCGCGCCCGCTTGCTGGCTCTTGCGCGCCGGCCGGAGTTGCGCGCGACGGTCGATGAAGGCACGGCGGGCCTGCTTAGCAGTTCCGCGCCGACGCCGGCCGCTATTGAACTGCGCGCCGAGGTTCTCGATGCAGAACATCGCCGCGACGACCTGGCCAACGAACTCCTCGCGCTCGTTGGCCGGACAAGTTCTTCGGACGTGCTGGATGCGGTCTCAGCGGCCGCGCAAAACGATGCGCTGTCCAATGTTCAGGAGGCCGCGCTGCGCCGCCAGATCGCGCTCACTACCGATCCGGTGCACAACCTCCAACTGCGTTATCAACTCGTCGATTTTTACCAGTCGCACAACAACGCGGCGGCTGCGGCGGCGGAAGTCGATTCCATCTATCGCGAACACGGCAGGATTCTGGGCGTGGTGCGATCGACGGTTGATTATGACTGGGCGCATGACCGCAAGACCCAAGCCGTGGATGTGCTGCTCGATGCAGCGCAAGCTTCTTACCCTGAGTTGAAGGGCCAGTTTCAGCTTGAAGCGGCGCGCAAACTCACCGATCTGGGCCAATTTGCGCGCTCGCGGACGCTGCTTGAAGCGTTGCTGGCCGGAAGTCCTCTCGATGCCGGTGCGGAAGCAGCCATGGCCGATAATTATGCGCGCGCGAACGATCAGGCAGGCCTCGCGGCCTTCTATCAAGCGCGGCTGGAGATCGTCGAAAAGGCTGCGCTCGATGGCAATGAGAAGCAGCAGCGCGTTGCGCAACTGCGGCGGGGGATGATCTCCGCGGCCACGATGCTGAAGAACACGAACGAAGCCGTCGATCAGTACATCGAGTTGATCAATTCATATCCCGATGACGCGGCGCTGGCCGAGGAAGCGGCGTTGTATGCGGTGGAACACGGTGCGCGCGAGCGCCTTTTCGGTTTCTACCAGAAGACCGTCGCGGATTCGCCGCGCGACCCGCGCTGGAGCCTGGTGCTGGCTCGTCTAGCCACCGCAGCAGTGGATTTTCCCTTGGCCGTCGACGCCTATGCGAAGACGATTCTGCTGCGACCGGAACGGCAGGATCTGTACGTTTCGCGGGCCGATCTCGAGATGCGTTTGCATCGCTTTGACGATGCGGCCTCCGATTACCAGAAGCTGTATACGCTGAGCTATCGCGACCCGCAGTGGATGGAGAAACTCGCGGAACTGCGCGCGCGGCAAGGCCGCAGCGCGGATGTTGTGAAAGCTCTCGATACCGCATGGATTGCGGGCAGCCCGGCGAAGGCCGCGAATTCTTTCCGCGTGGCAGCGCAACTGGAGAGCTGGGGATTGCTCGATGAGGCGCGCGCCTATGCCGAGAAAGGCATCGAGCAGGACGGCGCCGATTTGCTCGTCAATTCCGAGGGACAGAGCGGAGCGGCGACCTATGCGCGCATTCTTACGCGGCAGCGCCAGGCTGCGGCGGCGTTTGCGCGGCTCAAGAGCGCGCGCGATCAGGCTGGCAACCTGCCGCTCACGGCTTTCGTGGTGCAGGTGGAACAGCAAGGACCGGGTGCAGTGACCAATCAGGAGTGGCGCCAGCAACGTGAGCTGGAGCGCAAGCGGCAGGCTGGCGACGGATTCGCAGCGGCGATGCTCGCCATGGGCAATGCCGCGGGCGAGTTCTACACGCCAGAAGAGAAGGACCAATTTGCCGCGTGGCTCAAGAACAGCTGCGCCTCTGCGAACTACGCCGATGTGATCGCGTATTGCCTTCCCACCGCGGACGCGGCGGGACTGACGCAACTGACTGCCGAGTTGCGCTGGCGCCTGGTTCAGGGGAGCGCGCAACAGCGATCCGCGCAACGCGAGAGTTGGATTCGGCTAGAGGAACAACGCGGCCAAACGGAAGAGGCGGCCGCGATGCTGGAAAAGCTGGCTCCGAATCTGCCGGCGAAGGAGAGGCCGGCGATCTGGCAGCGGACGGCGGATCTCTACCGCAAATCGGGCGATGGCGCCGCGGAGCTGCGCGTGATCGGGCATCTGGCGGAGACAACGACTCTGGACGACGAGATGCAGCAGCGGTTCTATCAGTTGTTGTTGGCCCGCGACCCCGCGCGGCTGATCGCTCTGGCAGGCAATGAAGACTCCGCAGCCCAGTTTGTTGTGCGGCACGGAAGCCGAGCACAGGCTGTGGCCGCTGTGGCCGCGCGATCTCCATCGCGAGCGCCGGTGTGGGGCAGCGCCTATACGGCGCTAACCGGGCTCTACCAGGGCGAGTTCGATCCCGCAATCGGCCGGGCATTCTCGACCGCATTAGGCGCGGACGAAACCATCGGCGATCGCATTGCCCATCCTGCGGATCGCAATCAGCAGATCGCCGGAGAGACATGGTTCTACTATGGATCGCGCTACGGCGAATTTCTTGACGCGGCGAACGACTCCCGCGCAGAAGACTATTTGCCCTCCGAGCTCGAACACACGCCGCAAAGCCCGAGTGCATACGTACAACTCGCAGATTATTCGGAGCAGAAAGGCCGCGCCGACGCCGCGCTTAACGATGACGAGCTATCCATCGAATTGAAAGCTGACCAGCCGGCCGTGCTTGACCGCATTGCCACCATCGAATGGAAACAGGGCCGCCAGCCGGATGCGCTCTCGGCGTGGAGCGAGGCCGTGAAGCTGCTGGCCGCGGAGATCGATGCCAAGCCCGTTCCCGAAACATTCTGGGGCGATTTCTCGCGG